>Ga0208644_1002163_pt1 | contig 15841 bp, 16 predicted proteins | sample VirMetDEL_Nov_18_FD_184517 | JGI IMG/M metagenome (GOLD analysis project Ga0208644, IMG submission 184517) | Aqueous microbial communities from the Delaware River and Bay under freshwater to marine salinity gradient to study organic matter... | ecosystem: Environmental > Aquatic > Marine >... | reverse complement strand
AGCGATGAGTATGTAAGTCCATCCTTAGTATATGTACTTTCATGTTCAGCCGATGTTGCCGTAACTATTCTAAGTTTGTGTGCTGTAATCTCTTCTGATGTCGCAATCTTCCACGCGTCCTCCGTCCCAGAGTTCGCTTTAATCATAGTGGGCACGGTCGTATTGTGCTTATGCAATACAAGCTCATTCGTTAGGCCAACATTGGTAGCATTCCATGCGAGGTAGAAATCATACTCACGGGCGCTTGTAAGTTCGATCACAGCTGGCCGATCAAAAGACACGTTAATGGAGAAGTCGCCTCCGGCATTATTAAGCGCGTCGTAGTTGGCAAGTGATACGGTGCCTTTCCCAAGCTCTTGCACCACGTTGTATGTAACCTTATCGACTAAAAGAAGAGAGGCGCTCAGATACGCTTGGCTTACTCTCGCGGCGACCCCCTGGCCCTTTGCATAAAGCTCTATGCCAGTAACAACAAATCCAGTCTCTTCGTTTGTCGCTGTAATCTCTGGCAATCTGTGAGCCTTCCCTGCATATGTATTAAGGGAATAATATGAGCCAACCGTCGGAGTTCTGTAGTCTGGCGCGCTTCGTGTAAATGAGATTGCTCCCCAGATATTACTGCCATCTGCCCACGCTTTTTTTGCGTAGTAGTTCGGCTGTACCTTGGCCTTTGTCACTTGATACATCTGCGTCGTTAGAGCATATTTCGCTGTCTCCGCCCCATCTGCTGAGATTCTTGTCGGAAGAACTTGCGGATATCTGTCGATTGGCGATGAGAGGCCAGAATTAACTTTATTGAAAACAATAGGCAGCGCCTTACCAAGAGATGCCTGTGGGGCGTTTTCCATGCCAGAAATATCTCTAGATACCTCAAGATTCATAGACCTGTCAGATATCTTGAATGGCTCAATGTTAATGCTGAGCGTTGGCTTGTCTCCAGAAAGAGCCTTCGACCATGAGGCTACACGCCCAGAGCCTATCTTTGTCCATGTACTCGGGGCGTCTGTCTCCCCACTAGACTCTCCAAGGTAAATATTAACCACCTGATCTACTAAGGTGAACCGCTCAAGAATGTCCGAAAATCTCCTGTTCGGACCAAACGACCCTCGGGAATCATCAATGCTAATCGAGGAAAGCGAAGTAGATGGAAGCACGTCGCCAGCCGAAAGAGTAACCTCTCCAATGCTTTCGAGTATTGGAATATATGTTTCTCTATCGCTTGGAGTCGTTGCGTCTCTTAAAGACTTGTTGACGAAGTTATATGTGCGAGTAATAAGCTCGCGCACATTAAGACGATCATTCTTAATGCCTCCAAGCGTATATTGAGCGACATTTATTTCAGCGCGATAAAAGTAATTGAAACTCGGAGATGTCATGGCATCTCCTCAAATGTGGCGGTCACGTCGCAGTAGTCAGTAACCCTTGGTGGCATACTCATGTCGGTAAGCCTGCAATAGACAACTCGGTTGCCCATTAAGATATCGTGCCATGAGTTGGTAGATATGATTACTGGTGTATATCTTCTGGCCCGATAGAACTTAAGGTACATCTGCACAGCCTTGGCATACGAAAGACCATTCCACGTAAATTCGAAACTATACGTTGGTCGCCTCTGAGCTCCACCCTGCTTTATTCGAGTTATCGTCGCCGGGGCATTTGGATCTAGCCCAGGATCGAACGAAGAGCCGAGGAAAAATTTAGCGTGAGGAATCTTTGACGCGCTCGTTGCGTTGTAGTTTATAAACCAATATCGAAAGGGAGAGCTCGGCGTTATATGCGCTATGTAGTCATCGTCGTTTGGACCGTAAAGAGTCTCTGAGCCAAACGACGAGATGGTATGAATCGTAGTTGCGGTACCGTAATCATCGACGCTGTTGGCCTTTACCGTAATCGTGTCGACGCTCGCTTGCTGCAGGAGGTTTGCGCGACCAATGTAAATGAAATCACATGACTTGGTAGTCCCGCTCGGGAGAGCCAGCGATATACGAGTGTCTCCGCTCGTTGCCGTTTCTAAGTAGTGTAGGTCGGTCTTATTACCACCGAATAAATTTGCGTATGGATACGAAGCAGATGATGCGTTGTTGATTGAACTGCTTTCGGCAAGGCTCGCAATCTCCGCGTATCCTATGAGAAGATTAGTTGCCATTCACTACACCTCCTCAAATACGGCTTTTATGTCATTCCAGTTTTCTGTCTCATTATTCTTAGAGACTGAGCACTCTGAAGCAACAACTCTGCAGTGCATTAACTTATTGTCGTAAAGAGGATCTTGATAATTGCCAGCATAAAGATAGACCGTACTGCGGTATGGGTCGCTCATTATCTTTTCGAAGAAGCTATTAGCGATAGAATCGCTCACGCCATCCCATTCGACAGTGACTTTATGCTTTGGATAATATGCCTTAGAGAAAATCGTGTGACCGCGAGGATACCTCCAGGTATCAGCGTCTCCTTCGTTCATGACTTCTAGATTGTAGTTGTCGGGCTCTTTGCCCATGTCAAACGCCTCGCCAAAGTATAGCTTCCTAAAGGCAAACTGAGCGGTCCCAGACGCCTTTGATATCGATACCTTAAAATACCTATACGCAGAGATAGTACCAGCAATCTCGTCGTTATATGTAGGCGTAAATATAACGTCGTCTCCGTATGGACCATCAGCTGTACGGGTCAGAAAGTTGGAGGTGGTTCCGAGCTGAGAAGTCCATGTAGTTCCATCGTTGGAGCCGCTCAAGACTACTCCAGTGGTGGACGTGGCTATCAGCGACTTAATGCCGCCAATGATAAGGTGGTTCACCGAGCGAGAGAATCCGGTACCAAGATCGAAGGTAATATCGACGCTTGCGACCGCACTAGAAACCCTTGCATGAGTATAGCCACGACCGGAAAACGAGGCCGATATGGGGTAATCCTCCTCAAACGACACGGAGGTCGAGACGGTCAATGCCGCATCTGGAACATCAGGTTTTAAGATTAGAAAGCTTGAAGTCATCCTGTGCTCTAAGCTCCTGGGTTATCCTTGCTTTTTACAAGCCTCTTTGTCTTCTTGTTTCTCCAGACTCCAGGGCTAAGTCTAATCCAGTCGCCCTTACTTCCAGACTTAGAGCCGCCGCCTCCGCGGCCTCCAGTACCTCCGGTGCCTCCACCGCCTCCAGTAGATCCGTTGCCAGTACCAGTGCTGGCGTTAGAGCCATCGCCGAAGATTAGGTCGATCAGCGCCTTGCCGCCCTCCTCTCCAGTGGTTCTAATGTTGAATACCACATCGTTTTCGAAGGTATTGCCGCTAAGAAGCCCGAGCTTCTCAATGATATTGTCAAACCCTGCGGCAAGCTCAGATAATGGCCCGTTGAGCTCTCCAATGGCCTGTGTCGTCGAGTTGAACACAGGAGGAAGCCCAGTAGCCCCTTCGTTAAACTGCTTCACCAGGTCGATAGCTTCCTTAAGCGGGTCGAGTCCAGCGTTCGCTGCAGTTTCTGCATCCTGTAGGCCCTTATTGATTCCAGCAGCCTCCTCGGAGGTCTCTCCGAACTTAAATCCAAGCTCCTGAAGTCTTCCAAGGATGCCAATAATAGCCTCAGAGCTTGCACCTTCAAGCTGGTCAAACGACTTGAGCCCACTCTCATCCAGCGCCTGGAAGAACAGATCCACCTGCTCAGGGCTAAATGCGCCTTTGAGCTGCTCCCTAAGATCAGAAAGGTCAGGCACAAGAGGGACATTGCGGAAGTCTTCGAGAGCCTTCTTAGCAACCTCAAGAGCCTTACGCGCCGCTTCAGAAGCCTCTGGGCCAACAGCGGTAAGAGACGCTTGCCGAGCTATATCAAGATTCTCTACAAGCTGCTTACGCTGCGCCTCTCTAAATGCAGAGCCTTCCTTATTAAACTTCTCGCGGAACTCGGCGAAAATGTCCGTAAAGGCATCTACGCTAAAAGCACCTCCCTGGGTTCCAGCGTCGATGAGGTTCTGGAAAGCATCAGTGACCGCGCCAACAGCTCCAGGGATGCCGGGGCCTAAAAGATCCTTTGTCTTCTTAATCTCGTCATTAACTTCTTGGATGCTCAAACGCCCTTGAAGGAAGCCCTTCACAAGGATGTCGACATTCTTTTGAAGACTTACTCCGATCTGCTCGGCGACAAGTCCAAGGGAGTTTTGGCTCTTAATCAGAGGAATGATTCCAGCGATATCAAGCTGCTTATACTGGCGCTCGTTTGCCTTGGCAGAATCCCTAACGGCCTCTAGTTTCTTATTGAGTTCATCAAGCGCGCGAGAAAGTTCGCCAATCCTTCTCTTATTACCCTTAGCTCCCTTATCAAGCTCTGTATTAAGAGCCTTTTCAATTCGATCTCGTTCTTTAATTGTCTTAAGAATGTCTGCATTGATCTTTGCGATCTCCTTACCACCCGCAAGTGTTGTAAGCTGCTCGGCGTTAATCTCCTTAATGATCTGAAGATATCGCAACGATTCTTGCGTGAGCTTACGAGCCTCTTCCTTTTGTTTCTCAAGAAGATCCTTGGCTGGATCTCTCTTAGATCCACCGCCGCCAGTTCTCGCAGCCGTTGGGATAACTGGAACAGCGGCTAAGGGAGCTTCTGCATTTTCCCTTATAGCATTGATATTTCTAATCAGCGTAAGAAGCTGCTCATCACTCGCCTGTGCAAGCTGTTGGAGGCTAGTGATCCCACTTAATCGTAGAGCCTCAAAGAGCCTTGCTTGCTGATCTGCAGCGAATCCGAACGTCTGCCCAAGGCTTGATACTACGGTCTCAAATGATGCTCGCGCCTCCTCTCCTTCAGCGCCGATATCTCGAAGCGAGTCCAGCGCGTATTGGCCAGGTTGATCATTTTCAAGAGCGGTGTTAAGGTTTTCAATCGCCTGTCGAAAGTCGCCAATGGCACCAGGGATGCCTTCAGAGTATATGTTCTGAAGCTGTACAAGTGCATTGTACGCCTCCTCAGCCGTAAGCTGAGCATCTCTAAACGCTTTAAGGATAGTTTGAGAAAGGTCCTCAAAACTTTCTCCGGTCTGCTGAACCAATACCTGAAGGTTCTGAAGGTTTCCTCCGATATTATTTGCAAGCGCAGTTCCGATCAGACGCGCTTGCTCAGTGCTAAGCCCCTGCAGCATTCCAATGGCAACGCCAACGCCATTAAATGAATTCTGTATTTCTGCGCTAAGCGTATTGAAGTAATTGAAGAAGTTCTCGCCACCGAAGTCTACCTCTCCAGCGAACGGAGTGAATCCTTCGAATACAAGGTCTGATATTCTATTGAGTTGCGCCTGAGCAATTCGTATAGCTTCTCCGGTAGACTCATCTATTGCCCCCGTTAGCTGGTTTTGAAGAACAACAGTAAGCCTTCCCTTATCAAAGAGATCTCCAAAATACTTGTCGATTGCCTTGCGCTCAGCAGTACCTGGAAGGTCTTTTCCAAACTGCGAGAACACATTGCCAAGGATGCCTCCAATGGCACTACCAATTTGAGCGCCAGTCGCGGGATCTAAACTAAAGGCCGCTGCTATTCCTGCTCCAGCCGCAGCTCCAACAGCAGCGCTTATGGCAGGTACATCCTCTCGCGTAAACCCATCGGCCCCAGCTTGGAATACACTGGCCAATGAATCTTGAACCTGCTGCGCTAACTGCGCTTCGGTTCCTGAGTCCATTGTACCAAGGTCAAACCCAAAAAACCCACCGCCCTCTTGCTTGCCATCTACAAACCCAGCAGGGCCTTTAAAAAGCTCTCGAAGATTGAACATCCCCTCTTGGGCTTTCTTAAGCTCTTCATTATAGGCCACAGCATCTTCTGCAGCGTCAGCACTAAGAGGTAGCTGGTTTTTTGGGACTCCTTGCTCAAGGAGCTTTTGCTGCGCTTTAATAGTCTTACTAAGAACACTAAGATCCGTATTAGCATCTAGTGCCGCTTTAGCTATATCCCGAAGGCCATCCTCAAACTCTTGGGAGTCCGCGTCCACACCTCTAAACAACTCGGCAAGTTGTCGCTCAAACTTAGGATCTATTGCGGTCTTGGTATTCCTTCGAACGCTCTTAACGAAGTCGTCGATCTGTCGTTTCTGCTGGTCGAGAAGTTTCTTACCTTCCTTCGCTGCTGTTTTGGCATCTTGCTCCCGCTTCTTAGCAGCCTTCTCACGCGCTTGAACAACTTTAATTACCTGCCTTCTCTGGGCTTCATCTAATTGTATCCCCTCTTCTAGTAGCTTCTTTCTCTGTTCAAGCGTTGCAAGCTCAAGCTTAAGGTCCGCATTATCTGGCTTTGTTGCCAGAGCCTTCTTGACTCTCTCAATGTCAAGTTCGGTTACCTTCTTATTGGCTTCATTGATCGCTTCGCCAATCTTTTTGACGGTATCGCCAATGGCTATTCCAGCGGCCTCTGCTGTTAATTTCCCAGATTCTATAGCTTGAAATATGCCATCGAGCTCAGGCTCAAATTGCTTAACTACACTAAGGTCTATGCCCGGAAGCCTAATAACGCCAAGGTCCTCTTCAGTCTTTTGCTTTAATCCTGATAAAAGGCTTTCAGTTTCAGCGATATCAGAAAGCACTTGATCATTGCCTATTCTGAGCGGAATGTTTACTGACTTATTCTTGGCGGCGAACTGGTCTTGAAGAGTCTTGTTTAACTCTTGAGTTACTTGATTTAACCGCTCTCTAAGACTGGCTACTAACTGTCCTTGCTGCTCAGTCAACCTGCTTGGTCGGCTCTGCAATTCTTCGTAGCTCTTCTCTGCCTGTTGCAGTTGCTTTGTTAGGTTCGTAACTTCAAGTTGAAGTTGCTCTGCTCTCGTCGCCGAGCTTTTAAAGAAAACAATGTCGAGATTCTCGGCAAGCTCTTTTATAAATCCAATGACAGGAGGCAGCGTTGAGCTTGCTACGTCTAAAAGCTTTGCAAATATACTGCCAGCGACGTTACCAAGTCTTTCAAGCGCTGGGATCAAGCTAACTGCTAATCCCTCCCTGAGTGATCTAATTCCCCCCTCAAGCTCTTTCGAGCTGTTAAACGAGCGAAGGAAGGCGTCGCTTGCGTTTTGAGTAAGCGTGTTTAGCTTAGAATAGGCAATTCCAACGTCATCTTGGATCTCAGGGAGCCTTGCAAGGCCATCTCTGAGTTGCGTACTTGTCTCGTTGAAGAATGCTTGCCGCTTCTCAGCGTCAGAAAGATCGTTTACGCTCTTTTTTAACTCTTGAGCATACTTTCGATACGCTTCGGTGGCGCTAACTATAATACCAAGGTTGTCGAGGTAGAGTCGCGATTGACGACCGAGACCGATGGAAAGAGATTCAAGCGCGAGTCTCGCGTCGATTCCCATCGCTCGACCAAGCTTAACTGCAGCCTCAGCAGATTCGTCGAAAAGCTTAGCGGGGACCCCGAGGAGAACAGCTTGGTTGGCTTTTTGATAAAGCTCAGTATCGCTAATTAACCCCTGGGTCGCAGTCCTCAATCGCTCAATACTTGCCGATGGATCTCGCGCAAGTGATTGCTGCAACGTGCTAAATGCAGTTGACAGGCCCTGCACTTTATTTGCGCCATCGGCGAGTCGCCCAAGGGAGTTGGATGCTGCATTTCCAAGGGCAATGATAGCGCCAGTAGCTAAGCCAGCGCCTCCAACTAAAAGTCCAGTTGGTCCAAGGGTAGAGGCGAGTGTGCCAATTCCTACGTTAAATCGCCCTATGCCTACTGAAGCTCCAAGAAACGCATTCTTAAGTGAATCAATCGCTTTCCCAGATCCAATGGTGCTACCGAGATCCCCAATCCTAGTTTTTTTAATCTTAGCGGTCTCTTGGTTGATGAGAGCTATCGTTTTTAACGCTTCGGTTCGGTTAGACTTCTCCTTCTCGGCAAAGTCCTTAGCACTCTTTATGTTGGCTGACTTTTCGCTCTCAAGCTGCGCTGCTACCTTAGCGATATTAAACTTAGTAGTATCGTCGATAATCTTACGAGCCGTAACCTGCTTTTGCTGGTTGAGCTTTATAGACTCATTAACTCGAGACTTCTCAAGCTGAAGAAACTCGTTTGACGCAATCTTTTCAGATGCAACCTCGGCTCGAATCCGCTCAAGGATGCGGTCATGCTTCTGCTGATTGGCGGTATCAAGGCTCTTAATCGTTTGAAGTTCTACATCGCGCTTAGCTTGTATATCGGCAATCTGGGCCTTAGTTACTTCTTTCGATAGTTCCCCAAGCTTTTTGAATGGAGCGTCGACTCTTTTTAGAAACAGGTTGATTTCGTCGGTGAGTTTTTTTACACCATCGACTGCATCCTTAGTGTCTAAGGATACGGCAATCTTAATGTCATTCGAGTCTCCAAACCCTGCCATTACTTTATCTTCGCCTTGTTACCTTTCTTGGCGCTCCACTCCCTATATTCCGATAGAACGGCCCTCATCTCCAAGATGGTTTCTGCAGTTTCATCGCCAAGGCCGCTCTCCTGCAGGACTTTTTCCTGAAAAGAGCCATAACCTGGCGTCATAGAGAGGATCTCTATCTGCAGAAATGCGTCAGCAAGGCGATTGAGACGCTTATTACCAGCGATGTCCACGATGGGGCATAGGTTCGAGAGACACCCAGGCTTCTTATTGTTCTTAGAATAGAGGACGTGACAATTAGCGCAGTTGAGACCAGGCTCGTAAAGCCTATACCTTAACAGCCTAATTAGTTCACTATTACGTCGTTTTTTGAGTCCGCCTCACCCTTGAGGCCTTCAACGATTGCCTTCGACCATGCTTGTACAAGCTGGAAGAAGAACTTCGCTGAGAACTTCTTGTTCTTGAGGTCTTCAACGGTAACTGCAGTTCCATCCTTGTACTCAAAGCCCTTGAGCTCCTTAAGTTTCGGGAGAAGGATATCTGCCTGTTCCTCAAGAGTCTTTCCAGACATCTCGATCATAATCGCCCAGTCACGGAGAGTAGGCTCGTCAAAAACGGCAACGCCATCGCCAACTTTTACCGTAAGGTCACTGTCAATAATCATAGTTTAAGCCCTCGAATTGATATGGGGGGTATGGGCCGAATATATAGAAAGGGCGGTATAGCTCAATAGAACTATACCGCCCCTTTCTTTGGTGCCCTAACAACTACGCAAGAAGCGAGGTCGAAAGCCCGTTTACAATCTCAAAGTACGGATAGGTACTACCAGTCATTCCGGTTGGAGTCGTAGCTGCCTTAAGCAGACGGAACTCCATAGAAAGAGTGTTAGTCCCCTGGTCCGTAAGAGCATACTGCGGCTCAGTTACCAACAGCATACGAGGAATGTAAATCGAAACGGACTTATTAGTTCCTGCTCCAATTTGAGTTCCCTCAATCTGAATCAGAGCTTTTCGGGCCGTCTCTGCGCTCCAGATCGTGTAGTAAGCATGGTCAGCAAGCTCTTTAACATCAATGCTAAGCGTTCCATCAAGAAGATCGGTAGCGATAGGAGCTGAGTTCCCAGCGCTGCCTTTGATCTCAGGAATAATCTCCTGTGGACGATTAAGGGCAAGGTTAAAGCCAGTAATGCTGTATTGGTCTCCACTTCCTACAGCTGCGCCACCTTCTGCGTTGGTCTGATACTTGTCAACGAGGTCTACAGCAACAAGCTCTGGAACACCTTCAGTGAAAGTGCAGTTAGCCAAAGTTGCATTGGTGTTTGTTGACGAGGAAAGCTCAACAGCATTGGCAAGAAGCTCTGCAGTGAAATCCAAGTACCCTGGAACGCCAGTTGTTGCGATTCCAATCGATTGAACTGCACATGTCGGGAACTCCATAGTTGTTGCAGACGATGACTCAAATGCCAAAGTTACATACTTAGCGTTGAGTGTGCTGTTGAAAGTAATGACGTGCTTGTAATCGCCTTCGCCAACAGTCACCTCAGTTGGTGCTGCAGACGTTCCCATGAATTGAGCCAAGAGAACGTCGCAGTTATTGCGATATCCAAGGTCTGCAGTCAAAGAAACAGTTGGGATTACCGAACCACGAGTAGCAGTCGAAAGCATGTAAGCTCCCGAGCCAATTTGACGTGATGTGATTTCCGATACGTTGAAGCTCGGAGAAATCTCGCCAGCGAAGCTATTACCAGCTCCACATGCGACTGCCGTGCCCCAAGTTGACGCAATCTTCACGCCAGCTTTAGTTTGTGCGCCTGAAATACTTGCCATAAAATCTTAAATCTCCAATTACTAAACAGTTTTTATACCAACGTATGTAAAGCCACCTCTCCAGCATGACTTGTTATCGATGGTAACTACTGAAATATCCTGCGGAACGCCACCATTGTAGAAATCTACGGTATCGTCCCAATTCCCTGCCAGTTGTGTCCTGACAAGATCGTCCACTGTCTCAAGCCGATCTACCAGCGTGTTATAAGTGTTGGAAGAACTCTCCTCCTGTTGAAGATAATACTGCACACGGACCTGAAAAGTGTACCTAGTATTTCCCATGATCTGAGGCTCATGCTGCCTTGTAACTAAGCAGAGAAAGAAGTTGATCGTGGGATACTTACCAGGAGCCCCATAATAAAGATTCGCCATGTCAAAAGCGCTATCGACGCTTACGTCATACATGAAAATCTTAGGCGTCATGGCCGTTACGGTACTATGACTCCAAACCTTATCTTCCCAGGCGGTACGAACTGTAGAAGATGATGGCATAGACTACCTCGCTAAGAAGATGGTAGTCGTGCCCCTTCCGGTCTCAATAGTCCCGCCTTCCATCTGCTGATATTCAAACTTAAGGCTGTCCAAATTCGCCTGAAATCCGGCCTTATATTCCTGGTACTTAATGGAAAACTTGTCGCTAGGCTCCTGAACCTGGCCAAGCATAATCATCGCCAGCGCCTTATATGTCACGCAAAGGTTAAGACGATCTGCGCGAGTGATCTTTGCCCACTCGTACCCCTTAACCCTAAGCTCCCCCTTAATCTCCTCAATCGCCTGAGAGATAAATGCCTTGCGCTGAACGTCCGATGAATACGCATCGATCTGCGGAAAGTAGGCCCGAAGGTCATCTTCCGTAACCGATACAACACGGTCATGACCGACAACCCGCTCAAGCTGGAGAGGCTTAATTGCAGTTTGAGTCTGTCCAGAACCTTGAAGGATGAAGTTTACTGCAATCCAATAGGTCCTTGTCGGGATATTGCTGTCTGGATGCGGGTCCAAAACAGCCGGAATCGTAAAGCTCCACGCCTTCTTGGAGGAGCTCCAGGTCCAAGAGCTTATGGTCTGAAGGCTTCCAGCTCCAGACGCTGCATCAGAACGATTGGGGACATTCTCACCAAAAACGTAAATGGATGGCGTTTGAGACTGAACAGCCGTAGGGATATCTGCCGTATCATTGTCCAATAACGGATAAAACCAGTAGGTTATGTTCTGCCCAAATGGATAGCCCATTATATCTTACCCTCTTTGCGGTCTCTTTCAGCGTTCTTGACCATCTCCTTACGGAAAGAGTCTTGGCTCTTATCGCCCTCCCCGCGCTGCTGAGATATAATCCTTGCAGTATGAGAAGCTTTCTCAATACTGTCGCGAATCTGCCGCTCGGTCATCTTCTCGCTCTCTAAGTTTACTTTGTAACGCACGGCTCCTCCAGTCGTTTGATTATTATATCACAATACTTCTTATCAAGTTCTACACCTATCGCCTTGCGCCTTAATCTCTTAGCCGCTACGAGAGTGCTGCCCGAACCGGCGAATGGGTCAAGAACCACATTATCTTTCTTAGAGTACGTGTTGATTAGATACTCCATTAGTGACACAGGCTTTTGGGTTGGGTGTAACTTGCCAGCTTGGGCCTCCCAGCAGTTTAGTATTATGGAGCTGGGGTTTTTATGGGTATATGTAAATGTTCTACTACTATCGTTATTACCGATAGGATTTGCGGATTGACGCGAGGTCCTTGAGTAGTTTTTAACGCTAACTGGCTTATCCCTTTTTTCCATAATAGGAAAGTAATTGACCTTGCCATCTCCAAAAACCAACACGCTCTCGTGTTTCATCATTGGGCGATATTTGGCTAGCTGAAAACCTCTTGGTATGTGTTTATCCCAAATCCACTCGTGCTTAAACCAATTAAGGTTGCTCATTACCAGCTTAGATGTGAATGGCTGCGTAGCTGTGAAAATATAAGGAGTTCCTTGTCGACCTACTTTTTTGAAGAGCAGCCAAAGTGCGGCTAAATCTAGCTTCTCATCCCAGGATAATCTAGTTACTCCATAAGGCGGGTCAGTGAGCACTAAATCAACAGGCTCTAACTGCGGTAGAATATCCCTACAATCCCCGTGATATAGGGTAACGTAATCATCCCGGTAATATGGAGTCATCGGCCCCTGCTCCTTCTAATAGCTCAGGATGCGCGTAACAGCATTGATCTTCTATGTGCTTAGGCAGATGCCCCTTAGCAATTATCTGCTCAATATGCCCGCAAACAAAGGGTCTCTCGGTGCCCCTCTTATCTTTCCACACCCCGACTTGCACTAGCTCTTCTTCGATAAACGGAGAAGAGTATCGGATAGTATAAATACTACACGATCCATCAGCGGCTTGCCTTGGGCACCGCACCGGCTCCTCACCAGGAGGGTATAGTATGCAGCACTTACCCCCACAAACCTTAATGCAATAAGTTCCCTTATCCATCCTTCTTCTGCGTATCGGATTTATGGGCAATCTCAACAGCCTTAGCTCGCCCCTCCTCATAAGAGACCTCATGGCCTCCATTACGCATCTTTAGAACCTCTTTGGCGGTAGGCACAAGGCGCTCAATAGCGTCTCGTGTACGCTCCTCTGGGGTCATCTGAGTGCGCCAACGCTGAACCTCGGCGTTAGACTCATACTTGCCCTTCAGGTCTGCGGCAGCCTGGGCCTTCTGCTGGGCATAATGCTGCTGAAGGGCCTGGAAAGTCGGAAGCGACTCTACAGTTCGCATAATCCCCTTCTTCGGGGGAGGGCGTGAACCAAGATGCTCTTTTTTAATGTATGTAGCCATAAGTCTTATACGCTCTCCTTTTTGAGAACAGACTGCTTAACCTCAAGCTTCTTCCGCTCCTCGTCGAGCTTCTTCTTAAGAACACTAATCTCGTTCTCGTAGTTGGAAGCTCGCTCATCCCAGTTTATCTCACTGGACATCTTTTGTTTGACAAACTTTTCGAGGTTATCCCAGGGGTTAATCCCAGCGCCCTGCGAATAGTGATGAGCTCTTGCCGCCCGTGCTGGGTTTTTGTCGTTAAATTTCGGGAAGTTGCCGTAGTCTAGGATTCGAAAGCCCTTTTGAAGATACATGTCCACATGATGATAAATCTCTGGGCGGCTTTCGGCATTAAGGGTCATAAGACCCGTCCCCTGGCGCTTCTCACCATCGGTTTCAATGTGCCACTCCTTGGTCTCAAAAAGGATAAAGGCATGTGCAGGACGTCTCCATCCAGTGAGATAGGTAAGCGTTTCTTCCTTCGGTTGAACGATGGTCTTATACACTTCTTTCTTCATTAAGGGCTCTCGATTGCAATAAAAAAGGGGGGCAACCCAGAGCTGTACAAGCCTCCGAGCCGCCCCCCTCAACCTACATTAAATTAGGTATCGCTCAAGAGCTTAACGCCACAGAGGTCGTTCCACTCAAGTACGTCGTAGAAGTAGTACGTTGCATACTCAGTGTAGAAACCTTCCGAGCCCTTCTCCTTAACCCATGTAACAGGCGCTGGAGCAAAGAAGCCAGCGAATGCCCACATTGGGTGGAAAATAGCCTGAACAGTGTCGCTGCCAGAGGTAGCGTGTCCAGAGGTAGCGTGGAAATCAATCGAGCCAAGGAGAGAACCCACATAGCAGTTAGCTTGTGGAGTTCCACCAAGTACGTCGAGGTAGCTCTCGTTGCTCCATACTGCAGCACCGGACTGTACGATTTCCTTCTTGATGTTGTAGTGACCACGGTGGGAAAGAACAGCCTTAAGCGGAACTTCCTTGTTTGGACACTCAGAGTTGAAGATGTTGAACTGACCAAGCATTACATCGTCGATGGTAAGGATGCTTGTCGAAGTTACAGAGGTCGAAAGACCAGAGAACAACGAGAGAGCATCATTATCAACATAACGAGCAATAGCAGAGCCGTGCTCAGCAGCAATGCGGTCAGCTGTGATGCTTCCGAACTGGCCTTGCTCAACAGATACGCCAGAAACTACAGCGCACTTAGCAATGGTTGCAGATACAGAAGAATCAGTGAGCTCGCCGTTTGCATCTGGTGCAAGAGCAGTAGCCTCGGCAAGAGAAGCTGCCGTGAGGTAGCCCTTCTTGGTGAGCTTAGCTGTCATTGTGCCAGCAGGAAGCCCTTCAGTGTGCATAACTGCCATCATGCAGTTAGCTTTTACAAGCGCTGGGGAAATCCCAGCTGCGAGAACGTCAGTGACGTTGACGCTATTGGAAAATTCGGTGATCGAGGAAACAGCACCCATATAAATATCCTTTACATATAATGTGCGTAATATTACACTACGCCCATTGAGTTAAAATTTGCTTATGCCAATCAAATCACTACAAGAAAGATTCGAAAGACATTTTAAGAAAGGTAGCGAGTTAGAATGCTGGAACTGGCATGGAAGATCCAATCAAGATGGCTATGGAACCACAAGGACTGGAGGAACCTACAACAGAAAACAGCTTCTTGCCCATCGTCTTTCTTATACTTTTTACGTTGGAGAAATCCCCGAGGGGTCTCTTGTTTGCCACACCTGCGATAACCCCAGGTGCGTCAATCCCAACCATTTGTTTCTTGGCACACACCAAGATAACTGCAACGACAAAGTTAACAAAGGAAGGCATCTTCCCTGCATTCGTAGAGGCAGTAATCATGGCATGGCTATACTCAACGAGTCTTCCGTTTTGCAGATTAGAGAGCTTTACAGAACCAAGCAAAAATCCCGCAAGGAACTTGCCGAGATGTTTAATGTTGGTAAGCATGTAATTCACTATGTTGTAACCTACAAAACTTGGACTCATGTTCCTTAAACGGCCTTCGTCAAAGCGGCGAAGAAATAGCTAGTACCATTACTAACTACGAGCTTAACCGTGGTATCTCCACCAGCGTCGTCTTGAATGAAAACCTTCCCGGCCTGACTTGCCGCACTGCCAAAAGCAGCAACGAGCTCAGCAGCCGTTGGGGTCGTAACATCCGAAACATCAACTTTAGTGGCGACACCATTGGTGAATCTCACACCATCGATGTCCTTAAACTGTGTTGCCATAGGTTGAAATCCTTCCTAATTATGCAGAAATGGTTCGCAAAATCTTTTGAACCGCAGCGGGGTTTTCCTTCTTCAGGCGCTCCAAGACCTCTCTAGCATTTGGCATAGCTTGCAATTCGGCCCAGGTCTCAGGAACTTTATTGCTCCCACGAGGCGCTGAGCGTTGCCCTGGAGTGGCGTCCTTCACACCACTAATACCAGATGCCTTAGCAAGACTTGGATACTTCTCTACAAGCAATTCCCCATACTCCTTTGGAGTCATAGGGCGAGTGCCCTTATAGAGAACATCCCCACTATCGTCTTTAACAACGATAGAACCATCTTCGTCTAAATCGCATGACTCTTCTACCTCTCTTTTGATCCATCGCAGGGCATCTTGATTGAACATCCCAGAGATTTCCGACATCACTTTATCGGTTACGGCAAGCGTCTTGTTCACCCGAGATAGGGCATCCAACTGCTCTTTAAGAGTCTGCTTTTCGGTCTCCGCCTCATTTCGGTACTTGTCGAACTTACGCTGAAAGAGCTCCTCAAGCTTCTGAGGATCTTTGTCAGCCGCCTCGCGCTCCTTCTCCTCAAGCTTCTGCCGAAGAGATCGATACTCCTCGGGGTCAATGTCCTTATAAACGGAGACAACCCG
>Ga0208644_1002160_pt1 | contig 15845 bp, 17 predicted proteins | sample VirMetDEL_Nov_18_FD_184517 | JGI IMG/M metagenome (GOLD analysis project Ga0208644, IMG submission 184517) | Aqueous microbial communities from the Delaware River and Bay under freshwater to marine salinity gradient to study organic matter... | ecosystem: Environmental > Aquatic > Marine >... | reverse complement strand
GCTCTAGCGGCCCGGGCAAAATCCACCCCAGTATTATTGGTCCCACAAAAAACAGTATCAGGCCCCATCCTGCAACCTCCACTAAATCTTCTATAATTGTAAAGAAAGATTTTCTTTCTATGTATGTTACGCCTTCTGCAGTTTCATCTTCAGTCAGATCGGCAAGGACAATCCCCGTTGAGGCACCCACCAGCGCACCCGCCATCGGAGCAGTTACACCACCGCTCAAGACAGTCGCGGCTCCCGCACCTACTGCCGCTCCCGTCCCGCTGTACGTCGCGTCCCTCAGAGTCTCGCATCCTGTCATCCCTATGGTCAAGAATAACCATGCTATGCAGTGATTATGCCAAGAAGTACGACGGCTACCACGATAGCCACTATCTTTTGTTTCGTCCCTAACTGGTTCCATTTCTTTACTGTTTGTTCCCACATTATTTCTTCCTCGCTGTCTTGGCTGATTGTTTAAATGCCTTTGCGGTTGGCGCTCCCTTGCTTCCGGGCTTCCGCATTTTCTCTCCTGATCCAGCCTTGATTCGCTTGCGCTTGGCGTGGATGTTTGCATACAAACCCTTACCCGGCATTAGTATTTCTTCTTGCCTTTCTTCATGGGTTTCTTCTTCATAGGTTTCTTCATCTTTCCGTACATTACAGTTTCCTCCCTTTGATTGGCCCAATGTAATTGGTCTTTGCTTTCTTTTGTGCAGTCTTTGACAACTCATTCTTATGGTATAGGTACTTACTGTTCTTGGTATGTCTAGCACCAGACATCAGTTTGCCTTTAGCATCTTTATGAGTGCCGCCCTTGTGTTCCGTGCCATCACGGAAATAATGTTTAACGCCTTTCACCATTTCACCTTGTCAGCCCAGTAAGCCGCAGACATTTTGCCTCTGGCTATGTTCTTAGCATGACGCGCTTTAAAAGACGCTTGCCTTTTGGTTGGTTGCCTGTCTCCAGTTACACCCTGCTGACCAAAACGAATCGTCTTAACCTTGCTACCTTCTTTTGCCACTACAACGTGAGATTTCTTCGGGTGGTTTGGTGTGCGCTTTGGTTTGTTGTAACCAGATACACCAGCCCTTGCCAACCTAGAATCTTTTTTTACTGCCATTAACGCATCTCCTTTCCAAACGCTCTGTCGATTGTCGCTTCAAGACTTTCAATCCTGTAGGTCAATACGTCCAGATGATCCACCATCATTCTGATATCATCCCTGTCACGCTTTAATTCTTCAACGTCATTAGATATACCAGATGCCCACCAGATAGCGGTGGCAGTCTGACCAATCACAAATATAATTGCGCCTAGTAGATAGGTAGGTATTGTCATGTTTTTTCCTCGGGGTATACTGGGTTAGGGTTGATGCTAAGTGACGTACCATTTGACTGACCGCCCCAAAGAATACAAGCCTCTTCCCTATCCTTATTACTTCGTGTAACCACGAGGGTAGACGTTGTTTGCTCTTTGTTTACGAACAACACAATAGTTGTGTCAACGCTCATGTGGCTCATTACCATAGGTATTTCGCCATAGTCTTTCTCAAGATGCTCTACCATGCTGGCAAAACTAGGAGTACACGCTAGTTGAAATGGCACATCGAAGGTGTACATATCATCTGGCATAGGTAGTTGCGTTAAAAGGAACGCGGCTAATAGTTCTTTCATCGTCTTTCAAAGGGGTCGATAGTTTCACCATTAGCAACTGCTTCTAGTAAGTCATACATTTCTTGCGCCTTCCTGTTTTCTCCTTTGCGTACTGCCCACTTCAATCTTCCTTTTAACTCTGCAACATCACGCATAAGGTTTTTGTTTTCAAAGTATTTGTTTCTATCTAGGTTTACATCATATGATGCAATGCCTGAGAAAAATCTAATCCATCTAGAAACTTCTTGCACATCTTTATAGGTATCTCTTGACGCACCAAGACCAAAGTAAGCATCTTTCTTAAAGACGGTATTGCCAGTTTTAGGATCAAGAATATTTTCACCAAAAATTCCGCCGGGGTTTAATCGGTTAATTTCTGTAAGAGGCACTAAAACTTTAGCAAGGTGATGCAGTCTAGGAGGAAGTTTAACTCCTAAGAAATCATCCATCTGTCCGGGCGTAGACTTGATTGCCTTGTTCATAAACGTATCGTAATTAGCAAGCGCTTCAAGCGGGGCTTTAATCAATGGTGTAGCCATCTCACCAATGATACGTTTAGGATCAATCATATACTGTAGATCAGCCATAGGTATAAGGTTCATCAAAGCAAATGCCTTAACTACGCCAGTGTTTTCTCCACCAAGAAATACAGGGACACGCTCATTCCAGAACTGACCATAATCTGATTTGTCTAACTCACCAGCACCATGCTCAAACTGTTGCTTTGCAATAGCAAGTTGTTCTGCACGTTGCGGGTTCTGAATCAATGACTTAAACTGTACAGGCAAGTTCTTTCTAGTCCAAGTATAGAACGGAAGGAATCTTTTGGCCCAGTTCTGCTCAAAACTAGATAAGTCTCCATAGTCAAACATAGACTTCTTAACTTCTTGAGATGCAACATCAAAGGCTATATCGTCCTTAGTCATAAGTTTGTTGACTGCTACGCCTCTATCTGAATACAGTTGAGTCTCAGTCTTGAAGTAATCTTTAGGTATCTTCTCGTTCATCTTGTACTTCTTACCATCTGGGGCAAGCCACTCGTACTTAGATGGATTTTCCTTAATCTTTTTTAAGGTGTTAAGAAATACTTGGAACCTAAAGTTACCCTCAATCGTGCCGCCTATAGCAAAACCACCACGAACAATAGGGTTGTCTTGGCCAAGATAACGCTCTAGCATACTGCCTTCACCAGAGCGTACTTGCAAAGAAGTCTCTAACTCTTTTACAGTATCTCTAGTGTAGTGACCAGCAGTAATACCTCTGGCTCGTGCTTGTTCGTATATCTCTTTCATAGAGTATCCTGTGCCTTCAAAGTTAGGCGCAGTCCACTCACTATCTTTAATAGTTTTAAGAGGCGTTTTGTTAACAGTATTAAAAAAGGTTTTGTTTATACCTTTCATCTGCTCAATAGTTTTTTGTCTTGCCGCTTCTGATCCACCAAATCTAGAGTAATACTGCAACTTAGCAGACGCTTGTGCAAGTTTAAACATATCAGCAGGCGATACACCGGATACCATGTATGCGTTCCATGCGTTGCCAATAGCGTTACGAGTATGATATGCCGGACGGACACCTAACGACCAAGACTTCCATGCGTTCTGCATCTTATCGTACATACGGATAAACTCATATGGTTGTTTAACACCGCTCATTACATCCATAGTATCTTTAATCTGCCTTTGCAAATCAGCAGGCGCATAGAACTTAACTCTGCTTGCGTTAGCAATCTTGTTTGCTTCATCAATAGACTCTTTGCCAAGTTTTAATATGGCTTGTCTAGTTGACTCTTGCATTGTAGGATAAACATCCTTAAGATATTGGCTCATATCTGCAACACTTTTGCGTGGCAGAGTTGACAAACCCATATATATAAGTTCGTCGTACTGCGTTGCAGAATCTCTAAAGCGATCCCTTAATGCTTTTGCAAACGAGTCCCTAAATATTTCAGACTCAAATGTTCCTGGTGGAATAGAGTCCACCAAAACATTCTTTTCGTTTCTGGTGAACTGTAACCACTCATCATCATTCATCTGTTGAAACAAAAACCTATCATTATCAAGGTCTTTTGATCCAGCCCATGCAGGGTTTAAGATTCTTTTCTCAAAAATCTTTTTGCCATCATCTCCTACACGCTCACGAACCCAAGTACCAATGTTTAATGGTTGCTTCTTAGGGGCATTGTTAGATAACCAACGCACAAACTCTGGCGTATCTCTGCCTTTTGACATTGCTTGTTGACCGGTTTCATTTAGAAAAGCCGCCCTATAATCAGCCAACTGATTGGCAGAATATACGGGGCCAAGCGGCCCAGTGTCGGTAATCTCGTTAATAAACCATTTCTTTTGCAGGGCTTTTGCTTGCTGGTCTAACCGTGATCCCATAGCAAGAATAGGATTAGTCTCAAAGAATGGTGCGTCTATAGGATTAGGAGCGCCACCTACAACCTCAGAATATACTTTAGAATATTCATCCTCAAATAATTTGCTGGCCTCATACAAGCCTTTGTCTCTACCAATCTCTACACGTTCTTGCCTGTAGTTTGTACCAAAGATAGGTTCTATCTCATCTGCTACTGTGTCTGCTTTTACTTTGTTAATCTCTGCGGCAGTATTCTTCCACTCTTTAGTCATAATACGAGGGAAGTAACCACGGGTAACAATATCTCTAATGGGTTGGCCTGCCGCCTGAGAATACTTTGAAGACAAATCAAACACATTAGTCCAGTAATCTACTATCTCATCAGCATTTTCCCCTAAGATATTTTTTGTAGCCTCATCAATAGGCTCGGCAAACTCTACCTTTCCAAGATCGCCTCTATCTTTTACCTGTTGGTATACTGGACTACCATCTGGTTTAAACAAAGGATTGCCTTCAACATCTCGCATTTGAATAGGCTCGCCAAAACTATCTAGTTTATCTTTAGTTTTTAATGGGCGCTCCATTGCTTTAACAAACGCTTTGTGTACATTGTCTATGCCAATGTTAAGTGCTTGAGCGCGTTTAACAAATAAATCCTGCAAGTCATCAAACCCCTTACCCATAGCCTCATCGACTACACGATTAAAATCTGTTTCCCCAGACTTAATAGCCGCGCCTTTAACTACTTTGCCTTTACCAGTAGCAACATTAAAATTTCTAAGCAGATCTTTAACCTGATAGTTTTCTTTAATGTCAGTATTAAGTATCTTTTCTCCTGCTTTTTGCAATACTGGAGTAGCGCCAGTTACATCACTCGCTTTCTTAATACCTTGACCTACTTTTGCCGCACCAGATGCCCCAAAAAAAGTAAGGGGATCAGACGCAACGTCACCGGCAAATCCAAGAACGCCTTTAAGAACGGAGTTCATATCGTCAGGTAGGTAGTCTTGGGTTCTTATCTCATCTTGCCCCATCCACCCTCGGTACGCTCCCTTAAAAAACCCCTCTCTAGGCGTGAGATCAACACCACCAAGTGCAGAGTGCACGGCGTTACCTATAGCAGTTTCTTTTAGGCCGACCTTTAATGCCTGAGCAGGACGCTCCAACAAAGATAAATAATCAAGAATATTCTTATCTTCTTTAGGAGGTTTAGTTTTTAGTCCGTATTTAGACTGAAGAGATTGATATAGTCTTTTCTGCTGTACTTCTACAGGAAGGTCTTTAAAGTTATCAGGTACATCGGCTTGAAACTTGCTACCATCAAAACTAAAAGTAACTTTCATTAATCAATTTTTACCAAGTTGTACATATCAGAATCTATATTATCAGAACCACCTGCTCCTGCGCTTCTTAAAAATGCTTCAGCGGCTTGTTCTGGACTCATTTGTATTCCTGTTTCTCCGGTAGGCGGATCAATAATACCTGCGTATATTGCTTGTAAATAAAGTTGTTTTGCTTCATCATCTCTACCAGCCGCTAATAACTGTTTTACTTGCGCTCCAATTTGAAGTTTAGTTTCTACCACGCTAGGGGCTCTAGTAGATCCTGATGGAGTTGCACTTTCTACAACGCCAGAAATTTCCTTAGCATCTGCCACAGTTCCACCAGCCGCCATTACGCGCTCATAGGCTTCCATTGCTGTAGCGGGTACGTTGCCACCACCAAATATAGAATCAAATATTTCTGCTTGACGCTGGCTTCCCATCGATTCAATATCTTGACCAAGAATAGCAGTGCCTAGTTTAAGCATTTCCTTAGCAGATGTAGGGTTAACCAAGTTAACAATACCATAGTTAACCATCAACTGTTTCATTTGCTTGTTAAACTTAGCCTGCTTACGCTGTTCAAACTCTACACGAGATTCAATGTCAGGCTGAAAGCCAAGTTCATCTCTAGTAGGGTATTGCATCCTGCTTGGAATTACGCCCGACTCTTGGGCTTGTTCTTTATTAGACGGTTCTGCTAGTTTTCTTGCAACATAATCTGCCGCAATACTTCCGCCAAATAATCCACCACCAAGTCTAGTAAGTTGGCCGCTTACAGTAGTAGGCTGCATATATAATCTATTAATAGCGCCAACAGGTCTTGGAGGCCCAACCACTCCGGGTTTTTCTGCCCTTCTCCAAAGAGGTCTTTTACCTTTAGTAGCAAGATTTACAATCTTATCTGTTGCTTTTCCAGTAAGGCCAAGATTAGCAGCAAACCTTTTGCCAAAGGGAGCCGCAACTCTTAACAAATTCATTAATCCTATAGGCATAATTAAGCACCCATCATCATGTAGTAATCTTCCTCATCTTCTTTAGGCATGCCGCGCATATAATGCTCAATCAAACTTTCTCTATAAGGAAGCATAGTTGCCCCATCAAGACCAATCATTTCAGCATCGTCAGGCGTAGGGATCTGATAAACACCAGTTCTTTGTCCGGTATCAATATCAGGCATGCCTTGATTTGGCTCTGGATAATAAGGCAAAGTTGCTTCATCCATTCCTACCACTCCTTCACCATATAAACCATCGCCAAGGTAAGGCGCTCTAGCCGCAGATGGCTCTGTTGAAAACATATTCTCCATTTCAATCTGCTGTTCCGGCGTCATTTCCTCAAAGCCGGGACCAGAATAATAAGGCGTACCCGGAGCAACTGTGCTTGCTTCTGCAACATTAGGTCTTAATATCATATCAGCAATACCTATACCGGGAATGGCTTTTAGTAGACCCCTACCCATTCTGCCAGCCATCGACAAAGGTATCGAAGGACGAGAAGCGCCGCCGGGCATCCTCATTCTCCTATCAACAGGATTAATACGGGATACTGTTCCAGTGCGGGGCAAAGCATTTCTTGGCGCTTCTAATCTAGGAAAAGGGCCAATAGTTCTAAGAGGTGGTCTGCCACCTGCGCGAGCGGGAGGAACTAAAAACGGTGGAAACATTGAAGTATCTTCTTCCTCTACTGCTTCCGGCAAAGGAACCCTTGCGCGTTGTGGACTGCTTATTTGCATTGTTACTTCTGCATTTTCACCGCTGGGTTTAAAATATGCAGTACGCATACGGTTGCCACTTTTAGGATTCTCCGCCATCTCTTCATAAAAGAAGTTATCGCTATCAAAAAAATCACTTAGTTTAGCCTTCTTTAAATCTTTTGGAAGGTTGCCTCTACCCGGCTCGCCTGTAGCGCCGCCAGTAAAAGACTCCATAAAAAGTTTTCTAAGATCATCTATATTCATATTTATACCCTAACCATAAAATTACGCATTAACCACGGATCGCCATAAGGTTTTGATGCACCTACGCCACCAGCCAAATCTGATTGAGGCCCATAAGTTCCTCTTGGTGGTTTAGCCATAAGAGCAGACATAAGCAACTGGTTCATCCAGTCTTCTTCTTCTTCTGGCTTTTTGCTCGATGTATTTTCTTGATAAGACCTTTGCCCAGCGCCAGCAGAAAATGGTCCATATACCTGCTCACCTTGAGGATTTACTGGCTTATACGGCTCAGAACCCCAAGACAAAGTAGGCGCATTAGGGTCCATAGCGCGTTGTTGACTTTGTTGTGCCAACCAATCTTCGTATTCTCTTGCGCGTCTTTGTTCTTCTGTTTCAATAAAAATAGGAAACATTAAAATATCTCCGAGTAGTTAACCCTGTAGTATCCATCACTACCTTTAATAACAGCATCAGGCTTGGTGCCAAGAACCTCTTGAGCCATAACACCCATAGTAGGTTCATTATGTACACCAATACGCTTGGCTTCTTCGTTCCACTTCCATGTATAAAGATTGTAGCCATTGACAGACTTGCCGATAAACTCTATGTCTTTCTTAAGTCTTTCGTCTGATGCAGCAAAAAGCGGAGCAATAGAGCCAATTATCCCAGCAATCTGGCCTGCTTGTTCCAAACCAGATGGACCTTGATACGGAGTAGTCTGAGTTGTTGACGATCCGTAATCACCAGACACAAGAGCCATGTAGTTTTTCAAAGCGTTCATAGGTGCATTTGCTTCGTACTCGTAACGAGCCATATCCCTATCAATCTGAGCCTGAGTCATTGCACGACGTTGCGCCCCAATCTGACCAAGCGAACTAAACAAATTAATAGGCGCTTGCATAGTTGTTGGGTATTGACCCAAGTAACTTAATGCACGATTCTGTGCGGCTTGCTGTGCGCCATATGTAAGTTGCGCTTGTTTATCTAGCAGTTGTTGGTTAGCAGTTTCAATTGCTTTTTGCTGGATAAGATTGCCTCTAGTGCCGCCTCCCGGCTGATATCCAATCATTTGACTTCTGATGCCCGGAAGAACTTGGCCTTGTAACTGGCTAACACTTTGTCTGCCGAGATAGTCCATCATAGGGTCAAAAGTAGAATAGTCTATTTCACCACTCATACCTTTTAACAAACGATCTTCTGCTCCAGCCTGTTGTGCTACAGCCCTATCGCCAGTAACGTAACCTTGTACTGCGTTTTGATACATCTGTTCAGAAGGATCAAAACCAGCAAGAGTTTCACCGGGATAATATTCAGGAAATCCTGCGTTATAAATATCAGCGGCTCTTTTAAAACCGCCGGTTAAATATTTCTTTTGCTGATCCCAAGGCTCCGTAGTAGAGGTCTGGGTTATCATTGATGGTGTTCCGCCTCCAGCCATTAACTTATCTCCTTATGATTATTAATCGCTAACATTTATTTATTAGGGGGTTCCCCCGGATACGAGTCACTTTCACTAGATTCATTGGTATCTGGTGGCGGCTCATAAGATAAATCTAGACTGCCAAAAGGATTATACCTTTGAGGAAAACCAACCTTTAGTGGAATTGGTGTATAATTCCAAATGTTAGGACGTACAAATGCTTGCTGGTATTGTGTAGTCCATGGTTGATACAACAAACCTCTTTTGTTAGTATAATCTGGCCTTCCTAAATCTTTTGTAGAAACTGTTTTTGTTTTTCCTTCTGGGCCTGTTGTTTTTATACGGGCAAATATTGCTTGGTCATATCGTGAAGGGGCGCCCATTGTTAGTTTTCCACCCAGTACCGGGTTTTCAGGCATAATGTCTTTTAAATTTCTAGCCCCCGGAGCAGTGTAATTATTAACCAACATTGGAAAATAAACATTTGGTTTGGGGTACGGGCCTATAGGAAGTTTTTTGTCAAAAACAGGAGTTGATTTTGTTCCAGATCGTGGAGTATAAACCGAAGGAGTATATACATATGGATCATCGGGTGAAGAATCCCCAGAGCGAATGCTTATCATTGGACCGCCTTTGCGCCCAAAGCGATAATACTCTCCACTACCCGGGTCTACTTCTTTCCACCACTCTCCAGTATTATCTATAATCGTCGCTTTTGGGTGTTTAGGTATAGTAAAATCTCTAACGTTTTTATGAAATTTTCCACTTGCAACTGTTGGAGGACCAAAAGTTCTGCTTCCAGAATAAACTCCTTGTTCACCGTAAGAAGGTCTGCCTGTTGCGGTGTTTATAATAGGAAGTTTAGTTTCCCATGCTTTATATCCTTCAGCCATTAGTGCATCCTCTCTTTTAATTCTTTTGTGTACACAATATATGAATCCTTCCAATCAGGTAAAAGTTTTTTCCAACCTTTTCTGCCCCATAGTTCTAGAGCAGAGCATCCAATACGAATAGCAAACGACTCAATCATATCGTTAAAGTTTTCGTGAGCATCTTGAAATCGTTCTCCAGATATAGCAATAATTCTAAGTATCCGCTTTTGAGGATAGTCAATTACTTGAGTAACCATAGACATAATAATTTTTGAATCTTCTACGACTACCCATAAATCCATATGACCAGATGATATGTAATCAAAAAAATCATCTACGTCTAACTCACCCTCACTATGCTTTGACACCTTTGCAAGCATGGGCGCTACTTTGTCCCATATATGTATAGCGTCTTTTGGACGAACAAGTGTAGCCTTCAAAATATTTTCCTATTTAAATCTATCCATTAACAAACCTCTTGTTGCTTCCCAACCTCTAGGAGCGCCAGACCTTCGATAAACTTGTTTAGCCTGTCCATACTTACCTTGTCTTGCAAGCCTGCCAATGGTTCTCCTTGCTCCTTCGTTTAAACCATACTGCCAAGAGTTAGGATTGTCAGGACCAGCGGAATAAATACTTGGACCAAACCCTCCTTCTGGTTCTGCTATAGGATTTTGTAATTGTGCGCGAGTATAACCAATTGCATTTACAGGGTCGTAAGTGCTTTCAAAGGGAGCGTTAATGGGGTTAAGGGTTTCCGGATCTATAGGCGCCCCACCGCCAAAACTAGTGTTGTAACCAGAGCCACCCATCGCAGGATCATCAGAGCCTCCTGGAGTAAATCCGGGTTGACGAATGGGACCAGTTATATCGTTAATATTTAATGGAGGCAAACTACGTGATCCGTATTGAACAAACGCTGGATTAGGATTTGTTCCACCCATTGCAGGATTATTAAAACCCCCGGGAGTAAATCCGGATCTAGCCATTTCACCCCCTTGATATAATCTACCGCCACCCCCTTGATATAATCTATCGCCATAAAGGTTGTTCATATTAGACTGAGACATACCTCCAAGATTATTTCCTCCTCCAGCCATAGTTATTCTCCTAGAATTTCCACTTAAATTTAAACAATGCTCTATTAGGCTGGACACCCACGCCTAGATCAATAGTTTCTGTTACGGGCTTGTTAAACTCCATTTGATATCCGTTGTCACTAAAGTTAAACCGCATCATAAACGGTAGTGGTTCATCAAAACCAAATTGGTTATAAGCGGCTACCAACAGCACAGAAAACATCATGAGTTCGGTTTCGTTCTTCTTGGCAAACTCTTGAATGCGATCCCATTCTGTTTTCTTTTTTAAAGTTTTTGTTACCAAAGACCCACAGACGGTATTACCTCTTCCGTTTCCTGTTCCAACAACTCCTTCATACGAGCAAGCGATGTTTCCAAATGTTCTTGCCGTGCTTGTCGTTCCTTCTCTGTCATACTCAGATACGACAACTGGTTTTCCAAACGTAAGAGCGTACTCGATTCTTTTTCTAAATTCTTTTTCACCAATCTCCTTGGCCCAGCCAGTCTGAAGATAAATGACATCTGCTTTTTCGTAATACTCTTTTAGCCTTGCAGTGTTATTTGACTTGTACATATGCGGCGTAAGATGCACGCCTATTGGTTTGTTTACCCCCTTCTCACGAAGGGCATCAATCATGTTACCAACTGCTTTAGCACTAAAAGATTCGTCACACTCAAGGCACACCACATAGTGACTAACAAGATCATCAACCGCATCCACCACTTCATTGTTATATTCAATTTGTTTTTTTACCGTATTGTCACTAAAGTTTCTGTCGTCACTGGTTAACCAGATTACGGGAGATATGCCGCTATCAAGAAGCCTGTTAAGACGGCTACGCCAATAAGTTCTGTCCACTCCATCGAAATGCCCAAAGTTCCTATCTGTACTTCTGGCATAGACATCAGCGTGAGTATCCCCATTGTTTACCAGTTTGTTTAGAGTTGTTAACGTCCATTTCTCGTTTGAGTAATCAGGGGCGAGCCATGACAAAGTGCTATACTCCGCACCGTTAATTAAAAAGGTAGATTTATAGTCACTTATTACAGCAGTGCTAACTATGACGCCTGCCAGTAATGCTAGAATCTTTTTCATGGTTAAATTTTTTATTGATCCACTTGGACTATAGTAACCGTTGCGCTTGGTACAGCAGGGCCAAAAGCACTAGCCGCTGTCCCATGCAGGTCTAAATCTAAATCATCAGTAGCCCACATCCACTGCAAATACTGTCCAGAGGTTAAAGAAAATAAACCCGATCTATTTATAGTTTGCCTGTGGTCATTTGTATCTAAAGAGTTAACCATAGAAGAAGAGTTGGCAACATCAACGCCATCGATTCTAGGCCATATCCACACATCTTTTGAACTAGCGCTAGTAGAATGAATTGTGGCAGACATATCTATATGGTAAACGCCGCTGTAAGTAAACTCTATTTTAGACGTATCAGAAACATTCAAAGAAACGTTATTAGTAACGTCTGTACCATTCCAAGTTATAGGATAAGCGGTATTAATTGAAGCAACCGTTTGTTGTGAAGTGTCATAAAACTCTGCGTAAGAGCCTGATCCACTTCCTCCTGCAAAGGCTATCCAGTTAGTCCCATCAAAATAGTAAAGGTTTTTGCCCTGACCGGGGTTCCAGTCAGACCCATCTGCATACCGTATGTCACCATTCCGTGACTTATCTGGTGCAACATGAGTCTCGTCAATAGAACTTAAGTCAATGTTTAAAAGAAAATCACTTAACCTGTTAAACTCTCCATATATATAATCTGGCAATCCTTCTAAACTTGGAGGGGATGGATTAGGTGTAAATCTTTTTACAGATTTTATATCTTTATTCGATGATTGGCTCATCGTATTCCGCTTCCTCTAATCCCTCTAACATCTACGTCAACACCAATTCCATTTAACTTCCAGTCTACATCAGAATCAGATTCAAGTTTAATGCTTATATATTTTCCAGATACTCGACAAGATATTTTAGATTGTTTTGAAGTATCAGAAGGATCAAATGTAAACGGTCCTTCCCAAGTCACGCCTTCATTTGTACTCATTTGACTACCAACATGAAAAATTACAGGTGTATTTCCTTGAAAATCCATTTGTGGATAAATTGCTTTTACATACTTTACGCTCTGTGGGTCGCCAAAATCTAAACCTATTCTTTCAATACGAGAAGACATCAAAGCAGTATCTTTTTTATTCCCAAGATTATCTCGGTATATTTTTGTATTGGTTGCGTCTGTAAATAACAGGTTATTTTTGTTTGCATCGTATGATGCAATAGTCCATATATCCGTACCTTCACTCCATTCAGTTCCTTTAGCATTAATGCCGTCCCAAGTTTCTCCAACAGTAATATCAAATTTTCCTGCGGAAATACTTAATGAATCAGGCAAATCTCTAAAAGAAAAAGTATTATTTTTGTAATTCCAAATTAAAGCCCTATTAGGATAAGATGCAGATGCAGTTGGAAAACAAGCCATAATTTCATTACGAACATAATCTGCTACAACATATGATTGCCTAAATAAACTACCTTCTAAATCTCCAAACATTTCATTACGGACTTTTCCGGGCAAAATAGCGTTAATTGTTTGTCCGTTTGTTACATAACAGTCGCTGTTGCCAATGAAAAAATGACCCCCTTCAAAAGCGCAAACAGCATTTTTGGAAATTAATCCAGCATCATTTGTCAGTAATTTAAATGAAAATATGTAAGGGGTTCCTACATAGTTCATTACATAAATAGAATCTGTTTTGTAAATTAAAAATGCTTCACCTAACTGAAGGCCGTCTATAATATCTCCCGGCGTATCTGTAAGAGGATATTCACCAGCATCAAGCGTTGCATCTTGAGCATCCCATGTTACTGGCTCATTAGCAGTTGCTGTTCCAGTGGACCATTTAACTAATCTAGGCTCTTTAATTAAAGGTCCAGAAGGAGTAATTTTTCTAGTCCACCCCATACCAATCAAAAATGTTTTATATGCTCGAATAGAATCACACTTATCATCTGAACTAGGCCAGTTAATAAGTTCAACAAATTTGTTTGGATCGTTTGTACCGCTACCCCACGGATTACTATTGCTTCTTGTAAGATTCCATTTTAACGGAACTTCTGTTCCATTGTTGGCAATTAACATACCATTTAAATTTGTAACACCCCATTTAAGATTGGTAGTATTTGAGTTTAACGAAATGTCAGAAGTAGTAGTCCCTTCTATAGGGGTAACAACTGCATCATCTGGATGATTGTAGGCTAAACCCGAAACAAGAGTAATATCAGTAGCGGTAAAACTGCTGTACTCTACAACTTCATATTCATTGCTTGTTCCAGTTTCTTGATTTCCTATAGCCAAAAAACCATTTGCAGAAGGAGCAAGACCAGTAGTGCTGTCGACTACAATAGTTGTACTACCAGCAGTAACAGCACCGTTTAACTGTAAAGTTGCTTGAGGCGTAACGTTATACCAAGCGGCATCAGCCTTAGAGTAAACATAAATAGCGCTTTGCCCAAATACTACAAAAAATTTATTTCCTTGTATATCAGTATAAGAATCAAGATAGTACGGAACTATTGGGCAAGTAGCCATAACCTCGGCATAGCCTGCAATTTTTTGCACACCGTTGTTTCTAAATCTTACATTGTTGCCTGAAGAAAAAGCATTAGGCGGCAGTGCATACGGAGGAACATCCGAAATAATTCCTGCATCTGCAAATCCTGTTAAAGTTTGTAGCGGCATATTACAATAATTTCCTAACACAAAACGATGCGCCAAGCAAATCCCAATCGTCGCCTACACCTATGCCTTCTGCGCTTATAGTTAATTTATCTCCAGAATTAAGAGTAAGTATTCCAACATATGATGAATTAGCCTCGTATAAACTATCATAGGGAGCGGGGCCTGCATTTACGCCCTTACTTATGTCTGTACCATCGGCCAATACTGCGACTCTCCACGCTTCGCTACCGGGCCAAGAACTTTGCGCTCTTAATGAAATGTTTGCAGTAACTATATAAGCACCAGTAGATTGAACCGTATACTCTCCAGATGTAGACCCGCTAGTGCTAAAAGAACCATCGTTATAATATCTAGAACCAGTATTCCAAGCGTAACTACTTCCTTTTAAAGTTTGTTCGCCACTAAGACCAGTAACATCAGCAGTAAGAAAAGCACTAAAGCCTTCTAGCCCATTTACTCCGCTAGTATCGCCAACGCTTGTAACAACCCCACCAACAGACAAGTTATTTGTAATAGCAGTATTTCCAGAACTTTCAATACTGAATTTTTCAGCGGCATTTACATTAATTGAAAATTTATCGGTGCTATGGTTATATCGAATTTCACCAACCGTTTGACTTGACGCATCACCAAAATAAATAATATTTTGCGCCGTATCTACAGAACCTTCTAGAAAAATAGCCGAATCTATATTTCCAGTAGTATTAACATTTTTAACTCTTATTTCTGAATTTCCGCCTCCGCTAGTATTATGCGCATCAAATTGATATGCTGGTGAGGCTGTGTTTATGCCAACTCTATCAGTGGCAACATTTACAAATAAAGCATCTGTATCTACTGTTAAATTACCGCTAACATCTAATGTACTGCTTAATGACAGTGTACTTAAACTAAGTGTATTAGACCAAGATGAATCAGTGCCGTCAGTAGTTAATACTTTGTTGGCATTCGAGGCCATATTAGGAATAATTGCCTGAGTAGAGGTAGAGGGAAAACTGTTCTGAAGAACAGTTTTTATCATACGGAGATGATCGTCTCCTTGCCCAATTTTATCTGTTGCTGTAGGGTTAGTGCTTACTAATTGAGTAACCCAAGATGCGCTTTCTAATGACATAGTTTATTCCTTCTGATCTAATGATTTTTTTAATTGTTTAACAAAAAAATCCTTAGCAATTTGCAATTGATGTGCTTTTAAAAGCAACTCATCAAGTTGAGGGTTAATATTTTGCAGGTGCAATAATGATTCTTTTGCTTTGTCAGATAAAGAATCAAATTCATACTCAGTGCCGTCAATATTAATTTTATTTTCCAAGTTTATGCCTTATTATCAACGGTTATTAATGCCATTTATTAACCAACAGCCTCTGCTTTTTCTTCTTCAGATTTCTCTTCAGATTCTTCTTCTGGAAGCGATGACTTCAATGTTTTCATAAATGAATCTTTAGCAACATTCAATTGCACAAGT
>Ga0208644_1002159_pt1 | contig 15846 bp, 20 predicted proteins | sample VirMetDEL_Nov_18_FD_184517 | JGI IMG/M metagenome (GOLD analysis project Ga0208644, IMG submission 184517) | Aqueous microbial communities from the Delaware River and Bay under freshwater to marine salinity gradient to study organic matter... | ecosystem: Environmental > Aquatic > Marine >... | reverse complement strand
GAGCATAGGCGAACACAGAAAACCAGAGCTGGCAGTAATCGAGGCAGAATTGTGCCAGCAATATGCACGATACTTCGCCAGTGGCGGGACAATCGAGGTACTCAAACCAGGCGCCCATGCACTGGAACTGAGATGCAAGGCAGTACCGGAGCTCGATCAATACGCGGTAGTGTACACACACGCGGCTCTTAGTCACACAAAGAGGGAAAAGCAGTCGCTGGACCTGTCAGTGATGCGCGAGCAGGCAAGACAGGCAAGCAGGTACGCCTATGAAACAGCCAGGCAGGCAGGTAAAACCGTCAGGCAGGCACAGACAAAAGGCGCGATTGCTTATAAGTCGATGATGGCAGTGCAGAAGAGGGCGCTTAAGAACAAGCGCGATGCTGTATAGTATAGGCGCCTTAGATGGCTTAGGCGCCTTAGCTCTAATAACCCTTAAGAACCCCTTAAGATGCCTTAGGCGCTAAAGGGGATTATACTGAGTGTGAACAATTGTGTCAAGAGGCACAGGAGAAAAAAAATGATTGAGCGTATTTTCGACAATAGCAAAGAAGGCAACAGGCTCTATTGTGCCGCCAGGCAGACAATGGCAGGAAGAGACGTAGAAGCAGCAGCAAGGCAGTATGGTGTATCTGGTGCTGATGTTGCGCAGTTGGTAACAGAGCTGCGGGAGATGGAGATTTTGTACGCACGAATGGCTATTGCTGGCTTGACAAAAGATGCTTTTTAATGTAACGTGAGCGGCTGATTAGTCGCAGGAGGGACCATGAAAAAAAGACAACCAGACGCGACAGAAGTGGCTGTTGCGCAGAAGGTAATTGAGCTGATGAGGGGTGGGTGTATTTATCTCAACCTTGAAAACAGGGAGTTACAGTATGGCGACACAGCAATAAGTGAAATCATGAAAGTAATTTTCTCCCATGATCCTGAACTGGTCGTGGGCAACTGGATCACCGATCTGCTTTCTGCTGTACTGGATAAGGACGCACTCCTAGCACTACACCCCGACTACGCAAGTCAAAACGAAGAGCTGGAAAGGCAGTGGCGGGAGCAGTCTGAGCAACAGGACATTGACGATTACCTCAATGACCCAAGGAGGCAGGAGAAATGAACGCCAGTTGCTTCTCTAGAGCACATCAACAAGTTGCATTGGTTAACCGCCCCGAAAGCATAGGAGCTATAAATGGCCTTTATCAAAACACACATACCTTGCCCTAATCAGGACACTTGCGGCAGCAGTGACGCTGCGAGTCTGGATGAGTCAGGCAAGATATACTGCTTTTCGTGCCTCACTCAATTTGATGCGCCACAAGAGGCTCTGGAGGCTGTGGAGGAACAGAAGCCTACACCTAAGCCCTCATTCTCCAGTGTCGAGAACCTTGTGGTGACTGGGCAGTATGAGGGCTGTCTTGCCCGTGGCATAAAAGCGGAGACAGCCAAGCACTACAAGGCGCTGCACACAGCAGAAAAGACGTACTACGGCTACTTCGACCGGGGAAACCCTACCAAGATGGTAGCTATCAAGATGCGTTACCCGGACAAGCGTTTTCCTTGGGTAGGGGACGCTAAGACTGCGGCACTGTTCGGGCAGCAGAACTTCCCCGCTGGGGGCAAGTACGTCACTATCACAGAGGGCGAAGAAGACGCTATGGCAGCGTACCAGCTAATGGGCAGCAAGTACCCTGTAGTCAGCATCCGCAATGGAGCTGGAGGCGCCCTCAGTGACTGCAAGAAGGCATACGAGTGGCTGGATAGCTTCGATAACGTGGTGGTGTGCTTCGACTCTGATGAGCCCGGACAGACTGCTGCTCAAGAGGTGGCCCAGCTATTCGGTGGCAAGAGCAAGATCATGCGCCACCCTGAAGGCATTAAGGACGCCTGTGACTACTACATCAAGGGGCGTACCAGCGACTTTATGACAGCGTTCTGGAGAGCAGAGAGGTACACTCCTGACGGGATTGTAAGCATGGGGAGCCTGCGTCAGGAAATCAAGAGACCTACGCAGCAGGCAGAGCTGCTGTACCCGTGGCGTGGCTTGAATAAGATGCTGCTGGGTATTCACCCTAACACCATTGTCACTTGGGCCGCTGGCAGTGGTGTAGGTAAGTCGTCTATTAACCGCGAGATAGTCTACAACGCCCTGACGAGCAGTGAAGTCAACATAGGTACTGCTTTTCTGGAAGAGGACGCTGTACGCACTGCCAAGGGGCTTATAGGCCTGCACTTGGGCAAGCAGATACACCTGCCCGGCATTGAGTACGCAGAAGGTGAAATTGACACTGCCTATGAAGCCCTGAAGCTGGAAAACCGCATGTTCCTGTGGCGCGATGGTGCTGGAGCCAGTATTGATGATGTCATATCAAGGCTGAACTACTACACTAAAGGGCTTGATTGTGGGCTGCTAGTGCTGGATCACCTTGGCATGGTCATTAACGGCTTAGGCGCTCAGGTGAATGAGAGGCAGTTGATTGACGAGATAATGACGCGCCTGCGCTCTGAAGTGGTGCAGAAGTCCAATTGTTCCCTTCAGTTGGTATCGCATTTGACCAGACCAGATGGGAAGCCACTGGAGAATGGGGGACACGTAAGCCTTAATCTACTCAGGGGCTCAGGCTCTATTGCTCAGTTGTCAGATGTGGTCATAGGTGTCGAGCGTGACACCCAGGCAGAAGATGAGCGTACAAGGAACACCTTGACTTTGAGGGTGCTCAAGAATAGGATGACAGGGGAGACAGGGGTAGCAACGCACCTTGTCTATAACAAGTACACTGGAAGGCTCATTGAGAGCTTGGACGAACTATGAAAGTATTAGTAGCTTGTGAGTACAGTGGACGGGTCAGGGATGCTTTCCTGCGTAGGGGCCACGATGCTCTGTCCTGTGACTTGCTGCCTACGGATTCTGCGGGTCCTCACTATGAGGGCGATGTCAGGGACGTTCTCTACCATGGCTGGGACATTATGATAGCTCACCCGCCCTGCACACACTTGGCAGTCAGTGGCGCTAGATGGTTCAAGGATAAGCAGGTAGAGCAGCAGGAGGCGCTGGCGTTTGTCAGATTGTTGCTGGAAGCGCCCATTGACAGGATAGCACTGGAGAACCCCATAAGCATCATCTCCAGCCGCATCCGCAAACCAGACCAGATAGTCCAGCCGTGGATGTTTGGGCACGGAGAGACTAAGGCGACTTGTCTCTGGCTGAAGAACCTACCAAAGCTGTTTCCTACTGACGTAGTAGAAGGGCGCTCTGACAGAATCCACAAGATGCCCCCCAGTGAAGACCGCTGGAAGCTAAGAAGCCTGACTTACTTGGGCATCGCAGAAGCAATGGCTGACCAGTGGGGACATACTACTAACGAGGAGAATCAATGAAAGACTTTGTAACCAGCCTGCCCTACTGTCCCTACTACGCTTTCTGTACCAAAGGCGACACATGTAGCAGGGCTCTGACGCCTGAGATAAAGAAGAAGGCGAAAGAGCAACGTGTCATCGTAGACTACTCAGTGCGGGTGCCTGAGTGCATGAATTACAAGAAGAACTAAGGAGTAGCGTATGCGCTGCGTAGCCTGTGATTGCATATTGACTGACTTTGAAGCGACACGCAAGTCAGCAGCGTCTGGTGAGTACCTTGATATGTGTGAGAGGTGCTTTCAACACATTAAAGGGTGCTTCGATGTGATAGAGCGAGAGGACTTACGTGGGCCTGTTCTGCCTGATGAAGATAAACTGTTTGAAGACGAGGAGGAGCCATGAGTCTGGACAAGGCTATAAAGCACGGCAAGGAAAAACGCAAGAGGCTCTATGGGGCAAAATCAGTCTCACCAAGTTGTAGGAGCCACGGCGGCTGTCCGGCCTGTGAAGGGGCTAGACAGTACAAAAACAAGAGAAGGCAGGGCATTCAAGAGACACCACAATGAACCTCTACATTGACTTTGAGACCAATATGGCCCATGACACTATCTGGTGCTGTGGTGTCAGCGAAGACGGACAGAACAGGCGCATAGTGACTGAAGCGGCTGAGCTGGCTCCGTTGGTGCAGAAGGCCGATAAAGTCATAGCCCATAACCTTGTAGGCTTTGATGCCGTCATTGCCAAGCGCCTGTGGGGCATAATCATCCCACCAGCCAAGATGGTAGATACACTGTTGCTGTCAAGGCTCCTGAACCCTAGCATGGACAACGGGCATAGCCTTGATGCTTGGGGTGAGCGCATGGGCTTCAAGAAGGGCACCTTCAGGGACTATGACGCTGGACTCTCTGCTGAGATGATTGATTACTGCATCAGGGACATTGAGCTGCTGGAGAAGCTACACAAGACACTGGTGCGTGAGCTGGCTGATGAGGGCTTCTCTGAGCAGTGTGTCAACATAGAACACAGTACCGCCATTATCATCAGGGAGCAGGAGGACAATGGCGTAGGCTTTGATCTGGTCAAGGCGCTGATGCTGCGTGAGCGCGTCCAGGCACGTATGGCTGAGATAGAACAGAAGTTTCAGATACTCTTCCCGCCCCGCACTGTAGAGCTGTACAGCGTAAACACACACAAGCCCCTGAAGGTGTATCAGGAGGTCTTCAATGTCGGTAGCAGGCAGCAGGTAGTAGAGCGTCTGTTCGAACTGGGCGTAGGTAATCAGTTAACTGACAGGACTGAGACAGGCCGCTACAAGCTGTCAGAGACCGTACTGGACACCATTGACATACCAGAGGCTAAGCTGGTAGTCGAGTACCTGACGCTGCAAAAGCGTGACGGACTGCTTAACCAGTGGATCATTGCTTGTAAGCCTTCAGGGCGCATACACGGGCGCGTGAATACCATAGGCGCTGTAACAGGCCGTATGACACACGCTAGTCCCAATATGGCTCAGGTGCCTGCTGGCGGCTCCTACATGGGCAAGGAGTGCAGGGAGCTGTTTGTACCTGCTTATGGCAAGGTGCTCGTAGGCGCTGATGCTAGTGCGCTAGAGCTGTGTATGCTGGCTCACTACATGCGCGATGACGGCTTCACTGACTCAGTAGTCTCAGGCGACAAGGACAAGGGCACTGATGTCCATACGCGCAACAAGGTAGCTGCTGGTCTGGACACAAGGGATCAGGCTAAGACGTTCATCTACGCTCTGTTGTACGGAGCTGGTCCGGGCAAGATAGGCCAGATCGTCAACGGAGGCTTCAAGGAAGGAGCGGCTATGATTGATCGCTTTATGGCTAACATGCCTAAGCTGCGCAAGCTGATTGACAAGGTACAGCGTATGTCGATGGCTGGTAAGCTGCCTGGGCTTGATGGGCGCATGATCCGTGTGCGCAGTCAGCACTCTGCACTGAACACCCTGCTTCAGGGCGCTGGCGCAATAGTAATGAAGAAGGCCTTGATTGTTCTGTACAAGCGCCTGCGCAAAGAAGGCATAGAAGCCTTGTTTGTCTTGAACGTCCACGATGAGTGGCAGATCGAATGTGCTCCTGAAGTGGCTGAGACAGTGGGTAAGTATGCTGTAGAGGCCATCAGGGATGCTGGAGTAGCGTTAGGGTGCCGTTGCCCCTTGAGCGGCGAATACAAAATAGGTAAATCGTGGGCTGAGACGCATTAAAGCCCTTGACAACACCACCACAACACTATATTATCTCCATTGTTCAACAATGACAATAACGTCACAAAAGAGGAAACAAAGATGGCTAATGAAAACTCAGTAGTGCTCAAGAACGTCGAACTGGCATGGTGCTATTTCAACACTACCAACAACCTGTCTGGTAAGTATCAGGTCGATCTTGTCAATCTGACGCCTGAGCACCTGAGCCTGCTGGAATCACTGGGGCTGAAGGCGCGTACACGCAATGACCGCCCTGAGAAGGGTAACTTCATTGTGTGCAAGAGCGTCAGGCCTATGGTGCCTCTGGACACCAACGGCGACTTGATTGCCGACCCAGGCTCTATTGGCAACGGTAGTCGAGCCAGTGTGCGACTGACCTATTACGTACCTAAGAAGAAACCAGTGGGCGCTCCTGACCGCTCCCCGTCTCTTCAGAAGATTGTCATCACTGACTTGGTAGTCTACGGTGGTGCTGATAGCTCTGATGACGATGACGACTTGCTCTGAACCTGTGGGGGTGTAGTGCCGTAGTAGCTCGTAGGTCGAGCTGACAGCCGGGAACAGACCGGCATTTATTTCAAACGAGGATACAGCGGCATGAGCAAGCACTTCCTAACAAGCCTAGCGCTATCGGTCCTGTGTGTCGTAGCCGCCTTCTACTCTGGAGCTGGCTATGAAGTAATCCTATGGGGCATAGCAGCCGCTGTGTGGACAGGAGTGGCACTGGAGGAGCTGATGTTATATATGTTGGCTGAGAGGGATGACGATGCTACTGATTGACGGAGACATTATAGCCTACCGCACTGCCTTCTCACGAGAGGCTGATGACTTTGACGACCTGATGCGCATAGCTGACCAGTACGTCAAGCACATCGTAGCCAACGCAGACCCCAAGATCAAGCATTACTGCGTGTACTTGACTGGCAGCAACAACTTCAGAAAAGACATTGCAGTCACTGCCCCGTACAAGGGCAACAGGAAAGAGAAGCCGCCCTACCTTGACGACATCCGTAACCACCTGCTTGAGCACCACACCAGTAACCTGTCAGAAGGCGAAGAAGCTGATGACAAGATAGCTATACTGGCTACAGAGCTGGGAGCTTCAGCGGTAATCTGCTCCATAGACAAAGACTTCGATCAGGTGCCTGGGTGGCACTACAACTTTGTCAAGAACACCCGCTATTGCATAGGGACACAAGAGGGGCTGCTCAACTTCTACTGCCAGATCTTGACAGGGGACGCTGTAGACAATATCATAGGCATTAGGGGCATAGGGCCGCTTAAGGCTCGTAAGGCTCTCATGGACTGTAGTGACGAAGTAGCCATGTACGCCAAGTGCGTAGAGCTGTACGACAACGAAGGCAGAGTAATCGAGAACGGGAGGCTATTATGGCTGAGGAGACACGCAGGACAGATATGGGAACCACCCACGAGTGCTACGTGCTGATGCCTGTGTGGGCTCTGGCGATGTTAATGCGCGAGCACAGAGTAGCTTTCGGGCTTGATGGTGCTTATGACTCACACTACGCAGCAGCCAGACAAGCCATGAGAGCTGCTGGGTACACTGAGAATGGAGAACCCGTTGAGGCTTAAACAACCCAGACCCAAAAGCGTGAAGAAGCGTACTACCAAGCCCCCTAAAGGCTACGATAGCTGGTTTGAATACGACTTGCATCAGAAGCAGCTAAAGAAGCTGGAGCATCACTTAGGGACTATCGAGTACACACAAGTCAAGAGGTACGAACCAGACTTCGTAGCCGCAGAAGGCACAAAGCGGATATACATCGAAGCCAAAGGCCGCTTCAGGGACAGAGGGGAAGCAAGGAAGTACATAGATGTCAGAAGCGGCTTAGGGCCCCAACAGGAGATCGTATTTGTGTTCCAACGAGCTAGTACGCCGATGCCTGGGGCGCGTAAGCGCCAAGACGGCACAAAGCTGACAATGGGCGAGTGGGCTGACAAGCACAGCTTCACTTGGTACGAGCCTGAGACACTACCGAGGAGATGGGGATCATGAGAATCTTAGTCATACCAGACACGCAAGTAAGCCCTAACGTGCCTACAGATCACCTGCTGTGGGCTGGCAGGTACGCTGTAGAGAAGAAGCCTGATGTGATAGTGCATATAGGCGACCACTTCGACATGCCTAGCCTCAGCAGCTACGACAAAGGTAAGAAGTCCTTTGAAGGCCGCAGGTACGTCAAAGACATAGATGCCGGTAAGGCTGCTATGGCGCTATTCATGGCACCAATACTGGAGGAGCAGGAAAGGCTCAGGCGCAACAAAGAGAAGATATGGAAGCCCCGCTTAGTGTTCACCCTTGGCAACCATGAAAACAGAGTCAACAGGGCTATTGAGTCTGATGCGATGCTAGAGGGCCTTATCAGCTACGATGACTTCGCGCTGGAGCAGTGGGGCTTTGAAGTCTATGATTTCCTTGAGACTGTAGTGATCGAAGGTGTCGTATTCAGTCACTACTTCGCCAGTGGTCCTATGCTCAGGCCTATAACGTCCGCTAGGGCTCTGTTGACTAAGAAGCACATGAGCTGCATTATGGGACACGTACAGGACAGGGACATTGCCTTCGCTCGCCGCGCTGATGGCAAGAGCATGACAGCCATCTTCGCCGGTATCTTCTATCAGCACGATGAAGACTACCTGGGCAATCAAGGCAACAATAGCTGGAGAGGTGTGTGGATGCTCAACGATGTCAAAGAGGGTAGCTTTGACGAGATGCCTGTGAGCCTTGAATATCTTAGGAGCAAGTATGGACAATGACGAAGTAAACAACCCTGCCCACTATAACAACGGCAAGGTAGAGTGCATCGAGGCTATAGAGGCTTCGATGTCACCAGAGGAGTTCAAAGGGTATCTGAAGGGCAACGCATTGAAGTATCTGTGGCGCTACAGGTATAAGGGCAAGCCGGTTCAAGACTTGGAGAAGGCACAATGGTACTTAGAGAAACTGAAGACAGTGCAGTAGCACATTGTGAACAGCAGCACAACCGAAAAAAAGAGCCACCGCCGATAGAGTGGCTGCGGGAGCAACTCGCGTATACCCCAGAGACAGGTAAGTTCAAATGGAAGACGGCTAAGGGTAAGGGACGCCGCGCTACACCGGGGGGGCATAGTGAAGGGCGATATGCTATAGAGGTCGTCTATAAGGGGGAACGCCACCGCTTAAGAGCCTCTCGTCTAGCCTTTGCGCTAATGGAAGGACGCTGGCCCAACGTAATGGATCACATCAATGGTGATAAGGCAGATGACCGCTGGTGTAACCTACGCGAAGTCACGAATGCTGAGAATGCTCGTAACTTCCCCCGAAACAAAAGAAATACCTCTGGACATATTGGAGTCTCTTGGCATAAAAGAGACAAGAAATGGCAAGCGATAATAGGAGCTACTCAGGTAGGTAAAAGCTTGAAATACCTTGGCTACTTCGACACCAAAGAAGAAGCCATAGCCGCCAGGAAGGAAGCAGAGAAGCTCTACGGCTTTCATGAGAACCACGGTAGGGAACCTACTGAGCCATCCAAGAACGAATAGAATAGCTCAGTAGTATGCTTGAGCCTCGCTAGGAACTCCTCCACCTAGCGGGGTTTTTTATTTTCTATTCTGGTCTTGGGATTGTCTCAGCTACTTCCGCAGCTTCAAATCCTCTAACGCCTCCTATTATGCCTCTTGAGACAAAAATAGAACCCACTTTTTTAGAAAAGTCTTTTATATCTATTTGATTCTTGCTGTACATATTTGCCGCATCCGCTAAAGAAGCAACAGCATCAGGGTCAGAAAGAAGGCGCATCATCTCAGCATCTTTTGCTTTGTGGGCTTGTGAATTAAAAAAGCGAGAAGTTAGAATGGCTGCTTTGTGGAAGTTGCTAGAGATTCTATCGCGGAGCACTGATGTCCACTGAGCCGTTGTACTGCCTGTAGCTCTAGCAGCAGCATCTACTTCCCTGAAGCTGAAAGCAAAGGAAAGACGATCAGGACGGACACGGGATAATATATCGTTAGCCTGTGCCAGTTTTGTAAGATTTCCGCTATACGTTTTACCGAACCAAGCATCATATACTGCTTTGTTTTGTTCTATAAATGTTTTAGCACCTTGGTTAGAATCAAACGCTTTATTAATGAGGGCAGACCGGATACCTCCTTGCACAACTTTAATACTGACAGGATCGAGACTGCGAAGCGATTGAGCGTACTCAAAAGCCTTTTGTGGACTTGTGAGCATATCTGTAATAGTGGCGTTTAGTCCTTTCTTATAAACAGCCTGTAAATAACCATTTGTTTCAGAGCGCACCCATTCGTCATGTCTTGATTCAATTGTTTTAACTGCTCTATCAGTTTCCATAAAAGCAGTACGAACATCAGAAAGCTGGGCAGCCAGCCCCGGAACCAGTGCTATTGTATCTTTGTTGTCTCGCATAAATTTGTTATAAGCATTTATATTAAGTGTTCCATCAGATAAGTATATTTTTTTATTTAAGGACGCAAGTAGCGAATCCCTAACTACAGGAATTCCAGAGTCTCCAACAAAAGAAATGAACTCAGAAGCTACTGAAGGTTTCAATAGCTTAACACCAACATCTTCTGCAAGAGCAGTTGAGTCTACTTTCGCAAGTCCTGCGCTATCTATCGGAATACCAACACGCTCGTAGAACGACTTATTAATAGCGATATATTCTGGGCCAAAGCCTTCTACTTGCTGAATAAGGCTATTTAATCTTGTTTTTGTTTCTTTAAGAAGATTGTAATTAGGCCCAACTCCTCCAGTGCTTCTAATAGCGGCATTTAGAGATTTATTTAAGCTATCTAACTGCGTAAGATCAAGAGGATCAAACTCCATTAACTGTTGTGCAGCCGCTGGTGTAGTTCGGGTAGAAGTTAAAAACTGAGCGACACTTTGTTGAGCTGGTGGAATTTCTTTTACTTTAGGTTCAAGTTTTTTTAGATTACTATTCAACACCGGATAATTGAGGAACAGATTAGCATCCAACCCTGTCTTAACAAAGCCGTAAAGATCGGCAACACTCTCTGCTGGAAACTGAACACCTTGAGAGGCATAGCCATTAATGATCCTTGAATATTCAGCGGACTGTTCTTTGCGCACTGAAGCAAACATATTATCCACCAGAGCTGTAGCAGCTTTACCAACATCTAATGGGGTTTCTGACGACCTAACACGATCAACTATTAGATCAAGGTTATTTTGAAGTTGATCTGTTTTCTTCCTTGCGGCACTTAAATTGACACCATAATTACCAGACTTGAGAGTCTCTATTACAGTTTTTTGTATTTCTGCGTTTGATGCTTGTCCATAAATCTGGGCCTGACGCGCATTCAAGGCGTTACTAGCGTCTTCAAGGGTTTTCTCTACGCTTTGTCTAAACAGAGGAGCCTCCTTTAATAGCGTTTCCATGTTTTTTCTGACAACTGCATTATCAGCAAGAAGTATCCCGGCTCCTATCTTAAATCCGGGAATTGCCTCTGCAAGGATTTTAGCAGTCTCAGCAGCCCTAATTACTGAGGCAGGATCAGAAGCAACAATATCTGATACAACTTCTTTCATGGAGGAAGTAACCACAAAGTCGTTGACTTTATCCAAAGCACTTTCAACTTTTTGTGCTTCATAGAGCTTTCTAGTAGCGTCTGCTGCTCTGCGTGAAGCCTCCCATATAGCAGCACCCGCTGGATTAGCCATACCTGCTTCTGGAGCAGCCCAGCCAGCCTCTGATAACTGACCAGAAGAAGGTCTTACTGGAACATCAGGAGTGCCTCTTGTTGCTGCCCTCACAGCAGAAGTGCCTGCGGGAACAAATCCAGTGCTCATTCCTGCACCAAAACCAGCCACTGTTGCTACTGTTTTGGCTAACATATCTGCGGTATCTTCTTCCATGCCAAAAGACTGAAATGCCTCTTTGCTCACATCGTAGGAGGCAGCACCTGCCACCGCAGGGGCTGGAGCAGTCGCTACGTTGAATGCGATACCCACTGGGCCACGAGCACCTATAAAAGAAAGAATAGGATCAGAAGTAATCGACTCAATAGCTATGCCACCGTATCTCTCAAAATTATTCTTGGGTGCTCTTGGAGAGCCTGCACCAAACCAGCGAGAAGCTGCATCCCCTATTGCTTGTCTACGTCCTATTTCATGTTGCTCTAAAAGAGACTTCATCTCCTCATCCACCCCCAAACCAAAAAGCGTATCACGGGCGAATCTTTGATCTCTTTCTAACGGCTCTATGCCAAAAATAGAAGGAATTAAGCGTGAGGACAGTTCATTAGAATCAAGGACACGATAAGCCCAATCAACTAAACCTTGCTTTGCAGAGTCCGCATAGTAGGACGAATTAGTTATAGCATCCGTCAAGGGAGTAGTATTTTCTTTTGTCCCCAACCCGACCAACGCAATGGTAAGTCGAGTAGCATCTGCTCTTGCGCGAGCACGTTCACTTGAGGATTTAGACGGGTCTCTTGCAACAGCGTCCGCAGCTTGAGCAGCTTTTAGGAGGTCTTCTTTCTCTGACATTATAGCTCTCTCGCTCTGTGTTTTAATTGTTTGTGTATCTATCTACAAGTTGCTGGAGATCTGGAGGACTAAGCATAGTATTATAGAAGTGGTCAAGAAGTTCCTGATCCACTACCCCACTATACAAGTCAATAACCTGCCTAACTTCTGCCTCTTGTTGCGCCAAGATTGAAGCATCAAGATTGTTGATAAGCTCTTTTATGTTGTTTTTTGTTTCCTGCGTTGCTGTACCGCCACCTATTTTTATAAGCCAATCACCAATACTTTCAGTTATACCTTTGTCTCTCCTGAAGTTTTCTATTTCTTGCGCTGCCCTTACGTTACTGTCAAACAAGGCTGGAACTGCGCTAGATAGTACAGTAAAGGCTTGTGGGTTGTTTGTATCCAAAAGTGGTAGTGCTGCTTTTATCCTATCCACAGTAGCTCTACTTTCCGCTGTTTTAGCAACAGTAGGTCTTGAGTCATATGTTCTCTGAATTGAAGCTATAGCATCAGCACGGCTTCCTTCATTAGCAGTAATTATAGAGTCTGTATAACTCCTCATCGCCTCCATATGTGCAGGAGTACCCGCTGCCCCAAAACCAGATTCTGTTAACATTCTTGACATGTTGCTTAAGTTATCATCAGAAGTAGGACGAGGCACTAACGGTTTGGTAGGGTCTTTTAAGTGAGCTGCAACACTTTCTGACGTAAATTTTTCCTGCAACTGAGCAGCCTGATACGCAGAAATTTCATCAGGCTTTTCACCAGCAATATCATAAGCTGTTTTTAGCCCTTCATCTATGTTCATAGTACCACTAGCTATCGGGTATGTTAATGCTTTGAGCCTACCTCTAGCGTTTTCATCTTTTGTGTTTGTTATCAAGTCTTCAATGGTAGAAAGAGCACTAAGTCTATCTTTAGCTCCCTTAACTTTAGTTTCCGTCTCAGCCTGTTCAGCTTTTTTAAGTTCATTAGCCTGCGCCATAAGCTGCATAGCTTCCGGTATCCTACCAACAGCATTGGCAGCCTGAGGCATAGCAGTCAGACTGTCAGAAGTAGTACCGAAGCCGGGCTGTTGCGATATCTGCTGCATAGCTTTGTTGTAGGCTTCAGTGGCAGAGTACGGAGTCTGTCCGGTAATACCACCAATCATACCGCGAATACCCTGACCAATAGCTTGGGTAGTCTGCGGAACAGAGGCAGCCATAACAGAAGCCATAGGGTTCGGAGAGGACATAGCAGCCATAATATCCTGTGGAGACATCCTCTGCTGTTGAGGTGCTAACAGATTCTGAAGCAAGCCTTGTGCAAATGATTCATTATCCATTGTGTTAGACTCCAATTAATTTAGCATAATCAGCAACAGCGGCTGCTCTTTGAGCGTCTGTCATTGTGTTTGTCCCGGAAGAACTACTACCGCCACCAAACAGTTTATTAAACAATCCGCTAAACAGCGTACCCTGACTAGCAATCTGTCCGTCCTGAACTGAATACTGAGGAGCAAACAAGCCTCTGAGAGCTTCTTGCAGGTATATCTGACGCAGTGCGTTAGCCTGCTGTTCTGCCTGAATACGAGCCTCTGCACCTGCCTGAGCCAGCCCTGCACCTGTAACAGCCTGCTGCTGCTGCGCTCTGGTAGCAAGTTCAGCATAAGGTACACCAGCACCCATAACATTAAGCAACATCTGCTGCGGAGTAAAGGACGCACCAAACATCCCCTGACCTATGTTGTACTGCTGGAGCTGTTCACCCATAGCCTGCTGACGGCCCATCAGGGCGTTCTGCATACGCTGTTCTTCCATAGCTTTGGCAAGAGCCAGTTGCTCAGGAGTACCGCCATACTGTGCAGTCCTTACGCCAAGCCTGCCCTGATTCAGCAGCCTCTGCTCTAGCGCAAGCTGTTCACGCTGACGCTGTGGAGCTGCCGCAGCCTCAAGCATCTGAGTAACATCAGCAGCTCTCTGGTCAATCGGAGCAGCAGCACCGAGCATACCGCCCAAGCCTGACTGAGTAAGCTGCTGTACTACATTCTGGTAGTCAGGTGACAGAGCCATCTGTGTCCCAGTAGGGCCAGCAGTAAACGTACCCAAGCCACCGCCAGCACCGCCAGTAGTGACAGTATAGGGCTTAAACTGCAAGTCCTGACGAGTCTGCTGAGAAAGCTGCTGCAAGGTGTTCTGCACATCAGTGCCAGCTTGTCGTACCTCGCCCAAGCCATAATTAGCCAAGCCTAGTTGAGCACCACTACCTAACAAGCCTGAAAGAATTTCACCCCAATCCATTAGTAAGTACCCCCGGTAATCGTACCTGCCGTTAATGTGCCAGAAACATTAACAGTAGCAGCCGTGACAGTTCCTGTGAAAGTAGGACTTGCCTTATCTGATTTACTATTTACTGCTGTTTCTATGTTATCAAACTCCGTGTTGATCTCTGTGCCTTTGACCACTTTAGAAGGGTTACCAGAAGCAAGAGCATCTTTAACAGCGAAGTTGGTAGTTTTGGTATATGCGCTCATTACACAAGCCTCCCAAGTAATGCCAAAATATCAATTTTCTGAATTGAAAACAAAGTATCATTTATACTAGCTTGTATTCCTACGGTTACTACGTTGCCAGAGCCACTGCCGTTGATTGAAGGACGATTTATCAAAATGCCCGGAGTGTATTCATCATCACTGCCATATTCATCGACACCATACTCAGCTATAGCCCCGCCTGAGAACAGGAAAGTCTGCTGCTTGTAAGAATAAGAATAATCATATCCCCAATTCAGAGTTGTCTGTGTATCCTGACCACCTATAATAGTCAAAGTAAACTTTTTAAGAAATTTAATATTAGCAGCATTACCAAAGTCCAAAGGTATGCTGAAATACTCCATCAGGTAAGTTGATCCATTATCCAGAAAGCCCTGGTACTGACTAATTCCTTCAGGATGTCCAAAGTATATAGTCCCGTTCTTGCGTCTTGTAACACACAGCGGGTTAATCTGACTCCATGTTGTAACCCTGTGAGAGCCGTCCTCTAACGGGCCGCGCATGTCAAAACAATAAACAATGTTACTATCTGGCAGCGTTACCAAGTAGAAGGCTTCTTCAGGGCTGTATACAGACTTAATAGGAGCTGTCTGAAGACCTACAACAGAGGTTAAGTCAGTCCTGACGTTCTTGCTTAAATCTCTTAAAGGTGCTGACTTTTCCTGAATCAACCTACCAAGACTCATTAAACCTTGTTGACTAAGAAACAAAATGTCTGCCCCTGTGTTTTGCACAGAGTCACGGGCAATGCAGCCAATGTTGCTAATAGCGTCAGACAGAACCATTGTTGTTGGGTCATCTGCACCGCTATAGATAAGCACAGAGTTCTTACCAAAAATAATAAGAAAATTGTTATGCGCAGCTAACGCTACAATCTCATCGTAGCCCGTAGGCCAGAACTGATTTATCTCTATAGAACCTGATGTACCACTATCCCAATTCACGCCATTGAGAGTATCAGACCAATAGACAGTAGATTTATCATCAACAAAGTCAGCACACCAGAGCCTGCCGTATGCTCCAATAACTTCATTACCTTCAGGAGGAGTTCCACTGGATGAAGCATGTGACGACATGGCAACAACAACCCCAGTAGCCTCGTCATACACCAACGGCTCATGATCGCTCTGAAAGAAATAAACACGATGATTAAAAGAAACAATCTTCCAGTTGTTTGCTGTTATGGTGTAACCACCGGGGGTTTCGTCAGTGAGCGTAGCA
>Ga0208644_1002157_pt1 | contig 15850 bp, 18 predicted proteins | sample VirMetDEL_Nov_18_FD_184517 | JGI IMG/M metagenome (GOLD analysis project Ga0208644, IMG submission 184517) | Aqueous microbial communities from the Delaware River and Bay under freshwater to marine salinity gradient to study organic matter... | ecosystem: Environmental > Aquatic > Marine >... | reverse complement strand
GCTGTCATAGGGTACCCAAGTATAATCCCATCCTCCATAGTCGTAGCTCCTAGGATAGTCCACCACAGCTGGCATATTTACTGTGCTGTATCCACCGAGCTCCAGCAGATGTATACCGTTATCTCTGCTGTGGCTGGCTGTCTCATAGTTATGATACAGATGATTTACTCCTCTGGCATTACAAGCTGCCAGTGTGCTGGGTCTGCTGGATGCATCGTCTATGTCGTAAATCTGAGAAGCATTTACTCTGCTGGTGCCAGGATTACCACCAAGATAATACCATGTCTCTACATCATCACTTTGTAAGATAAAGATGCGCTTATCTGTGTCCACATCGAAGAAGGCTGCATACAATCGCCCAGTGCTATTGGTCCACAGCACCATCTCACCCTCAGTAAAATGTTTATTGACCAAGGTACCAGCTACAAGCTCATCTGTTATACCCACTGGTGCAAATAGCTGAGCAGTGTCTACCTCTACTGTAGCACTCTCCATCTCTAGAATCTCTGCATCTCCAGTACCAATGATGTAACCCAATAAAAATACACTATTGCGCACCACTAAGTCTGGTCTGTAGTAAGCATTCTGTCCATTGGTCTGTGCTACAAATACAAAGCTACAGCCATTGTCTGTGGAGACATACTGCAGTATCACATCTGTACTGGCTGGTGTGGTATTATGAGCCACAGCAGCAATAATCAGAAGTATCTCTCCTCTGCTCTCTGCTATCCTAATCCTGTTTATGTTATCAAATCCAGTATTACCAGCTCCAAAAGAGCCAGCTAAGTCTATGTCTGTGGGTAGGCATGTAGTACTCTGTACAAACCATGTAAGACCATTGTCATAACTTCTGGCACTCTGGAGATTGGCTGCATTATTGGCTGTGTTACTCCTCATGTACACAGCTAATAAACTATCATCTGACAGTCTGCAGATGCCACCATAAAGCACTTGAGAGAGACTTGTCTGGCTGTATATATTGCTACTTGTAAGAGTGCCATCTGTATCTCTGTGCACTGCTCTTATTGTCCTAGTGCCACCAGATGTATCGCTATTTTGATACAGCATAACAGAGCTGCCATCAGTATTACCAATGCAGTCCAGTAGGATATTGTCTATCGTTACCAGAGCTGTACCATTTATGATGCTATCCCATCTGCTGATGCTGTTAGCTGGGTCAAATCCGTAAAAGTCTGTCTCTGTACTCTCTCTCCACACAAAAGATGCTCTGCCTACATGTCCAGCTATCTGTGTCTGTATCCGTAAAGAGTCTGTGCTGGTAAATCCACCACTGGCAGTAAGACCTAAGTCATAGTCTCCATTAGGCTGTGGAGCTGCTGGCTGTGGGCTGGCATTGGTGTAACTAGATTCTGCAGTCCAGATGTTATCCATGCTCAGTCCACTAGAGACTACAAACCCTCGTATATTGTCTGGTGTTATATCTGTACCCATGTCTTATCCTAATATTTCTGTCTCTGTGTTGGCTGGAGCCTGCTAAAGGCACTGTTTCTATTTCTTATCGCACTGCGGTTATATCTGTCCAGATGCTTAAATGGATTCATCACTATTACATCTGGTGCCATTGTACCACCTTCTTGCAGTCTCTGTATACCTGTCTCTCCACCTAATCGTCTTACTGTGGCTCTGTCCAGTACAGCTTCTCCAGTTAGCACTGTCCTGCTCTGCTCATCTGGTGCCAGTGGAGATACCACACCACCCATATGCAGTGGTGGCTGCTGAGCTAAGACCACACCTGTCTGTACTGCAGCTTGGGCTACAATCGCTGCTATCGCTGCTGGTGCCAGTGGACCGTATTGTGCTGGAGCTGCTGCTACTGCCTCTGCTGTTTTCATAGCAATATTGGCAATACTGGCAGCTTGGTTAGCTCTAAATAGTGTATTGATGAGCTCCTTATTTTCACCTGCTACATCTTGAGCAAGTTTTAAACCATCTGCTGTAATAGAAGACAAAGAGCCAATAGTAACTTCCACCAGTGCCTTCTGCTCTTTTACTCTGTCCTCAAATTGTTTTTTCTGATCTTCTGCCAGCTTATCTTTACGTTGTTTCTCTTCTTCATCCGCTTGTTTTTTGAGCTCTGCCAGTCTAGCTACTCTGTCTGTCTCTATCTCTGCTCTCTCTGTCTCCAGAGCTGCCACTGCTCTAATAGCCTCTGTCTCTAGTTCTCTGGCCTTCATCTTCTCTTTCTGAGTCTTGGCTAGAGATAATGCCTGCTCAGCCTCTTCTATGATGGCATTCTCTTTCTCTTTTATGATGTCCAGCTCTCTCTGTGCCTCTGCATTGATGCGCTCTTCACCTTCAAGTCTGGCTATCTGTCTGCTCTCTATTCTGCTGTCTATCTGGTCTCTCTCTGAGAGCACCACATTTAAATGCTGCTGTATCTCAGCTTGTCTTTGTAGGCTTCTCTCTCTGGCTTCTTCATTGGCTTTAATCTTTAAAAGTGCCTTCTGTTGTTCTTCATACTGATCTGCTGCATTCTGAGCAATGGCAAAGCTATTCTCTTGTATCGCTACATAGCCTTCTAGCTCTTCTGTAAATTTTCTGGAGCCACCTATAAGAGCATCAAATAGGTCTCTAGATTCCTGCTGGAGCCTATTATACTCAGCTTGAGCCCTCACCTGCTCAGCACTGCCTTGTCTCATCCCCTTCATAGCTTCACCGAGTGCAGATGCTTGGTCCTGTGTGGCTTGGGCTTCCTGCATCTTCAAGTCTCTAAACTCTTTCTGCAGCTCATTACGAGATTTAAAGATGCTCTGTCCTTCTTCTCTCATCTTGGCAGCTTCCATCTCTATCCTTAAAGATTCTGCCTCTCTCTCTGTCATCTCACCACGTGCCACTGCTAAGTCTAGTGTGGCTGCATTCACCCTCTCAGCCATAGCACCAAACTGCTCATCAATCGCTCGTGTTCTGTCTGCTATGTCCTTATAGCTATCTGCAAGCTCTTTATTCTTCTCTTTGGCTTCTTCTGTTACCTCTGCCACCTTGGCTACAGCTTCTGCATGGTTTTTCTGGCTCTCCATTGCTTTGTCTACAGCAAAAGTAAGAGCCACAGTGGCTGCAGTAAGAGCTCCAGTAATCGGTCCACCTTTTATAGCTTGCTCTGCTGCTGTGGCTAATCCATCTGCAAGCTCTAATGTTTTCTTAGCACCTTCATCTAATCCTGGTATGAGCTTATCCACTGCCAGAGATGCAGCACCAAAAGCAGTACCAAGTGTCTCTGCACCCTCTTCTAATATATTGGTCTCTTCTGCAGCATCAGCAAAAGATACCCTAATCTCCTCTGCTGCAGATGTAGCTGCATTACTGGCATCATTAAAGCTGGCTTTTATATCCTGTCCTGCACTCTTATATGCCAATGCTGCATCTTTTGCTGCTGCTTTATTGGCATTGGCTGCTGCCTTGGCTGCTTTCTGAGCTTTGTTAAACTCACTCGACAGAGCTCGCACCATAGCCTGAGCTTCTTTTTTTGTCATGCCTGGTATCTGCTCAAGATTCTGCTGGAGCTGTTTTATATTAGCCTTGAGTGTAATCTCCACACTCTTATTTACGTCTGCCATTACTTTCTCCTTGCATTCTTCATCATGTCATCAGCGATAACATTTATGAGCCTTGTACCAGCTTTCTGTACTGGCTTCCAAAGTAGCTCGTTACTGGTCTGTGTGCCATAAGCTAGATTATTCAGTGTGTGCTGTCCTGTGGTTATAGCCCACGCATATCCAGCTGTATTACGTACAAATGCTGTAATGTTCTCTCTGTCCACCAGTAGTCCTCTCTCCAGCTTGTTCTTACTGTCTTGGCTCTTTGGGCTGATCTTCGCATCTGGTCTATTATCAAATCTGCCTTTTTTATCCAGAGCATTTACAATAGCTCTAGCCTCTTTGGCTGATTTACCTTGTCGTCTCATGATAGCAGCTTCTGTGGCTTCTTTCTGCTGTTCTATACTCTTTGGTGGTATGACTCTCACTGGCCACTGTCTGTATGCCTCGTCGTAAATCTCTTCTATCTCATTCTCCATGATATGTCTGATCAGTGGAGAAGCATCCAGTAGCTGATTTACAAGTCTGTCCAGCTCTGGAGATACATCTAGAGCAGCATTACCATGTCTCACAAATATTTTAGCCATACTTCTGCTCCATCTTCTTCTGCATCTGTTTTATCTGCTCTCTAGTATACCTCTTTTCTCTCTCTTTTGCCTGCTTTGGTGTCTCATGAGATACTCGATAATGAGCAATGAGCTGTATCTTTTGCTCTGCTGACAGAGTATTAAACCAGTGTGGCTGCTGTCTCCAGTAGTGGCTAATGTCCAGTGCCAGTCTGTCTAGCTTCCCTGCTCTGGATCGGGAAAAAAATCTGCTTCCCTTTCCACCTCGTCCTCTGTGGGCATCTGTTTACTAAGATGCTGTAATACCTTGGTACCCACTTTGAGTATCATAGACATAGTCATGCCAGCAGCCAGTAACTTATCTAGGCAGATATGCCCATATTCAGATGGTTTATGTATACTGGGTCTGTATGCTGGCAGTCTCTGTGTGGCAACAGCTCCAATAGCACCAGCACACACACGAGATAATAATGCTATGTCATCTGTGGCAGATGTCCAGCTTACTGTAAACTCATAGCATGTAGCGAGATTGGGTACTCGTGCTGGCACTTTCCCCCATTTACCTAACTGTAAATACATTGTAGTCTCCAGATGTTATTTACTAGGAAGGTCCAGTGTAAGTAACAGTGCCAAAAGAGACAAAGTTTATAGTAAGTGTGCTGGGGTCTCCTTCTGAGAAGGCTACATCACAAATACATTTAGTGAGAGTAGCTACATGGTCTGCATCATCACCTAAGTCTGTACCTTCTACTGTGTACTCTATATTGATGCAGTACTCTTCTATCTGTGGAGTGCCAGATGCACCAGTGGATACATTAGAGCTGTAAAATCCTGTCTGATTTACAAAGTCCAGAACACTACCAGCTTGCGCAGAGTCTGTAAACTCACGAAGGTATAGAGAGAAGCTACCAGATGCAATAGGCTCCTCATCACCACGTCTTACATTGGTAATTGCATGTCTGTCTCTGATGATTACTTGGGCTGGTTTTGTGGGAGTAAAAGCCAGTGTGCCTTCTTCAAAAGCTACCTCTAGACTGACTGGTGTGGGTGTGGTTGCATCTTTGAGCGTGATTTTACCATCACGTCTCATCTTTGGGACTGTTGAATAAGCCATTATGCTCTCCTATGAAATACTAATTGTGTGAAATACAGAGAATGCTATCTCTGATAATAAATACTCTTGTGAATCTGGACTATTGCGTGTAATGCTCTCCAGTCTGCACTCTATACCTTTACCCCAGTTAGGGTCCATCAGAGCTGCTATTACTTCCTGCTCTTTGTCCAGAGCATTGCCATAGTCTAAGACTACATCGTGTGGTCTAATCCTATATGCTATCTTGACTCTTACCAAGCTCTCCAGCATGGCACCCACAGCTCGTCTTTGTCTCTCTGGAGCTGCATTGCTGGTAACAATGTCCACAGCAAATCCAAGATGAGCCAGTGTATTTTGTGTCCTGCCAAAATACTGAGGCAGCATTCTAACCTCTCTGTATCCAGTTAGATTATCAATCCTGCCAGCTATCGCTCTGTGTACTTCTTTAACAGATACAGCCATTAGTATCTCCTACGACGGTAATAATAATCACCTGGTCTAGTGAGATAAATAGTGGGCTGTCCTCTGGTACGTTTATTGGGGTCGTCTGCATCTCCATCATGGTCCACATCATAGACAAAGTTTATAGCATCAAACTCATCTCTATAGAGTCTGTAATGCTCATTGGCTAAGTCTAGATACCTGCCATTACTCTGTCCTAATGAGCTGTGGAAATCACGAAAGATAAGATACAATGCAAGATGTCTGTGGGCTTCAAAAAAGCTCTCTGGAGACATCATCAGATACTCGTAACCCATTCCCTTATTACGGATGCGTCTGAGTATCTGGTACCAAGCATCATCTATATATTGCTGATAAGATGTAAGTGTGCTGGGTCTCAAGTTATCAAGATCAGAATAAGTAGCAGTCAAGTCTATGTCTGAAACTACAGGATATAATCTTCTGCGTACCAGAGCTGCCATCCTTCTGAATAGATACTCGTCTCCATCAATCGTAAGTGTCCACTCCTGTACATAGCCTTCACCAAGCTGCTCAGTGTTAGCGAGCTGCTCTGCTGTGTGGGCATAGGACACAGTGCCATTACCATCAATGCTGGCAGTAACACCTGTCAATAAATCAGACCCAGTAGGTTTTATGAGAGTATAGGTAGCTGCTGTGGGTATGAGCTGAGAGCCAGAGCGATAAATCTTTATCTCTGTGGTCTGAGCTTTACCACGTTCCAGTAACTCTACTGTTCTGATCTGTGCTGCGTAAGGGGTGGATGAAGACATCTATTATGCCTGCTGGAATACTACAGCCCAAGCTGAGCCATTACAAACTAATAGAGCTGCTTTACCTGCTGCCAGTCCAGCTCCACCAATGATAGGATTACCATCAGCATCTTGTAAAACAAAAGAGTGACCACTGGCAGCATCATTTTTAAACCAAAACCATACACCATCTTTCTTGGCTGGCACTTTGATAGTAGCAGATGAGCCTTTATTATTTGTGATGACTTGATACTGAGCATCTTTATAGTTTAAATCTTTGTCTGCTGTAATGGTCTCAATATTTACTCCACCAGGCTGTACGATATGTCTGGGGATTTTAAATTGTGCTGAGTCTGAAAAAGCCATGTTACTGTCCTCGTTTTTGTGCAGCTCTGTTTATATGAGAGACTACTATTTTTTTTGCTTGTTCGTGTGTCATTGTGCCTTTACTATGCTCAAGTAGTCTAGATGCTACTCTGTTTAAGGCTTCTCGTTTTTTATCTTCAGATGGCATAAGCATGTACTCCTTTATCCTCTACTCTCTGGATGGCTGCTTTTATCTGCTTATATTGAGCTTGTTTACTTTTCAGTCTAGCAGAGACTTCTGGTATATGCTGGTCTCTTTCTAGTCTGCTCATTGCTCTGTCCATCTTGATCAGTTTAAGAGCTGCTATCTCTGGATGTGGTGGAGAAATTACACCTTTCTGCATGAGCTCTAGTCTCCACTGATCAAATCCATCTGCATCAAATTTTTGTATAACTCTTCTGCCTACCTTCTCAAAAGAAATCCACTTGCTGGTGTGGTAGTTACCTTTTTGAGCTGGATATATACGCATGTAATCATGTTTACCTGCATCTAATATTGTCCAGCCATGGTCCTGCAATTGTGTTCTCATCAATCCACTGTCTATATGCTTCCCTACTTGCTTTGTACCATTCACACCTGCTACTTCTGGAATAGATGAGAGCATAGGTAACAATATAGGCACCTGCTTCTTCTTTCTATTATCATCTGTGCTGGTAGTGGTCTCAAACAATCGAAGCTCCCAGTTTTCTGGATTGTGGGCTAGGAAATATCTAGCATTGCTTTTAAGTGGTAGTCTTGTTTGGGCTGTAGCTTGGGTCGACCAAGGCTGAGCCATGTCATCATAATTCATTGTAGTCTCCATAAATTATAGGGTGGGAGACTGCTCTGGAGACTACAGGTAGTGCAGTCCCCCACAAAACAGTCTATTTTAGCGTGCTGAGAGTAGTTTTACACCTCGTGAATCTTCTATGATAGAGATACCGAGATAGGCATGTCCTACTACATAAGTGCTGGCCTTCATTGGGTGTCTGTCAAACTCGACAACAATTTTACCCATCTCCATAAGATCAGATGCACCACGTACAGACATAGGTATACCATCAACAAATCCGAGAGCCATAGGCGAAATCATGTAGTTATCATAACCAGATGAAGCATTCTGCTTTACAAGTGCTGAGGAGTATACATCTACACCGAATAACTGTCCTTTGTAGTTTTCTCCTTTGGCTTGTAGCATATCCATAGAAGATTGCATTCTAGAGATAGCATTACCAGTCTCATTACGAAGTGAATCTTGCAGCTCTGTAAGAGCTTTGGGCGCAAGTACACATGCATAAGGACCTGGTGCACCACCAGCAGTACCAGTACCGAATCCAGCTTGTTCGAGCTCAAAGATAGCATCGAAAAAATCATCTACTGAGAGAGTAGTAGTATTAAGTCCAGCAGTAGTAGTAAATGATGCAGCAGCTTCTCCAGTCATCTCTGCAAAGCGAGCTTCATAAGAGCCACTCATGCTACGAGCTAATCTGAAAGGGTCGATATCGTTGGCTGTTCCAAAAGATGTCATCCCAGCAAGATCAGAAATCTCGTAAATGATAAACTGACGTGCAGCTTGTATGTCTGCAGTCTGGATAGTAAGGTCTTGAGCATTACCAGATTCATCTGATATCTCGTTACCTGCACCTTCCATCTTATCAAATCCATCTAGTCCAGCCAGACGTACTCGTACTGTGTCTGAGCCTAAGCCATTGATAGAGCCTTGGTAGCTCAAAAGTCCAGAGTTACGAAGGTTGGCAGCATCTTTAAGAAGAAGGTTGACTTCTTGGCTGATCATCTGAGAGAGACGAATGCCATTACTCGCTAAATTGCTATTGCGAATAGGGTTTACTGTGGCCATTGGGGCCTCCTATAAGTGTGGGGGGTTGTTCGTTATTTTGTCTCTGTGGGCATCTGCTGTTAACGGTTGCGAACCTACCACTATATGTCTCATGTAGTATATCACTATATTGGGCTATCATGCAAAAAAGTTATACACAGGTTATTCATAGGCTGTGAATAACTTGTGTATAACTTTATTCATAGGTTATTCATAGGCTGTGAATAACTTGTGTATAACCTGTGTATAACTTTAAAAAGAGAGCCCACAGTATCTCTACAGTGGGCTCATGCGTAGGAGAATATAAAAAACTAGGAGCTCTTAGTACCAGTACCAAATCATAATGCCATCTCCATCAGAGAGAGCTGCACCGAATGTAAGACGAGCCACACCAGCAGCTCCACCATTGGCAGAAACTTGGAACTCATCATTATCTCCAGCAGTATCGCCCAATGCAGTCATGTTACGCAGAGACAAACCATTTTTAAAGACAAGTACAGAGTTAACAGCTCCAGATGGAAGAGTCTGACCCAAGTCTATGGTAGTGGTGGAGCCACCAGAAATCTCTGCACCTTCCTGTGCAAAAGTAATACCCAGCTTGGCAGCAGTAACAGAAGAGTCTGCCAGCTTGGCACTGGTGACAGATGTAGCAGCCAGAGCAGATGTACCTACAGCACCTGCTGAGATTTTAGCAGATGTAACAGATGCAGATGCGAGCTTGTCTGCATCTACAGCAGCATTAGCTATCTTGGCAGTGGTAACAGCTAAGTCATTGATTTTAGCAGTCTCTACAGCAGAAGCACCCAGCTTAGCAGCAGTAACAGCAGCATCATTAATCTTGGCTGTCTCTACTGCAGAGGCACCGAGCTTGGCTGCTGTAATGGCTGAGTCTTGAATCTTGGCAGTAGCTACAGAATCATCTGACAGCTTGGCACTGGTGATAGCAGCATCAGCCAGAGCAGCAGTACCTACAGAGCCATCTATAAGCTCATTAGCACCGACAGAATCGTCTGCCATCTTGGCATTACTAATAGCATTGTCTGCAATCTTGGCAGATAGTACAGCAGCATCAGCAATCTTGGCACTGGTGACAGCAGCATCATTTAATTTAGCTGTGGTCACTCCAGAGTCTGCTATGGACAAATCATTTCCATCTTTAGCAAGTCCGCCAGATACGGTTATCTGCCCAGTACCAGTAAATCTTTGGAATGAGATAGAAGTGGAGCCCAATGTAACAGAATCATTAGAGCATACATAACCTTGCTCTGCATAGGTACCTTGCAATACAAAAAGGAATGCACCAGGGAAATCTGAGCCAGCATCCATGTCCGAAGATCGAGAAGCAGAGCTACCAGATGAAGAGTAAACATACACACCATTTTCTGTAGCATCTGACTGATTAAGGAGTAAGAAGCGGTCTCCATTACTCATAGCCACAGAATCAATGTTAGCTGGAAGATTAGTAATGTCTACATTGCTCTCTGTGGCTACTTTTACATTGTCCTTTACAGACAATCCAGCAGCTACATTATCAACATAGCTCTTATTGGGTACATCGTTGGCATTGGATGGAGTGCCTACCTGCAGAACACCAGATGAAAAGTCATAAGTGTCTGTAAGGTCAAGTTTAGAAGCATCTACAGCATTAGCAGCAATCTTACCAGTAGTAACAGCCAAATCATTGATTTTAGCAGTCTCTACAGCAGAAGAGGCAATCTTAGCAGCAGTAACAGCTAAGTCATTGAGCTTGGCAGTGGTAACAGCCAGAGAGCCAAGTGCAGTAGCATCTACAGCTCCAGCACCAATCTTAGCACTGGTGACAGCATCATCAGCAATCTTGGCAGTCTCTACAGCAGCAGCACCCAGCTTTACAGCAGTAACAGCTCCATCATTAAGAGCTGCAGTAAGTACAGCAGATGTACCGAGCTTGCCAGATGTAATGGCAGCATCTTGTATTTTTACAGTGGTAATAGCATCAGAAGCAATCTTAGCAGCTACAATCGCTGCATCGATAATCTGATCGCCTTTAATTTGAACAGAACCCATAGGTCTTTATCTCCAATAAATAATAAACATGTTTACTTGTAGTCTCCAGTAAATCTTAAACTTCTTCTAGAATAACATGGCACTTTACATTACCACTGCTGGATTGCACAAAGATAGAAGAAGCTCTGTTCTTCCCCTTCCCCAGCTTGATAATGAGAAAGTTACTAGCTGGTATAAACGCATTGTCGTCTGTGTCTATATCATCGCCTTCTGTATATCCATTTTGAGCCATATAAATCTTGGTACCCTCACATCCGATAGACACTTGATTGGCAGCACTGGGTAGCTGTATCTCTGTACATGCGTTGTCTGCTATGGTAAATGTCTTAAATGCTGGATACACGTTTAAACTCCGTAAATCTTGAGCCATAACAGTCTCCTTATGACGTTGGAATATAGTCTACTGTCAAAAAATCACCCACCTGTGGTGTAAACAGCAGATTTATCTGTGTCTGATTGGGCTCTGTAAAATGGTCACTCTTTACCTGTCTGATGCCATTATAGTACACTCTTATACTACCTGTCTGATAATTTTCTGGTATGTTAAAAGTGGTCTTACTACCGTCTATTTGGCTGGTTAGGTCTGCCTGTTCCATATCTGAGCCTACTCCATCTGGTATAATAAATGCAAATCGAAAAGCCATAATCTTTAAACCTGTCTTCTATTGCGATTCTTCCATGCAGATACCACCTTGTCTCTATTCTGAGCATAAAATTCTGGGTCTCTCAGAGCTCTGTCCATAAAGTCTGCACTCTCTGGTGTGGGCATCGCTTGAGCATTCGCTCGTGGGGCTCTGGCTTGTTCCAATGATGCAAGCTGAGAGTAAGTATCTGCTGGTGGCATCTCTGTTACATTGGTCTGTGTCTCTGCAGCTTGAGCTGGAGTATCATCTACCATCTTGAGAGCTTGTAGGTGTGGTCTGATGGTTATTGGTGCTGTGTCTGGATTGTCCACCACACTGTCTAGCCATTCCGATAAAGTCTTCTTATCTTTATCTGCTGCATTCTTCTGGCTTCTTTCATAGGACCACTCGATTGCCTCTACCAGGTCTGGGTCTGTAAGTCCATGCTTACTTATGCTCTGATATCGATTGAATCTGTTTTCACTGGTCTGTAGCTTGGTCTGCATCTCTGCCAGCTGCTGGTTTAAAATGTCCACAGAGCTCATAGCCTTCTCTGCCTTCTCCAGCCTTCTCTCAGCTTCTGCCAGTGCATTCTCTGCACTAGTGGCTCGTGCAGCTACTTTTCCTATTCGCTCTTTTATGATGCTCTCTATATCCTGCTTTAAGACATAGGTTTTACCATCGTGTTCTATCTCGTTCATTGTGTAGTCTCCTTGGGGGTTATAGGTATTGTGCTCTTTCAGCTCTTATTCTCTCCAGCTCTCTTTTGGCTTCCATCATGTCCATGTCTGGGTGCATCATGAGCATAGCATCCACTGGTGATATAAGTCCTGCAGTCATCTTGGCGAGTATATCCTCTCTCTGTGCTCTCATCTCCTCTGGAGATAGTGCCAGTGGAGTGTATTGTACTCTGTATCCTGTCTCTGGTAATGATGCACTCAAATAACGATTAGCCAGCATGGCACTTTTAGCCATCATCTCCTCATCTGCTCGTCTAAATATCGGTGCATAACGTCTCTGTGCTTCTCTCTGTCCATCTCTAGAGATAGACAAAGCATATCCGCTTCTTGGGTCTCCACTCTGTCTCAGTACCTCACTGGAGATACCTGCTGCTGTGGCTACTCTGTATTCGTACTTGCTGATGCTGTCCAGTAGCTTCTCTGGATCTGCATAAGAGAAACTGCCTATCATTGGCTGCCCACTGGCATCTGGGTCTCCTTGGAACATCAGAATGCTGGATGGGTCTGTGGATATAGCTGATCTTCTGCCCAGTAAATCATTATCGAGCTGAGACAATCCAGCTAGAGAGAGACCTGCTACATATTTCTGTGGCCAGCTATTGTCTCTGACACAATGCACATAAAACGAAAAGAGCACAGCAGCAGTAAGAGAACCATAAGCGAGCTGGGCTGCATCGAAGGCATTAAACAGATGTCCTGTCTTTTCAGCATGGTACAGAACCACTGGCAGAAATGGTGTACCATCTGCAGCTCTGTAGGGGTATGCTTCTCCCTGCATGGTAGGATGTCCCATATAAATCTCAGACATGTCCTTACCTATCGAGCCATCTGGATTGGCAGCAAACATACCAAACAGTGGATTATTCTCATCTCTGATATCGAGGATGTCATATACCCATATTGGCTCTGCTGAATCTGGATTCATTCGTACACGCAGCTCTTGATAATACAGTGGTACATCTGGTGCATCCTCAGAAGCTGCTGCCACTACAAAGTCTGGAGTAACTGATCTGTAGCAGAGACCTGGTACTCTAGATATTCCATTCTCAGCATGTGGAGCTACATCCACTCGTACAAACATCTCTCTAATGCCCAGTGTCATCTGCTGGACACGTTGCATAAGCTGGAAATAGCCAGCAGTGGTGACATACCCTTCTCTGCCTACCAGCTCTGAGATGTCTCCTTCATTCGATACCTTGGGCTGAGAATGATACAGCATGGCGAGCTGTCTAGTAACCTGCTCAATTGCACAGCTAGACATGTCACTGGGTCCGAGTGCATCACGTCTGTCTGTGGGCAGATGTCGTAGCAGCTCTTCTTCTAAGTCTTGCTCCCACAGTCCAGTAAGTAATCTTCTTCTCAGTGCTGAGTGTCGCCATCTCTCTTCATCTGCTGTAGTGGGTCCGCTTGGCTTGGGGGGGAAATTATCATACATTAGTACACCTTAATCTGCTGTGGTATTATTGGGTTAGTATCTAGCAGTGGTAATAACCCATAACGCAGTGCATCTATACAATGTCCATACGGGTCTCTACTTCGTGCTGATTGTGTTCTTTTCATTGTCCAGCTTTGGATACTCTTTACTGTCTGTGTGCATTCTGGTCTAATCCAGAAGTGTCTCCTGCTCATTATAGCATGTAAAATACTGGCACCTACATATACTGAGTGTCTACCTTTACGAGCTCGTCTTACTGTAAATGGAAGATTACGTGGTGGATAGCCTAAGATACTCTCTAGTGCTCTCATCAGCATTATGTTACTCATTCTGTACTGGTCTCTGCCTCTGTGCTCACCATCTCCTGTCCACTTGCAGAGCTTTGGATCTACACCATGCTTTCTCAGCATCTCTAAGATGGCTTGGGCATGGTGCTCTGGTGGAGCTTGTCCACTGGTGTACTCACCAAGTACATATACTCGAGGATGCTGTGCATCTCTCATATCCACACAAGAGAGTATAGCGACTTGCGAGCCAGGGTTGCTACCATGGTCTATACCTACACAGAATCTATAGTCTCCACCTTTGGGTACTGGCTGAGCTGATATCATGTCCTCTTCAAAGTTTTCGAAGACCACACCAATTGGTGCCACATCAAAAGAGCCATTGATACGAGCCTCTCTATCATACGGTAAATATGCCTCTGTAATCTTGTCTATCTGTTCTTGGTCCAGCAGATAACCCTGTGGCAGTCCCAGTGGAGTAGTAGCCTCTACTGTAAGTGGAGCTCTGTGTGCTGATATCAGTCCCTTCTCTATCATCTCTTTTATGTAGGTAACGTCTACTCCACCCACTGGTGTAAGAGATATGGCTACTGTACCTCTTTTGCCACCAGCTCCACCTCTAGATGTTCTGGCTACAAGCTCGTTAAAGGTGCTCTGATCTACAGGCTCATCTATACAGACTAGATTAGCTGTGGCAGATGCTAGACCGAGTCCTTGGTTGGCTGTCTTTATTCTTATGATGCTACCATTGCGAAATTTTACCAGTGGAGCCAATCCTCTGAATCCCTTACCTCTTACAAATTCGCAAGTAGGGTCCAGCTCTGCTTTGGGTATCATGTCGTACAGCTTCTGCTGGATAGTCCTGCTCTGCTCATGACTGTGTGTGATGAGCCATGCTTCTATTGGTGGTGGGTCTGTTTTATAGTACGGATGTCTGCCAAGGCAGTGATACAGCAGCAGAGCACATGTAGCAAGGGTTTTACCGACTTGATTACCACCAATAAGAGCTTTAATTGGTGCCTTGTCTGCTAGGTACTTCTGCTGTGGTGGAGTAGGGGAAAAGTAGCGCAGTGGGTCATGCTCTGCCTTCTTCCTCAGCCAAGATAGTCTCTGTGCCATGCCACATAAGCTGCTCATTTACGTCTCCAAAAGAGCTCATAACACAGACTACCTTCTGTGGTGTTCTCTTTACAGTACTCTATCATGCTGATGGTATTGGCTATGTTACTGATCTGCTCACATGTCTGTCCAGATGTCTGGCTGTCTATGCCTCTGGAATATATCAAGCATGTAAGCTCTCTGCACAATAGTCTATTCTCTGCATCTGTTATCTGCTCTGGCTGGCAGATGTCCTTTATGATGTCCAGATCAGTAAGCTGTTTTATTACTTCCTGCTGGGTCTGGCTGGTTTTATCGTCTGTGGGTTTCTTACTGGCATTCATGGCAAAAAAGGTACCACCAGCTCCGAGTATCAATCCACCAATAAGTAAACCTATCTCTATCATCTTTTGCTCTGGTTTCTGATGTTTATGTTCTGGATGCATTGTTTAAAGCTCTCCTCATCAAAAGAGCAGACAAACATTATCTCGTCTGTGGGTAATGCACCATCTTTTATGATGGCTGCTACCAAGTCCTCTACTGCTGTCTGTCCATAAGTCTCTCTGTAGGCATCAATAAGCAGTCTTAGCCTTATGCGGTTATTCTCCAGCTCTGCGGATAGGTTATTGAGTATCCTACTACCTTTGTACACTCTGTCTATGTAGTATAAGATTCTGCCTTCTATCATTGCCTGGTCTAAGTCTGCATTCTTCATGTTACACCTTCTTAAGTGCCACTACATTGGAGCCTACCAAGCTGTGAAGATCAGATTGCACTCTCTGTCTCAGCATTGGTGGCAGTGCTATGATGGTATTGACTATCTCAGCGAGTAGCTGTTCATCTGTCATTCGCTCGTGTGCATCTGTGGCACCCTCTTCTGCATCTAGAGCTCTGATCTCCTGCATGAGAGTAACCATCTGTCTCTGCAGAGCTGCATAAGCCTGCCAGCTACCACTGTCCTTAGCTTTGTTCATGCTGATCTTGAGCTCTGCTATCTGAGTCTGTAGCATGGTCCTG
>Ga0208644_1002156_pt1 | contig 15850 bp, 14 predicted proteins | sample VirMetDEL_Nov_18_FD_184517 | JGI IMG/M metagenome (GOLD analysis project Ga0208644, IMG submission 184517) | Aqueous microbial communities from the Delaware River and Bay under freshwater to marine salinity gradient to study organic matter... | ecosystem: Environmental > Aquatic > Marine >... | reverse complement strand
TAGCGACCTTGCCCGCGCAGTTTTTTGCGGCCGTGGTTGGGCAGACTGTGCTGCCCTTGACCTTGGCGTGTTTTCTTGGGGCGGCCGGCTTGATGCTCAATACGTCCCGTGCCAGTTTTAGCGCGAACCGCCATTGCCCTTGTTTAGTTCTTGCACAAGATACTGTCGCAACGCACGATCTGCAGGTGTCGGGTCTGGTTTTAGGTCGATCTCAAGGATGCGCAGCTTGAGTTGCTTAGCGTAATACTCATCCAACTGCGCTTTCACCTCAGCGGATTTGGCGTAGCGCGTTTCAATGGCGATGGTGGTGCCCACGATTGCCGTGAGCACCGCAAGCACGGCACCTGCAGTTACAAGGTGACGCTCCATTAGGGTTCAGTTGGCCATTGCACATCCCAAGGGAAGTCTGCCTGACTACTGATATCGCGCAAGGCTTGACGGTAAGTTGCCCAGGCTGCGGCGTCTACAGGTGCATCAGGTAGCTGAGTCCAGTCGCAATCGGCAAGCTTGCTGTTGCGATCAGCGCGCACATCATTCGCCTTGGCTGCTGTGCGTTCTGCAATCTGCTCTGGTGTAGCTGGTGTACTGATCCATTCCTCAAACCAGTGATCACCTGACTTGATTGCAGTGCGCTCCAAGTTAATGGTGTGATCTTCAGGAGGCGGGTCAATAGGCGCAACCGGGAAGCAGTTAAAAGCTGCAGCAGTTTCGTCGCTGATCGTTTTGGCGAAGCTGGTGCCAGGGTTGGCACGCCTCAGGTCGGTCAGTGTGTAGGGGTACCGATTCACGCTGCCGTTAGCAGCGACAAGAACGTAAAACATCAGGATGCCTCCAGTTCAGTGAGTTGATCCGCGATCACGTCACGGATAATGATTGCTTTGAGTTGCTCGGTTTTGTGGGATTCGAGCATGTCAGCGAGACGATCACGGAACTCCACTATGGCGGGGTTATCAACGTATTCATCGTTGATCTTGTTGATGGCGCGAGTGTAGTTGTCAATGTTGATTTGATACCCGTCAATTTCATCATTGCGAGCAAGTAGGGCGGATTGAAGCGTTTCAAGCTTGCTCATAGGTCAACTTTGTAGACGGCTAAATTTAACTCTAATGCCATTGGCAGATGTTGTGCCCGGCAATACAGAGGGATCGGCATACTTCGTTCCAAAGCCGGAAGAAGACCAAGAGTAGACGGTAATTTGAGGGGTATCAGTGTGCGAAATAGCTAGGTTATTACCGTCTGGTGTAAACGCCAGCCCACGAGCATCGCCACCGGGCAATGTAGAGGGATCAGCAATCTTGGATCCAAACCCAGAAGACCAAGGGTAGGCACTAACATATGGGCTAGTTGTGTGACAAACTACAATATGACTATCGTTTGGACTAAATTCAATGTTTCTACCAGTTCCTGTCGGAAGCGTAGCAGGATCTGAATACTTAGCACCAAAGCCTGAAGACCAAGGGTAAACGCTAACATATGGACTATTGTCATGTGCTACGGCGATAGCTGAATCGTCATTGCTGAAGTTTACCTTAATACCGCTGCCAGCTGGTAACGTAGCAGGATCCGAATACTTAGTACCAAAGCCTGAAGACCAAGGGTAAACACTAACATATGGACTGTTGGTATGTGCTACGGCGATAGTTAATCCATCATTGCTAAACCGCACTCCAGGCGAATTACCATTTGGTAACGTAGCAGGATCTGAATACTTAGCACCAAAGCCTAAGGAAGACCAAGAGTAAACGGAAATGTATGGGCTACTTGCATACGATACAGCAATATCAGAGCCATTTGGACTAAAATCAACCGATCGTCCGTTGCCACTTGGTAACGTAGCAGGATCCGAATACTTAGTACCAAAACCTGAGGAAGACCAAGGGTAAACGGAAATGTATGGGCTGACTTGGTGTGATACAGCAACATTGAAACCATTCGGATCGAACGCTAGATCTGTTGGAGTGCCAGTTGGTAACGTAGCAGGATCTGAATACTTAGCACCAAAGCCTAAGTAAGACCATTCGTAGGCAAGGACATAGGGGGATTCGTTCGTCGCTAAAAATAAGGTTCCCGCATATACCTTACCAGCGGCAGATCTAAGACCGTCAGAATGTCTCATCCTACGTCTCCCACATAGGCTCCATACACCTGACTACCAACTTTCCAAAACTGAATAACAGTATAACCAGAAGTAGCGAGTGTTGGTGCAGTTTTACCTGTACCAGAAGTCCACTTCACTCCGCCAGTACCCCAAGTGGCGTCGGTCCACGTCAAGGTGTAAGCCGTGCCGTCATCAACCATCAGGGTAATGGATTCACCCGCAGCGAAGTTGGTTGCCTTGGGGGTTCGATTGGCGCCCAGTGTGATCAGCTGAACGCTGCCGTTACCCGGATCAACTTCAAATGCTGCCCCATCGCTGATCGTATAAACATCCTCAAGGATTGTGCCGATGATGGCTGGATCTGTCAGCGTTTGTACTGCAGTGAAAGTTTGAATAACATCTAGCTTGGCGGTATCAGCGTCATAAGCTTGAACGGTTGTGCCAATCGCGCTAGCAACAAGAGCAGCACTGCCTCCAATTGTTACTGTGCTATCAAAAGTGGCCGCACCGGTTACATCCAGTGTTCCAGGTATATCGATATTGCTGGTCCACTCAACACCAGTGCCAGCAGCATCAGTTTGCAGCAGTTGGCGAGCAGTACCATCCGCAAGCTTGCTAACGGCAATTTCAGCACTTGCATTGATATCAGCATCAACGATTGTGCCATCAGCAATCATCGTGCTGGTAACGCTTCCCGTATCGCCAGTCGTTACAACCGTGCCAGACACATCAGGCAGCGTAATTGTGCGGTCTGCCGTCGGGTCAGTGACAGTCAGCGTGGTTTCAAAATTGTCCGCTGTTGCGCCTTCAAACACAATGTTGGCGTTATTCATGACCAGATCACCGGTCATGGTGTCGCCATTCACATTGACGAACTCTCCAGTTTCACTCCGCCAAGCTGATCCGTCCCAAACCTTAAATACGTAGCCGCCGCCGGTAGTATCTAGCCACTGCTCACCTACCGTATTGCCGGTCTGACCGCCAGATGCAGGGCTGGCATTTGGTGCCGTAGTGCCAACATGCACCGGACCAACCTTAATCAGCGCACCAGCGGAATCCTTAAAGAATAGCCCAGGGCTTGCTGTATTGGTATTGATGGCAAGTTGCCCGTCGCTCATGCCAGCAGGCTGAGGACGCTTGCTAGCGGTGCTACTACGCAGGTGCTGGAGAGCCATTCCTTAACGCCGCCGTAGCAGCCGGAATTTACCCTTTCACTATAGGCAGCGCGTCAATACGTGCCGTCACTGATGTTGACCGTGCCATCAAAGGTGGCCGTGCCAGTCACATCCAAGGTGCCGGGAATATCGACGTTGCTGGTCCATTCCACGCCAGTGCCGGCTGCATCCGTCTGCAGGAGTTGACGAGCAGATCCATCAGCAAGCTTGCTAACAGCGATTTCGGCACTAGCAGAAATGTCGGCATTGACAATGCTGGCGTTTCCGCTAATCAGGAAATTACCGCTCTGATTAGGAATCGTTACTGTCCGATCAGCTGTTGGATCGACAACGGCAACAGTTGTTTCGTAAGCATCGGCAGTGCTGCCTTCAAAAACAATCGACCCGGTTGATCCGATTTCAAGGATTCCGGTAACAGTACCGCCAGCTTTAGCAAGCTTTTCGTCGTCAAGTTCTTGCAGTGCGGCTTGAACGTTTGTTGCCGCAATGTTCCCGTAAGGGGTAAAGGTAATGTTGCTAGCAATCTGGCCGCCAATACCACTGGAAACGTCAACAAGTTCCCAGCTAGTACCGCCGGAAACCAACATGTCCGGTGGGGCTAATGTAACGGCAGGGGCGGGCGATGTGCCAGTGCCACTTTGCGAAACAACGACGTAATAGCGAAGATTGTCGGCTGATGCTGCAGGTAGAGGGGCGCCAACGACAAGGCCTACAGCAGTGCCAGCACCCGTAGTCGATTCGACAGTATTAGTGCTGGCGTCGTAGGTGCCGGCATACAGCAGCTCACCTGCAGTAACTGTGATTGGCGTCCATGCGTTGCCGTTCCACAGGTAAAGATCTTCGTGAATTTCGTCGTAGAAATACTGCCCCTTAAATTCAGGAATCGGGAAAGTCACAACCCCGGAAGTGCTACCAGCGCCGCCAAATTTGACGACAGAAGAATCACTAAGTTTGTCGCCTGTAATGGTGTTGGTGCCAAACAAGCCAGCAGCAAACGTGCCAGTCGTAATTTTGCTTGCGGGCAGATTTGGAACGTCAGCATCGGTTAGGTTTTCGCCCAGCGTGATGTGACCTTCGGTATCAAAAGTTACTTTGGTGGCAGTACCAGCAACAATTACATTTGTGTGATCAAGAACGCCTGCACCAGTGACACTTAAGCCTGTGCCGGGGCTGACTGCACCTACAGTTCCAGAAATTGCAACTGGTAAGTCTCCGCTAGCAATATTGCGCCCGCTTGTTACTAGACCTTTGGCGTCATAAGTAACAACGTGAGCCAGGGCGCTTGGGGTTACATCGTTATCAATTTCAAGAGTGTCGGTATCAAGGCGAAGCCCTTCACCGTTGACGATGACAGCGCCTTTGGTCGTTGTGGTTGGCGTAGGCAGGTCAACGCCTTGAAGTGTTCGAGCGGTTACAGCACCAGCGCCAGAAGTAGGACCGGCAAGAACCTGCGACGCGGCGGAGGTGTTGGCGAGCTTGGACGCCGCGATGCTGCCCGCTAGTTTTGCGTTTGTGACCGATGCGTCTTGCAGTGCGGTGGTGCCTACGGCTGCAGTGCCGAGCTTGGCGCTTGTGACCGAGGCGGAAGCAAGATCAGCCGCACCAATCGAGCCGGCAATAATCGTTGCCTTGGCACCAGCAGAACCTGAAACGCTATTGGTTTGAAGCGCTCCGGTGTCAACACTGTTATCGGCTAGTGCCGTAGCGCCAACGGAAGACGTACCGAGTTGAGTGGCAGTGACACTGCCGGAAACCAGCTTGGCGCCAGGGATGCTGTTGTCCGGCGTAAACGTGCCAAGGCCTTGGCTGAACAGGTCGCTAATTGTGACCTTCTTGGTCTCGCTGGCGCTGACATCAGCTAGCGGAGCTACGTCATCAGCTGCGATCGACGCACCTGGCAGCGCTGGCAACTCCGTTATCTTGAGGTCAGCCACGGCAGTCGATCACACGTTTACAGTAAGTTTAGAGGTCTTGTTCCAGCAGAAGGTAACCTTCGCCTTGGTTGGACTCCACTTGGATGCGGCTGATGCCGTCCTGTTCTTGGACTAAGTAGTCGGCACTAAATCCGGTCAATAAACGGATGGGACCGGTTGTAATAAATTCAAACTCGCTGTTGACCGCGCCATCTGGCGTAAGGGACACACCGCAGTTGGTGAAAATACCGTTAATTTCATAGTAAATTTGGTCGCCACGTTCTTCGCCTGTGCCTCTAGGGATAATGCTCAACTTGGCACCAAACGTCGCACCAAGCTGCTGTCTATTGATCAACTGATAAATGTAAAAAGGTGTTTCTAGCGCCTCAAGATCGTAAGAAAACAGGGCGCTAATACGCCCATTGCCCGTAATAAGGCTGCTATACATTTCCCGATAGGCGTCGCCTAAGGCGGTAACGTCTACATTTTCGCGTGTTGTGTTTAATTCCCAAGCGGTTGTTTGTCCCAGCAGCCTAGGTGTTACGTTTTGAACTGTGTACGTGATTGGCACTGTGGATGCAGGGACCACTAGAGCAATGCGCCCAGTAGTTCCGCCATCAATAGCTTGGGCAAAATTGCGATACAGATAAATGCCGCCAATAGTGTCTACATGCACAAAAAATGTGCCCTGTTCGTGAACGGTAGCGTCGTCCCACGCTGATGCGTCAATAAAGGAAAGCGGGGATCCGTCCGTGGTGGAAAACTGCACCAAATCGCCTGTGATCAGCGTACCTTCGGTGAAGTCAAAACTAAAGCGATCCTTTACTGCGCTTACATCTGCTGGCGCAACATTTGCGGTAAGAGCTACGCCAAGTGACGTGCGCGTCAGTTCAACTTGCCCATAAAGGCCCAAATACACAGTCACAGCTGTACCTCCTGTAGTTGACCGTCAACCGTGAAACTGATTTGCGCCTGCATTGCCTCGCCAACCTGACACGAAACTGCAGCGTTGGTGATGTACGCGTTAAACCGCAGCTTCTTTTCTGCTAATCCATTGCCGCCCCAGCCCAGCTTGAACTCTGCAGGTGAGGGATCGACTTCGCCGGTTTTGAACAGTACACCAAGTAGAGGGGCCGGTGTATCGGCGTAATACCAGACGGAGGCGCTGCCGCTGTAAGTTGTCGCGCCAGGTTTGTAAGACTTTTCGCAGTCGCCTACACGGGAATCGTCTTTCAGCTCGGTTGCCGCGTCAATCGACCAGTTTGCAACACGACCAATACGCTGGCCCGCAAACTCCAGATAGCCGTGTGTTCCGGTGTAGTAGCTCATGGGTCAAGTCTAAGTTCAGCCAACTACCGTGACTAGCCGCACAGTCGCGGATAGCTGTTCACACTCACCACCCAGTTGATTGAACGACGGTGGATCGGCATAGCGCCATTGCCCGTTGCCTTGCACACGAGTGCCACTGATCCAACCCTCCGTAAGGGGTGTGCCAACGCTGAAGGTGTAGGTTGTGCCCTCCACGCTGTCGTAATGCGCTGCGATCTGATCTGCCTCTGCCGGAGTAAGACGGTCGTAGGTCAGCTCCAGTGTTGCCTGGCGGCGTTGATCGCCGTACCGAATGCGTGTTTCCGCGCCACTCATGGATTCATACGCTTTGACGGGAAAATCGCCCATCGAAACGGAACGACGATTAGGCACTAGAGCGGGATAAGACATGATCAGCAGGCGTCGGGACTGGACGGCGTAAGAACAATCCCATCACCGTTAAATGTAGTGGCACCGATGGTGTCCGGGAACTCCGAGGCTTGGACGTTGACCAGGCCGTCTTGATCCAGCTCAACCTGATCAACCACAAACTGTTGCGTCGTGATTGTTGTCGAACGGATTGCAAACAAGCTGCCCCAGGCTTCCGGTGTTGTCACTTGGCCGTTGCTGACGGTGATCGCAGTTTCCTGTACGTCGCTTTGTCCTTCTTTGTAATACACAGCGTCATACGATCCGTCTGGCACATTGACTGGCGTAATAATTTGCCCCCCACCCGTGATAGTGCCGACATACCCGCTAGACGCCGTTGTTTGTTCTAGGGCGACTTGGATAAAATCTCCTGGCGCAATCGTTGCTTGATCGGGCAGCGTCTGAAAACTGATGGTTTTAGTGACGTAGCGGCGAATCGCCATAAAGTATCGAGCGACTTTTACGGCATGATCAAAGCTCGTACAGAATGAACTCATATCGATTTGCTCCATTGGAGCGTTGTTAATGTCGGACCAGCTAGCGCGGACAGTCATCGTCCGCGGCAACTGATTTTTAGGGTTTTTGCGGTAAGAAACAACAGCCTGGAATGGACGGCGGGAGCCTTCAGGTATGTAATCGACTTTTAAGGAACCAGCGACGATGTTGCCGGCAGTAAACATCGCAACAGGGCTTCCTGTAGGAATGGCCGGCTGCAACCCAATCTTGCCGTTTTTAATGACCATGTTCAGCAAGAAAAATTGAGCTGTGCTTTCAATAAAAGAACGCAAATTTTGGCGCTCACCGATTACGCCGTCAAAGAACAGTCCGCGGGCATTGCAATAACTGGCTGCGGCATCAATAGATGCTTGATCGACCATTGAAGCATCAAGGTTGGAGTCTTTTGCTGCCTTCTCCAGTAAATAAGAAACAAGTTCGGGGAAGCTGTTACTGTCTTGTGTGCCGCGTTCAATCCATACGCTGAGTTGCTCAGCCGCCGTAAAGTTGCGGGAGCTTTTAATCGACAAACCAGCCAACGTCAAACCTTCGCGTGTAGGTGATAGCCCTTGGCGAACCTCGTTGACGTAAACGATTTGATGCTCAGGCTGGCTGTCACAGCTTCTACGAATAAGGCTGCCGTAATGGCTGACCTCCATACACTGCGTATTTGTTTCGAAATACCTGAATTGCTTGTTTGCTGAGACAGGAGGATTATTTTGCGGGTTAAAACGCGCAATAACTTGGTATGTACCAAGCTCAGGTAAACCGTAATTTCTTGCGTGGTAGCGGTTGTTTTCCCCGATAAAAACCGGATAAATGCAGTTATAGCTAACAGCATTTTCTGTCACCCACCTAGGGTCAATAGTCGTTTGACAGCCAGGGCGATCGTAATAATCAAGCACATTTCCGTTTTCGTCGGTAATTCCGTATTTTGAAATATCTGTACTATCGGGATCGTAAACCTCTTGGCTAACTTGATCCCATCCGGTTGGCGTATTCCGCACGCGCAGCAGTACGTGCAACTTCAATTCATTTACTTTGTAGTTATAGAAAAGCAGAGCTTTGCCTAAAACAATCCCTTGGGGGAAATTATTTACGTCACCAAACATTTCTTCTATCCATGCAGGTCTAATAGGTGTGTTGGCTGGTACATCAGCTGATCTGTAGCCCGCAAATTCCCCATCAACAGGTTTATACGATGTTTCCTCGGCATCTTTTGTGCGCTGCCACATCCGCGGCTCCAGTTGACAGTCAATACAGCGCTGGATTTTGCCGGCAAAGTTGGCGGTAATTCCGCCGCCGAGACTTACTGACAACAAACTACCCTGTCCGGCGTCCGGGTCGTAAATCTTGGAATACAACCAATAAACAGCACTGTTGTCATTGCGCCTAACAATGCTCGCACCAGTTAAAGGAACAAACTGGTATTCAACGTGTGTACAGCTAGAGGTCTGAAGCTTGATAAAGTTGTACTGATCGACAGGCGTTGATCCACGAACAACAAACAGCACGTTTGAGTTTGTCCACGTTGTTGGGTACACGCCTTCCGCGTTCGGGAAGCGATATCGGATTGTGAAGACTGCAGTACGTGTAAAATACTGCGTCATTGTTCCGTTTGTGTAATTTACATTGCGGCTATCTCCCTCAATCAATTCTTCAGGAGTAGGCAAAGTTCTAAAGTTGCATATACCGTTAAATTGTGCCCACACATTAGATTTAATACCTAGTTCCACGACGTCACAAGGGCGTGTGGTGCGGATGCTGGCGGCGGTAAATTTAAGCGCTGGGTCGTTGCCTATTCCGTATAAAGCGCCTTGATTCCATTGCCTATCATCTCGAGAAATTGGTTTGTCGCTTGTAATTACAGCTTCGCTAACAGTCCGTGGAGCAAAACCGGGATCTACATCTTCGACTTGCGCCAGTGTAACGCGAACATCCTGTGCAGCACTTTTGCCAGCTTCCGAACGCGGAACAAATACATCTGCTGTGCGAGATGTTACTTCAAACAGACGACCAGCAATAAGGATTTTTTCGCCTGTCTGAAAAACTTCATCCGCAGCCGCGCACTCGCCGTCTAGTTCAGCGTTAATATCATCTTCGGTTACTTTGTATTTGAAAAAATTACTAAGCCATTTGGCACTAAGTAAAAATGTGTTGCTATTGATTAGACCCTGACGGCGCGGGAATCCGGTGCCGACACCAGGCATACCGCCGCCGCTCCAGCCGCAAATCTTTTTACGCTCTTCGCGGATTCTTTCGCGCCCGTTGCCTGATTCCGTAATGTCCGGCAAGCTGATAACGCGCCAGTTGACGCGATAGTTTGTGCCGTTAGGGACTGGGTTGGATACACCAAATACCGTGTTATTGCTTGGTGTATACGCTTGGCTAAACGACGGGAACCGTTGTCCGCTGGGATCACCGCTGTTACGGCCAACGTCTGTGCCGTAGTGCAGCGTGAGTGAACCGGTGGATTGGGTGCGCCAGTAAAACGCAAATTGTGTTTCGTTGGCAATGTTTAGGGCGTTATTACCGAGCCAAACGCCGTCAAGCTCTGGCTTATCAACGCCAAAAATTCCGGCAGTATATAAAAATTTGGCAGTCTGAAATCCGCCCCAGCTATAGACGCGGGACCATATCAACTTTGGAGCAATAACAACGCCACCAGTTGTTCCGGTGTATCGAGTCCAAACAAGAGGGACAGGTTCGCCGTATGTTGCAATTTCGGCGAGGCTATCAAAGCCATAAAGCGGTGCATACGTAGACCTGCCTCGTGTACTACCTAACCGACGCTCTCGTACTTGCTGCTGATCGTCAAGCGAAGGCGGCTTAGGCGCCAACAAATAACTAACACCTGTAAAAGCAAGACCGATGGCAAAGCTTACAAGAATTGGCACTAATGCCGGACCGTTTTGCACATCGGGAATCAGTGCATATTCCGCTGGACGGATATAAGCATTGTCTACAAGATGTTGCTTAAATTGTTTGTACTCTGTTTCGCTAAAACCGGCTAATTTGCAGATTTCTCTTTCATACGGAAGAAGTGGGTATTCGCGTGAAGATGCGCCATAGGGCACCAAGCCACTTTGCTGCTCTTCTGGCTGATGTGCATCACTCCGTTGCGCCATACCACTCCAAAAGCCCAGTTTGTTTGAGGTAGCAGCACCACGTCCCCAGTGTACGCCGCGCCGCTGACTCGGTAGCCCCAGTCGTACAGCGTCCGTAAAACAGTCCAGGTCGGTTGGTTGTACCAATCAACATTAAAGGCTGGTGTGGGAATCTGCAGCGTTTCTAGTGTGCGATACACCATCCAGATACAGTCCACGGCGCCATCTGGGCCGCTTCCGTCAGCGCCGTAGCGGTATGGGCGCCCCAACAGAGCATCTATCCGATTCGCACGTTCCCGCTCATAGGCAGAGGTCCCACAAGATCTTCCGTTAAAAATCTCCATGGCACTTCTGTTGATACGGCATCCAATACGCTGGACAGCTGCAGGCTGATACTGGTTTCGTCAATCGAACCCGCAGCAACCTGACCTGTGTAGCTGTAGACAGGCACGTTATTACAGATTTCCTCCACCGTAACCACGGCTCTGGCAGTGATCAAGGTGTTGATCCACGACTGGCTTAGGGCGTTGGATGGAAACACCAAGCTTGCTGTGATGTTGTCGCCTGAGCGGTTTGCCACTGCGCCACTAAAGCCGAAAGGCAAAAAATTGCCGCTACCTAGTTCGTAATTTTGGTAGGTCTCGCCTTGAAGTGTTAGGCGGTGGCCAACGGTTAATGCGGTCATGATCAGACTCCTAATTTGCGACGAACACTAGGGGCATTACGCAAGGTGGAGAAAGTCATGGCTTGGCCCATCTTGGCTGCATCCCTCATGCCACGGGTGAACTGCTCTTCGGTAACGAAGCGCATTCCGTTGATGTCGGTCACGTTGTAGTTGATGTCCAAGGCTTGGGGCGCTTGCTGGGATTGACTGGTACCGCTTAGGACGGATTCGCCGCGTGCGCCGCCTGCGTATCGCGCCATTGCGGTTTGCATCTTGCTGGCCGGGATGATGTATTCAGGTTCACCGCCTTCACCGACAAGACCCATGGTTGGACGGGTGACCATACCGCCATTGGCAAACGCTTCAAAGCCTCCCGGCCAGTAGGCTCCTTGTGCAGCAACTGCTGGTGGTGCAAATGCAGGCGCAGTAGCGGGACCGCCGCTTGCTCCGCCACCGGCTGCACCAGTAATAAATCCAACGATGGTTTCGAGAATGTAAATTTCAATCAACTTGGCGATCATCTTGCTGGCCATATCCATAAAGTGGTCGCCGACATTTTTGAAGAAAGCAGCGAGAGCTTCTTGACCGGTCATTGCGCCAGATACAAGACCTTTGAAGGACTGGGCGAAAGCATCACCGATTGCGGCTGCACCGGCAATGACTTGGTTCTCTAGATCAACAAGCTCATTCAATTCGCCGCGTGCTGCTGCGATCGCACTTTTAATTCTGTCGCCGGGTTGTTCTCCTTTTCCGGAGTCTTGTGCCTCACCTTCAATAGCTTTTTTACGTTTTTCAAGTAAATCAAGTTCTTCACGCAACTTAGCTACAGCTGCGCCACGAGCTTCTGCTTCCGTAATAGTTGCTTCTGTGAGAATAATCTGGGAGTTGATTGCCTTAATTTGATCCTCTACAAGAAGTAGTTGTTGTGCAACAAGCTGCTCAAAATTAGCTATGCGTTCCGCTTCAGCAGGAAGCATACCTTCGGTAACTAACCGAAGATACGTCTTGTTGTACTGATCCTGTAATTCGAGGTTTCTACGGAAGTCAACAAAGGGTTGCCGTGCTTCAGTAATGGCTTTTTCCGCGTTTATTTTCTTTTCTAGTTCTAGTCGATCTTGTGTCAGTTTTGCTATGGCTTGTTCCAAGCCTGCTTCGGCTTGTAGCAAGCTCAACTTAAGCTGGTACAGCCGTACGACGTCTTGTGTAGTGCCTGCACGTTCGGCTTCTTTAAGTGCTATCTCCCTTTCAACTAAGAAAGCGTTGTAGCGTTGCGTGTAAATGTCCGAGTAATACTTAAGTAGAGCCTGTGCACCACCTTTTTCGTTGTCTACATATTGCGCTCTCTTAATTTCAAACATAAGGTTTTGTTCGGCTTGTTTGTATAAAGCAAGCTCTGCTTGCAGCAAAGCAGTAGTGTTTTGCTCTCTTTGTTGCGCTACTTGACTATCGATTTGACGGAGCTGTGCTGCGTAGGCCAGATTTGCGCCACGTATCATCAACAGATTTTTCTCCGCGTCAAATACTTTGCCGATCCAGCTATTTTTAATCTCAAGTAGTTTATTATCGTATTCCTGTAGTGCTACCGCTTTAGCCGCATTAACGTACCGCTCCCCGTCTTTTTCTAAAGTAAGGCCAACAAGGCTTAGTTGTTTGGCGGAAAGATCTACTTGAGCTTGAAGTTGTTGTGTCTGGGCCGCTGCTTGTTGTGCTGCAGTGGAATCGACGGTTACGCCGGGGCGTTGCACATTTGCTCGTGCTGAATAGCTCTGGTACAGCTGTGCAACTTGCTGACGTTTTTCTGCTTCATTAAAAATGTTTGCGCCGCTTAAAATGCGCTGCTCTTGCTGTTGTAGTGCAGCTCTGTCTTGTGCGGATAGACCCTGCAAAATGTCGGTCTGTTTAGCTGCGGAAGCTGTAGTTTTATTGCCAATGGCGATTACATTTGCGAGCCAGCTGAGCATGGCGGCTAGTGGGCCGGCTACAGCAGCCTGCATCTGGATGGATAGCTCGGCAAAGGCTTTGTTTAACTTTTCGCTAGCTGCTCCAGCGTTCTGCAGGTCTTTGTAACCTTGAACGCCGATCTTTTGGATAATTTCGTCTTGAATAATTGCTGAAGCTTCGTAAACACGACCGGCTTCAATAAGTTTTTGGATGTACTTTTCTTGGCTTTTGCTGGCCAACAGACCTTTTTCTGCAAGCTCTTGGAACGATTCGATGGGATTGCGCAATGCGTTCCCCATTTCAGCGGTGCTGGTGGCGAACTGATCCACCATTGCGCCGAGGGCGCTAGTGGCAACCGAGAGCATGGGGTTGCCTGGGATAAAGCCGCCAGCGGCGCCGCCGAGAACTGCGCCAGGTCCGCCTCCGAACAGCATTGGGAACGCGCCGCCAATAATGACGTTCTCCGTCATTTGGCGCCGCTTTTGCCTTGCCTCAGTACGTGTCGTTAAACGCTTATCAAAATCGCGTAAGGCTTTAGCGTCTGCTTTTTGTTGTGCCCTACCCACGCTTTCAATCTTGTCGATTTCCGCTTCCAGTTCCTTTTGTATAAATTCAAGCTCTGTAAAGTGTGCTTCTTTATTAAAGTTGCTCTCAATACGGAATATTTCTGCCTCGTAATTAGCGCGTAGCTGAAATTCTTTGCGTATATTTGATTCTGCTTGTGCTGCAAGAGCGCGTTCTGCGGCAAAAGGCGCCCCGGCTGGTCCCGCTGGTTTCTCGTACGCCGGACCTGCAATAGTGCGTCGAACGACGCCGCCAGTGTCAAACGGCATCGGCTCTTTACCGCCACGTGCTTTAAGCGATGCCGCTGCCTCTTTGCTGCGAATCTCATCCATACGAGCGGCCAAAGCGGCTCCTGCGGCATCCGCGTCTTTCCACTGCTGCTCCAGTGCCTGCCAGCGACGTTCAGCTGCTGCCGTATCAAGGTCTGCTAAATGTTTGTCTAGGTTTACAAGTTCTTGATCTAGATCTGCTGCAGCCTGTAAAGCCGCGTCTACTCCTTGCGCGACATCTTCTAAATAGGCTTCGCGACGACGTTTTGTAGCAAGCGATTTAACCGCTTTACTTTCTTCTAGTGTTGACTGGCTTAAACCTCTAGCCTCGCGTAGCAGATCGTTTTGCGCTCGTTGTTCTTCGTTAAGTCGCTTTGTAACGTCTACGAGTTTTCCGGCAATTTTTACTGCTGTGTCTGTGCTTGAGTTTGTATTATTTAGTACAGTCTGTAAAGCAGCTTTTCGTCGACTAAGACCACCAACTGTATCAGTGAGACGCAGTAGGGATCCTCTGTAATTTTCTACGGCGTTTATATTCATTTCTAGCGTGTCTGCAAACGCCATAAGCAGCGTCGTACTAAACGCTGTTTTTATGGCATCTTTAACCGGATTTAATGCTTTTACTACAGCAACGGTGTCACTAATTGCTGTACGAATTGGGGCATTAAATGCAATAAGTCCGGCGGTTACAGCAGCTAAAGCCGGAGCTGTAGCCTGTAGTGCAGGGGGTAAAGCTGTAAACGCTTGTACTAAAGCGTCTACCCCCGGTATTGCGGTTTTTAACGATGATCCTACTGCGTGCACTGCAGGACTAAACAATCCTGCTTTTGCAGACGCAGTTTCTAACGCCGCGCCAAATTGATTGACAGCTAGTATCGCTCCGGCAATTCCTGCACCTTTTCCTATTGTCCCTACATTTTTAAAGCTGTCTTGGAGAGCTTTAGCTGCTGTCCTTCCCTTTTTTGCTACATCGTCTAAATCCTTAGTGAGTTTTTTGAACCCCTCACTGCTTTGAAGATCTACGCGCCAGCCTCCTGCTGTAAGACGGTGTATCTCTTTTACTTTGGCTTCTACCTTGTCGAGTGACTGTACCCCTTCGACAAGCAGCTTAATTTTGGCGAGGTAATCAGCCACCGACCTGTCGTACTAGCGTAAAAACAGTCTACGGCGTAAAAAAGCCGCCGGGTTAGCGGCGGCGTTTGGCCTTGTCGATTTCCTTTTGCTGGTCCTCGTTCAGAATCTGGAAGTAGGCGCTCCAGCCAAGGAGTTCTTCGGCGGTCATCATGCTGCGGACTTGACCCAGGCTTAGGCCAAGTTCCTTGGCGACGCCGAACTGGAGCATGAGCCAGTTGTCCTGGCGAAGCTCCTTGGCTAGTTCTTGGGGTCGATGGGCTCGGCGTCATCGGTCAGGATCGCCAGCATCAAAGCCTGAAGATCCTTGTCCTTGACTTCGTTCTTCAGTACATCGACTTCGCCAGCGCTGAACAGTTTGCTGCCGTTTTCGTCGAGGGCTTTGGCGATCAGCAGTTGGAGAGCAAAGGCGTTGGCGTCGTCAGTTTTGGCTTGCTTTTGGGCGCGTTCGCGCTCAGCCATTGTCAGGGGTGCCACCCACATTTCAAAGACACTGCCGTCAGACAGCTCAACTTGTTTTTTGACCGGCTCCAAGTTCGCTGCTTTGCGCAGGCGATCAATAGCGCGGACTGGAATTGAGGCAGGCATGAAGTCCTGTTGTTTCTCGCACTACTGTAGCGGACTAGTTACAAAAAACCCCGGCGGTAAAGCCGGGGTGCTGAAACTGACTGCACCAGCAGATTATCAGGTGGTGGCGAAGTCGAAGGTGGGGGTGCCGGCGGGGCGGAAGTTGACGGTCACCGATTGGGCGTCGTC
>Ga0208644_1002150_pt1 | contig 15880 bp, 19 predicted proteins | sample VirMetDEL_Nov_18_FD_184517 | JGI IMG/M metagenome (GOLD analysis project Ga0208644, IMG submission 184517) | Aqueous microbial communities from the Delaware River and Bay under freshwater to marine salinity gradient to study organic matter... | ecosystem: Environmental > Aquatic > Marine >... | reverse complement strand
TTGAATTACTGTAACTTGAATCTCCTAGTTAAGTGTGGTATAATACCAGAAAATTACTAGGAAGTCAACACAATGGATTTAAAAGATATCTTGTCTATGTGGGAAGAGGATAGTAAAATTCCTTCAGCCCACCTAGATGAAACATCTCGTAACACTCCCGCACTACACTCTAAGTACTTGTCTATTCTAGCTGATGCTAAGTTAAAGATGAAAGATGCGGAGTTTAAACAGAAAATCCTTCTGAAAGATAAGTGGTTATATTATAATGGAAAGTTAGACCAAAAGTCAATAGAAGAAAAAGGTTGGGACCCAGACCCCTTTAATGGTCTGAAGATTCTGAAAGGTGAAATGGAACACTACTATGAGAGCGACCCAGAACTTCAGCAATCCGAAGCAAAAATTCAATACATTAAAACTGTGATAGATACACTATCTGAAATTATTAACAATCTTAACTGGCGACATCAGACCATTAAGAATATGATTGACTATAAGAAGTTTGAAGCTGGTTTCTAATGTGATTAAGTTGAAGTTAAAAAATCATGCGATGTTACAGTTAGTGGAGTGTGAAACTTCACTGGCTCAGGAGTTGTATGATTATTTTTCTTTTGACGTGCCAGGCGCACGATATATGCCTGCGTTCAAGTCTCGTCGGTGGGACGGTAAGATTCATCTACTCAATCGTATGAACGGCGAAATCAATGCCGGACTTCTGTCTGAAATAGAACGGTTCATCTACAGAAAAGGTATTCCTTTAAAGTATGAGGAAACACCTTACGGATGGCCTGGAACTAAAAACAAACTGAACCATATGGAACTGATGCGGTGGATTGAGAAAACCAATCTACCGTTTATGCCTCGTGATTATCAGTACGATGCGTTCATTCATGCGTTAGAAAATAAACGAAGCGTTCTAGTATCACCTACAGGTTCCGGCAAATCTTTTATCATCTATCTCTTACTCAAGTGGTACCTTGACCGACACAAAGATAAAAAGGTTCTACTGATTGTTCCTACTACTAGCCTGGTGGAACAAATGTATTCTGACTTCAAAAGTTATAACTTTAACACCGAAGACAACTGCCACTTGATTTATTCTGGTAAAGATAAAGACACTGAAAAACCTGTAATGATTAGTACGTGGCAATCTATTCACAGATTAGGTCCACGATGGTTTGAACAGTTTGGTATGGTGATTGGTGATGAGTGTCATGGATTCAAAGCAAAATCTCTTTCCTCTATTATGAATAAGGCAGTCAACGCTGAGTATCGTTTCGGCACTACCGGAACTCTGGACGGAACACAAACGAACAAGATGGTACTTGAAGGTTTATTTGGACCTGTTCATAAGGTGACAACTACTGTCAAACTACAGGAACAAAAAACCCTCGCAAAATTAGATATAGATATACTGTTACTTAAATATGATAAAGAAATTCGTGACCAACTCTACAACATTACCTATCAAGAAGAAATAGATTTCTTGGTTACGTGCGAGGCTAGAAACAGGTTTATTCGTAATCTCGCTTGTTCCCTTGATGGAAATACACTGGTTTTATTCAACCTAGTAGAGAAACACGGTAAAGTTTTAAGAGATTTAATTGAGAACAAATTAGATAATGGAAGAAAACTATTCTACGTCTCCGGAGAGACAAAGACAACAGATCGTGAAGTTGTTCGAAAAATTGTTGAGAAACAGTCTAACGCTGTGGTACTCGCTTCTCTTGGTACTTTCTCTACTGGCATTAACATTCGGAACTTACATAATATTATATTCGCCTCCCCAAGCAAATCCCAAATCAGAGTCCTTCAGTCCATTGGGCGTGGACTGCGTGTTGCGGAAGATGGACGTAGTACGAGGCTCTACGATATTGCAGACGATTTACGTTGTGGAAAAAAACCAAATTTTACCCTGCGTCATAGTGCCGAAAGAATAAAGATATATAATTCAGAAGAGTTCCCATATAAGATGCATGAAGTAAAGTTATGAATAAAAAAAGAAATATCAAACAATTTGTGCTAACAAACGGACAGGAAATAGTCTGCGATGTTATTGAATGGGCTGAAGAAGACTTCGCAGAAATTGTCGTTCGTAACTGTATGGAAATTGTTTGGGTTCATAACAACGACCAAAGAATTTATATGTTCAAACCCTGGATGCATTATCAAGAAACACATGAAGATTTAATCATTATTAATTCTGACCACATTATCTCAACAGCTGAACCTATGGAATATCTAGTATATCAATATGATGTTGCTGTGAAGGATATGAATGAATCTGGCGATTATAGAAAAATAGAATATTCACATGAAAGAAAGAAAAAGTATCAGAGACTTGCTGATTATTTGATGGAACTTTCAAAAAAAGATGAGGTAGAAAGTTCTGATTCAGATAAACCAAGTAATATTATTCCATTTCCACCCTTAATTCATTAGGTATATGTACCCAATGATTAGGTATAGGTACCCAATGATTAGGTATATTATCCCTGGCGTTCTGAGCTTTAGGGTACCATATTTTTTATAAAAATTCAAGCCCTTGATAGAAAAAAAATTTTGTGTAATAATAAATTCATTGTTTTGTTTATGAGATTTAGTGTATGAAAAAAGAAGAAAAACCCCATTACGTAAATAACGCTGAGTTTTCTCAAGCGGTTGTGGATCATGTTAGGAAGGCGAACGACTATGTTAAAAGTGGCAAGTCAAAACCGATTGTTCCAGATTACATCGCACGATGTTTTCTAAAAATCGCAGAAGGACTTTCTCACAAGGCTAACTTTGTTCGTTATACCTATCGTGAAGAGATGGTGATGGATGCTGTTGAGAACTGTTTGAAGGCGATTGACAACTATAATATAGAGACCGCTACACGTACAGGGAAACCAAATGCGTTCGCATACTTTACTCAGATTTCTTGGTATGCGTTCTTGCGTAGGATTCAGAAAGAAAAGAAACAACAAGATATCAAACTTCGATACCTTTCTGAAACAGGTTTGGAACAACTGGTTGCTGAAGAATTTGAGAACAACCCAGCTGCAAAACAAACACAGGCATTCATTGATGACCTGCGTGAACGTATTGATGCTGTGAAGGAAAACGATGAGGCGATTAAAGAGTATTCCAAACAAGAACGTAAGAAAAGAACTCGGCACGTTGACTCAGACTTGACAGACTTCTTGGTTTAGTGTATAATGGCAAGATTCTGGACTATTTGGAAATACGCATTAGGTGGTTTTTCAGATGATAAAACCGAACCTTATGATGATTATGTTGCGGTTCTGCGTACTGTAATCGTTGGCGTAAACTTTATGACTTGTTTTTTTATAATGGCAAACGTGGTGCATAACTGGTGAAAGTAGCTATACTGAATGATACCCATTGTGGTATTCGTAACTCTTCTGAAATCTTTATGGAATATCAATCACGGTTCTATACCGATGTTTTCTTTCCATATTTAAAAGAACATAACATCAAAAAGATTCTGCATCTTGGAGATTATTATGAAAACCGTACTTCGATCAATTTTAAAGCATTGCATCATAATCGGAGAATATTTCTTGATAAGCTTAGGGATAATAGTATTCACATGGATATTATTCCAGGCAATCACGATTGTTATTTCAAGAACACCAATCGGTTAAATGCACTGAAAGAACTTCTTGGTCATTATATGTCTGAGGTTCGTATCATTGAAGAACCCGAAGTGGTGGATTATGATGGATGTAAGGTTGCCCTTATTCCGTGGATTAACAGCGAGAATGAAAAACGAGTAAAAGATTTTATCTCTACATGTAAGGCTGATATCTGCGGCGCTCACCTCGAACTGAGTGGTTTTGAGATGCAAATGGGTATTCCGTGTACCGATGGAATGGACGCCAGTTTATTCTCAAAGTTTGATATGGTTTTGTCTGGTCACTTTCATACCAAATCACAGAACAATAACATTCACTATCTTGGTTCACAGATGGAGTTCTTTTGGTCTGACTGTAATGATAAAAAATATTTTCATGTGTTTGATACTGACACACGAGAACTGACTGCTATTGAGAACCCTATTACAATCTTCGAAAAGATTTTGTATGATGATACAACATCCAAACAAGCCCTTACTAAGGTATCACATCTCGATAACAAATTCGTAAAGGTGATTGTGATTAATAAATCCAAACCCGCTGAGTTTGAAAAGTTCATTGACCGAATCAATTCCAAGAAAATCTATGGACTACAGATTGCGGAGAACTTTCAGGACTTCGCTGGGGCACAAGTAGACGATGAAAATATTTCTATTGAATCGACAGATAAATTGTTGTATACTTACATAGATGCGGTTGACACTGACTTGGACAAAGACCGTATCAAAAATAAAGTACACGAGTTAATGATTGAGGCGCAAAGCTTAGAAATCGTATGATTAAATTTCGACAACTGAAATACAAAAACTTTCTTTCTACCGGCGACCAATGGACAACTATCAACCTAGAGTTGGTTAAGTCTTCTCTTATCGTTGGTCAGAATGGTTCGGGTAAGTCTACGATGTTGGACGCCTTATCATTCGTTCTGTTCGGTAAGGCCCATCGTAATGTGAACAAACCACAACTGGTTAACTCAGTCAATAATAAAGACTGTGTAGTTGAGGTAGAGTTTTCTGCGCTGGGACAAGAATTTAAAATTGTTCGTGGAATCAAACCCGCAAAGTTTGAGATATGGCAAGACGGTACCATGATCAACCAAGACAGCCATGCCAAAGAATATCAGAAGGTTTTAGAACAGAACATTCTGAAATTAAATCATAAATCATTTCATCAAATCGTGGTGTTGGGTAGTTCATCGTTCATTCCGTTCATGCAACTACCAGCCCAACATCGAAGGGAGGTTATTGAAGATCTACTAGATATTAATGTCTTTTCTAAAATGAATACTATTCTGAAAGAAAAGATTGCTACACTGAAAGAAAAGATTGTTGAGAACACTCACAATTTAGACCTAGTTAATTCGAAGATAGATACACAAGAAGATCATATCTTTGAAATAGAAAAAATCTCTGAATCTGCCAAAAGTAAATATGAAGATGAACTAATTGAGCAGCAAGCAGAGTTGGCCCGCCTGGAGAAACTCGTTGATGGGTATACAGATACCAAACTGCGAGAAGTGGAAAAGTTACTTTTTGCAACTAAAAAACAGATTGATAAACTTGAGAAGTTTGACTTTCAGTTTGATCAGAAGATTAAGAAGTTCGATAAGGATGTAGCGTTCTATGAGGATAACGACACATGTCCCACCTGTGATCAAGAGATCACCGCTGATACCAAGAGTAGAAAAATTTCAGAAACTATCGACTCAAGAGGAGAAATCGAAGACGGCAAACTCAAACTCGAACTCCAAATATCAACGCAATACGATGAGATGACAAAATATGAAAACCTTTTGCGTGAAGAAACATCTGAGTTTCAAGATGTCGAAATGCACAGGCGTGACATTAGAACCACCAAAGCCAGAATTGCAAGTTTACAAGATACTCTATCCGCAGGGGGGATGCACCTGGATAGTTTGCAAACCGCAAAATCTACGCTTGAGGATTTACGAAGATCTCGTGAGGAGATCGTGCAAGGGAAAATGGATCTCGCAGAGGAACGAGAATATAATAACGTTATTACCGAAATGCTCAAAGACTCGGGCATCAAAACGAAAATCATCAAACAATATTTGCCCGTTATTAACAAACTCACGAACCAATACCTGCAAGTCCTTGACTTCTACGTCCACTTTGACTTGGATGAGGGGTTCAACGAGACAATACGATCAAGACACAGAGATGTCTTTTCCTATTCCTCGTTTAGTGAGGGCGAGAAACAGAGGATAGACCTTGCATTACTTTTCACTTGGAGACAGGTGGCTAGAATGAAAAACTCTGTCGCAACCAATCTATTGATTCTTGACGAAACGTTTGATTCGAGTTTGGATGCGGATGGTGTAGAAAATTTGTTGAAGATATTAGACACGCTTGACGATGAGACAAACGTGTTTATTATTTCTCACAAAGGCGAACTGTTAGATAATAAGTTTGAAAGAAAGATTGAGTTTACAAAATCTAAAAATTTCAGCAAAATTGTTTGACATTTATATTATAATTTGGTACTATATATTAACTGCAACTCAAAATTCAATACAGGAGTAAAAAATGAGTGAAGTAGAAAATGTAGATGTAGTAGATCAGGCACCCGAAGGCGAAACCATTAAAGTTTCAATTTCTCTGCAAGACTTTGCTGCAATGGTAAACATCATTGATGTCGTATCACAACGTGGTGCTATCAAGGGTGAAGAAATGGAACTGGTTGGTGGCATCCGCACACGATTGGTTAATTTTATTCAAGCAGCATCACCACAACAACAGCCTGCCGCTGCAGAAGATGAAACTGCTGAAGAAGATGTGGTCGTAGAAGAAGTAACCGCTGAAGAGTAAAACTTTAGAGAAATTATATTATGGAACTTTCTGATAAAACAATGTCGGTTCTCAAGAACTATGCGACAATTAATCCCAACATCGTAATTGAAAAAGGTAATACAGTTAAAACAATTTCAGAGGCGAAGAATGTTCTGAGTTCTTCTAAATTGGATATTAATTTTCCTGAAACCTTCGGCATTTATGATCTGAACGAATTCATCAGTGTGTTATCACTCGTTGACAGCCCACGTCTGAAATTTGAACAGAATTATGTTTTGGTGATTGACAACTCAGGACGGTCAAGGACAAAGTATCATTACTCTGACCTCGACATCTTGACAAAACCATCAAAAGATATTATAATGCCTGAACCTGATGTTAAGTTTACACTAGATAAAAACACTCTATCAAAAATCAAAAGAGCATCTTCAGTCCTTGGACATACAGAACTTTCTGTAAGCGGTTCCAGTGGTGTGGTATGTCTTTCGGTGATTGATAGTAAAGACGCAACGTCTAATGTGTTTTCTATTGATGTAGATGGAACATATGGAAATGAAAATTTTAATTTCATTTTTAATATCAGCAATCTAAAGATGGTTGATGGTGATTATGAAGTTGGGATTTCATCTAAATTAATCTCACATTTTGTGAATAAAGAAACAGCTACTGAATATTGGGTAGCACTTGAAAAATCTAGTACTTACGGAGTATAAAATAATGTCTGATAATTTCGAACAAATTGCTGACCTTGCAAATCGTGTAACTCGAAGCACAGTTGCAGTAATTGATACGGTGGCTGCACGTGGTGGTTTTCGTGGTGAAGAACTTGCTACGATTGGTCAGTTACGTGATCAAAGCATTGCGTTGATTCAGTTGCTTGAAAATGAAGGTGAACAGGGGCCTGGTCCAGAACCTATTCCTGATGAAGTATAATAATTTTTCTTCTTACTCCTGATGATTTTAGCGGGATTAGCTCAGTTGGTAGAGCGCAACCTTGCCAAGGTTGAGGTCGTGAGTTCGAACCTCGCATCCCGCTCCAATCTTTTTTATATTATGTTTTATGGAGAAAAATTAAATGTCATTCGACTTTTTGTGGGTCGAGAAGTATCGCCCCAAAACTATTCAGGATTGTATCCTTCCACAATCATTAAAAACTGTCTTTGAAAAAATAGTTGCAAACGGTGACTTGCCCAATATGTTGTTCACTGGAACAGCTGGTTTGGGTAAGACTACCGTTGCAAAGGCATTATGTAATGAACTGGACCTAGACCATATTGTTATCAATGGGTCTGAAGAAGGTAACATTGACACACTACGTGGAAAGATTAAACAGTTTGCGTCATCAATCTCTTTGCAAGGCGGGTACAAGGTAGTCATTCTCGATGAGGCTGATTACCTAAATCCCCAATCTACACAACCAGCGTTGCGTGGGTTCATCGAAGAGTTTTCTGACAACTGTCGATTCATTCTTACCTGTAACTTCAAGAATCGTATCATTGAACCACTTCATTCTCGATGTGGTGTGTACGAGTTTAATACTACCAAGAAAGAACTCGCAGAACTCTGTGGAGTTTTTCTTACTCGCCTAAAATATATTCTTGATACCGAAATCGTTGAATATAAAAAAGAAACGTTGATGCCCCTAGTTTGGAAACACGCTCCTGATTGGCGCCGTGTTATCAATGAGTGTCAGAGACATTCTATTGGCGGTCAACTTGAAACGTTGGTACTGAACTCGACGGATAACAATGATTATGATTTGTTGTTCAAAGCTCTTAAAGATAAAGACTTTAAGAAAATGCGAACGTGGGTGGTGAACAACGTAGATGTTGACCCCAACACAATCTTTCGTGGTATCTATGACCGAATGTATGATAATGTAGAAACCAATACCATTCCGAATCTGGTATTGATTCTTGCAGACTATCAATATAAGAACGCATTTGTCGCTGACCACGAACTGAATATGGTTGCTTGTCTTACAGAACTTATGGCTAATATAAATATAAAATAGTCTTTCAAGTAAGTTTCTATTTTGACAAATTACCTTGCGTTTATAACATCAATCACACTTGCGGTGATTGCGGCATTCTTTTCTATTATAGGTTTGTCCACTATATTCGCTGGTGCGTTTTGGTCAGTAGTTATTATGGCCAGCGCACTGGAAGTGGGTAAACTCGTAACTGCCGCATGGTTACACCTTGAATGGAAACGAATCAGTATTCCAATCAAATCGTACCTAACACTCGCTGTGGTGGTGTTAATGTTTATCACCAGTATGGGTATCTTTGGATATCTTTCTAAAGCACATTTAGAACAGGAAACCAAGACATCCAATAACAGTGTTAAACTAGAAAATGTACAAAGAAAGTTGGCGTCAGAAACTCGCCGTTTAGATGCGATAGATAAACAACTGGGTTCTTTAGACGCTGCGCTTGACGAGTATATCGAAAGAGGATTTGTCACCAGAGGTTTAAAGGCGAGGGAGGAACAAAAAGAAGAACGCACACAATTAGAATCCTCACGAACGGATATCTCTTTAACTATTGACAAACTACAAGAAGAAGAGTTAGAATTAAAGAGAGAAAATATTGCGTTTGAACTAGAGATTGGTGCGATTAAATATATCGCAGAACTAATCTACGGCGACGAAGCACAGAACTACTATGACAAGGCTGTCCGTGGAGTTATTCTTTCGTTGGTGTTTGTCTTTGACCCACTCGCTGTTGTATTGTTAATTGCAAGTACAAAGGCGATTGCGACCAGAAGAGAACAGACGCCAACAACGGTTAAGACAAAGGAAGTTTTGATACTGGATGATATCAAAGAAACGCCAGTAGAAACTATACGAGAAGAAACTGTGCAGGAAGTGTCGGTATCGGAACCAACACCCAAACCTAAATTTAATGCGAAACAACTAAAAAGGCCCAAGTGGGTGAAAGATGCAATCGCTACTACTAGGGGTTATGTCACTAAGACTGGCGAACTACTTGATAGCCGTAAGATGACTCAAGAACAAGCTGACTTAATTAATGAGATGTATGAAAAGAACAAAAAATGAATCCATTTGAATTTGTGAATAGTATTAACTATACTAAAGAAGATATTATGATTGATGATGAAGCGGAGAAAGAATATCTACCGTTTATTGTAAATCGTCAACTTTCCTATTTCCAAGATACTGTGATGCTCTCGAATGAGATGAACAAGTATCATCATATCGACAAAAAGTTACAATTTCATTTTTTACTAAATATAGTTAGAAAAAGGAAGCGTTTTACTAAATGGGGTAAACCTTCCGGCGTCGATGATTTGGAAGTTGTTAAAGAGTTTTATGGATACAGCAATGAAAAGGCTCGTTCTGCTATATCTCTTTTAACACCTGAGCAAATAGAAACAATTAAGAATAAGGTGTATAAAGGTGGAAGAAAATAGTCTATGGAATCCTAACGACCTGTTAGAAATTATATTAAACGAACCCGATGATTTCCTAAAAATTCGTGAAACATTAACACGCATCGGAGTCGCCTCTAGAAAAGAACAAAAACTTTATCAGTCCTGTCATATCCTTCACAAACAGGGCCGGTATTTTATCGTTCACTTTAAAGAATTGTTCTTACTCGATGGTAAGAAGTCTAATCTCGAAGAGAACGATATTGCTCGAAGAAACACGATTGCCACTTTACTTTCGGATTGGGGTTTGTTAAAATTAGATAATCCTAAGAAAGCTGAAGTGTGTGCGCCGTTACGTCAAATTAAAATCATCTCGCACAGAGATAAAGACCAATGGGAGTTGTGTCCTAAGTACAATATCGGTAACAAGTAAATTATATTTTTAAAATATTATATGAGGAAGTGAAATGAAATTAGTAATTGCTGGTTATGGACCAGTGGGTCAAGCTGTACATTATGCATTAGAACACCATCCTGCCCTTCAGTCTCCCTATATTGGTAGTCAAAATGTAGAGAAGATGAAAAAACGAGATCACGCTGTATGGGTCGATGACCCACACGTCTTGAAGTATGATGGCAGAACATACCATAATGTTGACCCAAAAGACGTTGGTGAAATCGACGGCGTAATCGTTTGTGTCGCTACACCTATGCGAAAAGACGGCACTTGTAATACCGATCATGTTGAAGAAGTTTTTCGTAAATACGGTGACACGAGATATTTAATCAAGTCTGCTGTAGATCCCGTTTGGTTAACGAACTACGCAAAAGCATTCAAAGGTAGTTACACATACTGTCCAGAATTTTTGAGAGGTAGTCACGCTCACGCTAATCCAACTGATGAATTCATGAATCAAGAGTTTGCCATTTTTGGTGGTGACGATTGTCGATGGTGGGACGAACTTTTCAGAACTGTCTTACCCAATTTGAAGAATGTTAAGTACGGAACTCTAGAACAAGCTGCTTTCGCTAAGTATGTCGAGAATTGTTTCCTTGCGACTAAAGTAACTTTCTTCAATGAGGTGTATAAAATCTATCATGAAATTGGATTTGATGGTTTTGACCAAATGGTAGATATGATTACTTTAGATCCTCGTGTTGGTAGGTCTCACACACAAGTACCTGGCCCAGACGGTAAATTTGGTTATGGTGGCCATTGTTTTCCAAAAGATATGGCAGCGTTAAGAAACCTTAGTAATAACACACCATTACTAGATACGGTTGTAGATATCAACGAAGAAAATAGAAAATAGTTGACTTTTAAAAACAAAAGTGTTATATATATTAACGACTTCGCGGAATGGTCCGGAAGTTAGACAACAACCTTGCTTAAAGATAAGGAGGCCGTTATGGTTAATACAAGAACTAAGGTGTTTTCATTCCCACATTCTCGTTTCATTGGTTTCGACCACGTATGGAATGAGATCGAACGATTAACTGAGATGGGTGCTAACGAGAAGGGGTTTCCTCGGCACAATATTGTAAAATATAGTGACACGGAATACTCCATGGAGTTTGCGCTTGGAGGTTATCGCAAAAAAGATTTAGAGATCGAGGCGAAGCCCGGTGTCTTAATCGTCAAGGGTAATCCCGAAGATGATAAGAAGGAATACCTTCACAAAGGGATTACTACGAAGAAATTCGTGGAAACATTTAGACTCGCTGACCATGTTGTCGTTGATGGAGCTGAATTCGTCAACGGTTTACTAGTCATTAAATTGAGAGTTGAACTGCCCGAAGAACAGCGTCCGAGAAAGATCGAAATACAATCTCACTCATAAGGACGTAAAATGAAAAAAGAAATCTTAGCCGCATGTAGCGGTGTTATTTTCGCAGCATCACTTGTTGCTCAACCTGTACAAGCAGACGAACAAGACTATGTTGCCAAAGCAACCGAAGATGGTAAGTTTTGTGCACGAGTTGAAGTTCGTGGACCTGCTGGTCTTACTGTTAAAAAAATGAAGTGTCGTACCATTCAAGAATGGGAAGCCGCTGGTTATAAGGTATCTGCAAAGGAGGAGTAATGAAAGTTTTATGTAGCGAAGAAGCGCAAGCGGTTTACATGCTTGCTACTGCATTATTAGTTGCGCCAGCAATGATTGTGTTGACGGTGGTATCATGATTATCAAGATCAGGAACTACACGTTAGCAGCAATTGTTGTAGGTGGTTGTATACTAGGATTTATGGGTCCAATCATGTACCCTGAGTTGATGGTAAACGCTACTTATATGCCAATGATTTAATGTGGTAGGGTTTCCGTGGCGTTCCTCCCAAAAACGCCACACCACCCTTGACTTCCTATAAATTTTATCATATAATGGGTCTATGAATTTTTATACATCAGTCTCAAAATACGGCAACAATCTTCTGTATCGTGGATTTAAAAACGGACAGAGGGTTGAAGAAAAAATCAAATTCAAACCAGTACTCTTCGTACAATCTCCCAAAGCGACCAACAAGTATAGAAGTCTTGACGGACACAAAGTTTCTCCAATCGAATTCGATTCGATGCAGGACGCCCGTGAGTTCGAACAACGATACAAGGCGGTCCCAAACTTTCCTGTCTATGGTCAGACAAACTTTGTCACTCAGTTCATCGCAAACAAATTCCCGAACGAAGTTAAGTTCGATAGGGATATGGTAAACGTTTGTACAATCGATATCGAGGTGGCATCAGACGAGGGATTCCCAGCTCCAGACGAGGCGAAACATCCTGTCATTTCTATCACAGTCAAAAACAATCAGGACAACGTATATTATGTTTTCGGATTATACGACTATGATGAAACTTTATCTGAAAAAAATGTTAAATACTTTAAGTGTACTGATGAACCGGCACTTCTACAATCCTTCTTAGGTTGGTGGAAAGGTAACTGCCCTGATATCGTAACAGGCTGGAACACCAAGTTGTTTGATATACCGTACCTGGTAAATCGAATGATGAACCTGTTCACCACAAACGAATATCTGGAAATGTCGCCGTGGAAGTTGGTACGCAAAAGAATGATTCCATCACTGGGAGGCCGAGAACAAATCTCGTATGACCTTGAGGGTATTGTTCAGTTGGACTACTTCGACCTGTTTAAAAAATTCACATGGAATACGTATGGACAACAAGAATCTTACAAACTGGATCACATCGCAAACGTGGTGCTTGGTGAACGAAAACTCAGTTACGATGAGTATGGTTCTCTTCATTCACTTTACAAACATGATTTTCAGAAGTTTATTGACTATAACATAAAAGACGTTGAACTGGTTGACCGCCTTGAAGAGAAGTTGGGTATCATCACTCTGGTGATGACAATGGCGTATGGTGCGAAAACAAATCTTGGTGATGCGTTGGGCACCACGGCTATCTGGGATGCAATCATCTATAACGAGTTGATGTCTGAGGGTAAGGTCATTCCACCCAAACCACCCGTTGCAGAAGTCAACAATAAAATTGCTGGTGGATTTGTGAAAGAACCTGAAGTGGGTGCTCACGATTGGGTCTGTTCGTTTGACCTGAACTCTCTGTACCCTAACATTATTGTACAATACAATATGTCCCCCGAAACTCTTAGTGACGATGGTGTGTGTGAGGCTGCGAACGGAACACGATACTCTAATAAGTTTGAAGGTATTATACCTAAAGTTATTCGTAAGTTTTATGACCGTCGAGTTGGTATCAAGAAAGAAATGTTGGAGGCGAAACAAGAATACGAAAAGAATCCTTCCAAGAAACTTGCGATAAAGATTGATACACTTGACACTGAACAAACGGGTATCAAGATTCTAATGAACTCTCTCTATGGTGCTCTCGCAAACAAATGGTTTCGTTACTTTGACCATCGACTTGCTGAGGGTGTCACATTGTCCGGCCAGCGTGCGATACGTTGCGCTGAGAAGGCGGTAAACGATGAGATGCAGGAATTACTAGGGACAAAAGATGATTATGTGATTGCGATTGATACTGACTCCGTTTATATCAATATGTCTCAGTTGGTGAAACAACACAACCCAGCGAACCCCGTTAACTTCCTCGACAAGGTGTGCGAACATTTTGAAAATGTAATTGAGAAGGCGTATGACAACCTCGCAAAAGAAACCAATGCGTATGTCAATCGTATGGTGATGAAACGTGAGGTGATTGCTGACCGTGGTATCTGGATGGCAAAGAAACGATACATTCTCAACGTACACGATAGTGAGGGTGTTCGGTTTGCGGAACCCAAACTCAAGATGATGGGTATCGAGGCCGTCAAGTCATCGACGCCCCAGATTGTTCGTGAACGTTTCAAGGATTTGTTCTCTATTATCGTAACCGGAACCGAAGAAGAAACTCAAGAATTTATTCGAAAGTTTCGCCAAGAGTTTTCGTCTTTACCACCCGAAGATGTGGCCTTTCCACGTGGTGTAAGTGAGTTGCGTAAGTGGGAAGACAAGACTACCATCTATGGTAAGGGTACACCCATTCACGTTCGGGGTGCGCTTCTATATAATCATTACATTCGGTTCGAGGGTCTTCAGAACAAATACGAAAAGATTCAGGACGGGGAGAAAATCAAATTCATTTATCTGCGAGTCCCCAACAAAATCAAAGAAAATATTATTTCGTTCTCTGGTCAATTTCCCAAAGAATTGGGGTTGACATCATCCGTTGATTATGATAAGATGTTTGCTAAAACATTCCTTGACCCACTGGAACCGATTCTTTCGGCTGTGGGTTGGGAAGCAGAACCAAAGGCAACACTTGAGGATTTCTTTGGATGATAACCGAATTCTGTGTGATTTGTGGGACGAAAGATAACCTTCACGTTCATCATATTGTTTGTAAAAATGGTATGCTGAAACCTATTTCTGGTGACTACGAACATCCTACAAATCTTATAACTCTTTGTACTGATCATCATGGGTGGATCCATGGCTTGAAACCTAATGCTTTTAATAACTGGAAGAATCTAACAAAGATTGGTATAAAAAGAGCGAAAGCAGAGGGTAAATATAAAGGACGCAAGCCAACTGCGAGGGCGATGGGAGAACAGATTAAAAAGTTACACCAAGAAGGTAAGAAACCATCCGTAATCGCAAAAGAACTGGGGATTGGTGTGGCGTCTGTTTATCGTTATAGAGTATAAGGATTTCTTTGGATAATGTACTCACTCACAATGTTTCAAAATCAGTTCGATAACAAAACCCATAGGACTATGGAGTTTACCACGTGGGCAAAATTCGAATCATTACTAAAAGGTTTATCAGTTAAAGAAGGTCAGAAAGGTGGAAACAATTCTTCTCCTCTTATTACTCCTGCTCATTATCTTCCCAACACTACGAGGTCTAATAAAAATGTTGATTATTGGGGTGGTTGGGCTGCTGTTGATGTGGACGATTTCTTTTCTTCTGATAGCGTACTTCCTGTCGATTTAGTTCCGTCTCTACAGGATATTTGCGGTCAGTATCATTTCGTATGTTACTCCACCGCAAGCAGTACACCAAACTACCCTAAGTTTCGATTGGTGTTCCCGTTGATTGATATTGTATACGCTGATGACATACCACATTTCTGGCACGCTCTGAATAAAGAACTGCAAGACATTGGTGACAAACAAACAAAAGATTTGTCACGAATGTATTATGTTCCGGCACAATATCCGGACGCATTTAATTTCTTCTTTATCAATGCGGGTCAACACGTTCATCCTAAGACCCTGATGGACAAGTGGGCCTTTGAGGCTCCGAAGGGTAGAAACTTTCTAGATAAGTTGCCTGAAAAACTTCGAGATGAAGTGATTAAATATCGAAAAGAACAGGCACAGAACACAGAAATCACATGGGTGTCATATAAAGACTGTCCATTCTTTCCGAAGAAACTAGGACAAGAATATATGTTACTCAGTGGTACAGGATGGTATCACAAAATGTATCAGATTATGGTGGCGATTGCTGGTAACGCCGTTAAATCTGAATATCCCATCACACCAAAACAGATTGCAGACCTA
>Ga0208644_1002147_pt1 | contig 15886 bp, 14 predicted proteins | sample VirMetDEL_Nov_18_FD_184517 | JGI IMG/M metagenome (GOLD analysis project Ga0208644, IMG submission 184517) | Aqueous microbial communities from the Delaware River and Bay under freshwater to marine salinity gradient to study organic matter... | ecosystem: Environmental > Aquatic > Marine >... | reverse complement strand
AAAACATATTGAATTCCATAATGGAAGAGGAAATAAGCAAGAAGTTAATGAAGCTAAAAAAGCATGTGAGGAATTAGTAGAAGAATTAATGGCCGCTGTTGATCGCGAACCACGCACCCCTAACGAAGAAAACCGACGATAATGCTTACAGCCGAACAAATTCAATCTAATTGGGAAGAATTCTGCAAGAATATTACCGAGCATATTACAGGTGATAGAAAGAATAAACTTACTGCATTTTATAAAAAATATGAGGATCGTATTATGATGATGCCCGCTGCTCATAAAAAAGAATACCACAATGCCTTCCCAGGTGGTTATGTTGAACACGTAAATCGAGTTGTCCGTTGCGCTCTTAAGCAAGCTAAATTGTGGGAAGAAGAAGGAGCGGACATGTCTACCTTCACTACAGAAGAACTCGTATTCTCTGCTATTAATCACGATTTGGGTAAAATGGGTAATGAAGAACATGAATCCTATATCCCCCAAACAGATAAGTGGAGAAAAGATAAATTAGGGGAAGATTACATGTTCAATAAACAAGTCCCATTTGCTTCAGTCCCCGATCGAGGTTTATTTATGCTCCAATCTCATGGTGTTCAATATTCATTTAATGAGATGCTAGCAATCCAAACTCATGACGGGTTGTATGATAATGCTAACGAAAAGTATCTTAAGGTGTTTATGCCCGAACAAAAACCACGTACTTCACTCCCATTTATCTTACATCAGGCGGATTTGATGGCGGCAAGAATTGAGTTTGAGCGTGAATGGTTACCTAAATTTAAAAATCCCGTGCCTACCCAGGGGGAGAATTTTACATTATCGAAAGAATCTAAAAAATCAACAAAAGACAAAGCACTTTCACAACTTGAAAGTAAAGGACTTAAAGATTTATTTGACAAATTATGATAGAAACAATTATTATAAGCATATTAGGTGTATTGGTTGTAGCCCTTGGGTTTACAACCTTTAACCTTCTTAAGAAAAACGAAAAGCAAGAAGATATTCTTGCAGGTTATATAACATATCTAGATCAATTTAGTAAAATAATAGAACTCTCAGATGAAAGACTTAAAAAGATCGACGAACGAGGAATTTTTAAGAGTGATGATGAGATAGGGTTCATGTATGAGCAAATTAAAGAACTTCAGAGAGTTCTATCCAATTTCAGGGTAGAAAAATTATGAGCGAACCAGGAAAAAGAAAAAAGAAAACAAAAAATCAATATTTTACACAAGCAACAGAAGATGCTATAGTAAGATATAATAATTGTAGTGACCCCGAAGAGCGTAGTGAAATCTATCGTAAAGACATTCACTATGCTTTTTTTAAACTTACCGAGAATATAATTCATACTTTTAAGTTTTATTATACCGAAGTAGATGATATAGAACATCTACAACATGAAGTAATTACATTTTTATTAGATAAAATTCATTTGTTTGATCCTACACGCGGAGCAAAGGCATTTTCATACTTTGGGACAATCGCTAAACGATATTTGATTATACAAAATACTAAAAACTATAAAAAAAGAGTAGACAAAGCCCCAGTTGATGAATTACATCATAATTTAGATTATTCATATGACATAGATTATGATCCTATGGAAAAAGATAAAGACTCACTTTTTATGGATGAATATGTCGATTATTGTAATTCTGTTCTTCCCGATTTATTCCCTAAATTGAAGGATGCTCAAATAGCAGATGCTATTTTATCTATATTTGCTTCTAGGGAAAGTTTAAATGTATTTAATAAAAAAGCACTATACATCTATATAAGAGAAATGGTAGATGCTAAAACTCCTCAAATTACTAAAGTAGCTACTAAATTAGGAGATATTTATAAAGAACACTATATCTTTTATAAAGAACATGGGTATACGAAGTTTGAGGATACTTCATATTTATAAACATGGGACAATTAGACAAAAAAATATTTGGTAAGAAAAAATTTTCTGATATTTTAGAAGAAATTTATTTAAACCAAAAGAAAAAAGAAGAGCAAATTTCTACTCTTATATCTGAATTAAAGCCTTTGATTCAAGATATTGGAGATGCTACTTTGGTTGTACCACTTTTAAAAGAATATTTGGAAATTTCTGTTAAAAATGATGAGCAACTCATCAAAATGGCTACTATTATCCAACGTGCTGTTCAAAGTGAAACAGCAGATGATGGTAATTTTGGTATGACAGAGGATGAAAAACAACAGTTATTGAATGAAGTAAAAAAATTTAAGAACGATAAAAAATAATGCCCAACTTAGAATATGGCATACCAGGGCTTTCTCAGGGAGTATTAAATAGATTTGATACTCCTTCTACTCCTGTAACTAAAGAAATTTTTTCTAGTAGGGTAAAAGATATTATTTTGAATGAATCCCACCCTGAGTTTGGTAATTATGGAGAATGGGCTTCTATAGGTGTAATATTAATTGAAAATGTTAACCAACCCACTGCTAATAAAGCTGTAATTCCTGTTTATCCCTTATTTCCTAATATAAAACATTATCCCCTAATAAATGAAATTGTAACAGTTTTATCCTTACCTTCTACAGGATTAGAAGTTAATACTAATTCATCTCGTTTATATTATTTACCCCCTACTAATATTTGGGGAAGTCAACACCACAATGCTATTCCTGGGAGTTCTGAGTTGGCTCCTTCTCAACAAAAAGATTATGAACAAACATCTGCAGGGAGTGTAAGAAAAGTAACTGATGGAGGAACTGAGATTAATTTAGGGGATACTTTTATAGAGCAACTTAATATAAATCCTTTACAACCTTTTGAAGGAGATCATATTATAGAAGGAAGGTTTGGTCAATCTTTACGATTTGGAAGTAGTGAAGGTAAAAATCCTATCACCAAAATTAGAAATGGACAAGGTGAAATAACTAATGAAGGTTGGACTACAATAGAGGAAAATATAAATGAAGATAAAGCCTCTATTTACCTAACCTCAACCCAACAAGTCAATTTAGAACCTAATGTTTTTAATTATAATTCATATAATACCGCTCCCGAAACCATTAAGGATTATTCTTCCAATCAAATTTTAATTAATTCGGGAAGATTAGTATTAAATGCAAACTCTGATAGCATTTTATTAAGTTCAGCTAAATCTATAAATTTAAATTCACAAAACTCAATTAATGTAGACAGTAAAAATCAAGTAGTAATTAATTCTCCAAATATATTATTAGGTGATAAAAATGCTACTGAATCCTTATTAAAAGGAGACACTACTATAGAATTACTCTCAGAATTAGTAGATGAGTTAAGGAAGTGGATGAGTCAATTTAATACTAACCCTTCACCTTATTTAGTAACTATGGTAGCTTCTACAACCCCTTTAATTGGTACTTTAGTAAAATTAAAAACAGAATTAGAAACTCGAACTAAATCTAAAGTAAGTAAAACTATTTAATGGCTAAAATAGAAGAAGATATAATAAATGATGCTGCTCCTGAAGATTCTAAAGAAAAAGGATTAGCAGTATTAGGAACCATTATTACTAATGAAGCTATGACCTTTGCTGAGAGGATGATCCCTACTTTAGAAAGACAAATTAAAAACGAAATTAAAAGACAAGCAATAGCTGCTGCTCAACAACAATTTTCGGATTTTTTAGATAAATGTCCTCCTGAAGTAGGGAAGTTGATAAATATCAGGAATAGTATATTAGAACAAGCTAATTCTATAGTTAAAACTATAGATAAAATATCTTCTACAATAAACATTGCTTCTACCGGAGTAGTTACCCTTATTAATTTAATAAAAATTTTAAAAACAACAAAAACCGCTCTTTCCACAGGATCTAAATTTACCCCTGTAATCCCAGGCGGTGTAGTTTCAGGTTTGAGTGATTTAGATGATGCTGTTACTAAAATTACTTTTGATGATGAAGGGAATGCTAAACTTCCTCCTATATTAGCATCTATTAATAAAGTAGCTGTTCCTATAGCTTTAATTAGTTTTTATATAAGTAAATTTATATCTTTGTTAACAGAATTAGACAATTTAGTAAAAGATTGTGCTTCTAGTTTCCCCCTTACTCCAATTTCAGATGAATTGAAGCAAATTTCAGATAGTCAAAATCAAGTAGAAGAATCATCTAATTTATCGACTTATAAAGGGTTTATTTTAGAAATAGAAGAAGTATCTTTTTCCCCTTTATTGAATAGAAAAAAAGCTGTTGGTAAAAATGCAAGTAACATTGTTATAGTACAAACAGACCTTTCCTTTACCCCCTCAGATGAAGTATTAATTAATGAATTAAAATTTATCATTGATAGAGATAATTTAACAGCTTATTAAAATATAATATTTATAAATAATGAAGCCACAAATATTTAAAAAATTAATTAAAGAAGCAGTAAAAGAAGCCATTCAGGAAGAATTAAAAGAAGTTTTATTGGAAGCAATAAAATCTCCTAAACAAACTTTTGTAGAACAAACTCCTCAATTCTCTTCTCCTACTAATTCACCACCAATTAACGAAGATAGAAGGGCAAAATATGCTGATATTTTAGGGGAGACTGCTTCCCAATTTACTTCTCAACATGTTCAAAGATTTAATCCACAAGGAACTATGCCTGGAGGAGACCTCCCCCAAGGAGAATTAGGTATGGACCAAATTATGGGATTATTAAATAACAAATAATGGCAATAGAAATAGGAAACCTCCCAGCATTTGATCAAACTCCCGTTGTGGGAATTGGTCTAGCTGTTCCTTTTATTTCTTCAGCTACATCAGGTTCCGATTCTCTTTTTTCTATAAATTATACAACTTCGGAGCAAATAAAATCTAATATGATTAATTATTTCCTTTCAGGAAGGGGAGAAAGGGTATTTAATCCCAATTTTGGAAGCAGGGTAAAAGAATTCCTTTTCATCCAAGACGAAGAACAATCGTTAAATACTTTAAAAAAGTATCTTGAAGATGAAATAAAATTAATTTTTCCTGTTGTTAAATTAAAAGAAATAAAAATTTCATCATCTAATAATAGTTTTCCTATTTTAGAAGTCCAAATTTTCTATTCAGTTTTTACTAGTTTAAATGAATTTATAGAACTTAACATTCCATTGTAATGCCGTATAATTTAATAACTGATAATAACGGAATTAATAGAAATATTAAATATATTAACAGGGATTTTTCTGAGATGAGAGCAAACCTTATTGAGTTTGCCCAAACCTATTTCCCAAATACCGTTAATGATTTTTCTCCTTCATCCCCAGGAACTATGTTTTTGGAAATGGCATCTTATGTAGGAGATGTTATGGCTTTTTACACGGATAATCAAATCCAAGAAAATTTTACTCAATATGCTAGACAATTAAATAATTTATATTCTTTAGCATATATGATGGGATATAAACCTCAAGTTTCATCAGCTGCAACAACAACCCTTGAAGTATTCCAAACAGTCCCTGCTATTTTTAATTCAGACACAGGTGAAAATGTTCCTGATTTTAGGTATACTTTAATAATACCTGAAAATACTACTATTGGGAATTCTGCATTTGGGAATATTTCGTTTTTAACTCAAAATAGAGTTGATTTTAGTCAATCTAGTTCTTTAGATCCTACAACTGTTACGGTTTATGAAATTGAGGGTGATCAACCTAAATCATTTTTATTAAAAAAAGAAGTAGAAGCTATTTCCTCTAATATTGTTACAACTACTTTTTCAATTGGAGCTCCCTCTAAGTATCAAACTTTAGAAATCCAAGGTAATAATATTTTAGGTATATTAGATATAACAGATAGTGAAGGGAATACTTGGGACGAGGTTGATTATCTAGCCCAAGAAACTATATTTGAATCTATCAAAAATTCAAATCCCTTCCCGGATCCTAATACTAGTAATGATGCCTCCTCTACTCCTTATTTATTAAGATTAAAAAAAGTACCTAGAAGGTTTGTTTCAAGATTTTTAAACCCAACTACTTTGCAACTTCAATTCGGAGCGGGAAGTGCAAACGATTTTGACGAACAGATTACCCCTAACCCAGATAATGTAGGTATAGGATTACCTTCTATACAAAGTAAATTAACCACAGCATTTTCTCCTTCTAATTTTTTATTTACTAAAACATATGGGATTGCTCCTTCTAATACAACTTTAACTGTTAGATATCTAACTGGGGGTGGGATTGGGGCCAACACACCTGCTAATTCTTTAACTTCTATAAGTAATACTACTAGTATAGTTTTTACTAATGATAATTTAGATGCTATATCAGCACAAACTTCTTTTGATTCCTTATCTGTAAATAATCCAAAACCTGCAACAGGAGGAAAAAATGGAGATTCTGAATATGATTTAAGGTATAATTCCTTAGCTAATTATTCAGCTCAACTTAGAAGTGTAACCCAAGAAGATTATTTAGTTAGGGCGTTAAGTATGCCTTCAAAATATGGTTCTATAGCAAAAGCCTATATAGAACCCCAAAAACAAACTACACTCCTTCCTGGGGAATCTAATTCAACATTAGATTTATATGTTTTATCTTATAATGAGAATAAAAAACTAACAACTGCTTCAAATACTTTAAAACAAAATCTATCAACCTATTTATCTCAATATAGAATGATAAATGACTCTGTTAAAATTAGAGATGCTTTTATTATAAACATAGGGGTTAAATTTGAAATAGTAGTATTACCTAATTTTAATAGTAATGAAATACTTACTCAATGTATTAATGAATTAATAAGGTACTTTAATGTAGATAATATGCAAATTAATCAACCTATATTAATTAATGAATTATTTACCCTTTTAAACTCCATAAAAGGGGTACAAAATACTAAAAAAATAGATTTTACTAATAGAGCAGGGGTAAGTTTAGGATACTCTCAATATGCTTACGATATAACTGGGGCTAATGCTAACGGAGTAATTTATCCTTCCCAAGATCCTTCAATTTTTGAAGTTAAATTTCCTAACACAGATATAAAGGGTAGAGTAGTACCACTATAAAAAATAAACTATGGCAGTATATAAATTATTCCCAGAAAAAGACTCATCAATTTACTCAGGATTTCCTTTAATGAATACTGGGTTGGATGAGATTTTAGAAGTTTCTACTTTTTATAATTCTACTTCCCCCGAAGTTAGTAGATACTTAATAAAATTCTCCCAGACTGAAATTAATGACCTTTTAGATAATAAAGTAGGAAGTAATATATTTCAAGTTAATTTAAGAAATTATATAGCTAACATTATAGGAATAAACACAGATACTACTTTAGAAGTATGGCCTATTTCTGGTTCTTGGAATATGGGTACTGGGAGATATTCAAATAGTCCTATTACTACTAATGGAGTTTCTTGGACTTATAGATCAAGTGAAGGAGAAAATGCTTGGCCTACTTCTTATACAGATTATGTAACAGCTTCATATAGTGGTTCAAATACAGGAGGAGGCACATGGTATACAGGTTCGGCTTTAGGATTAGAAATAACTGCTTCTCAAGTATTAAGTTATTCTAGCGAAAAAGATTTAAATGTAGATGTTACTAATACTGTATTAAACTGGTATAGTGCTTCTAATAGTTTAGGTGGATTTACAAATGATGGTTTTATAGTTAAGCAAAGTAATAGTAATGAGTTTATAGCAGATAAAGATTATGTTACTACTGTAAAATATTTTTCTATAGATACCCACACTATATATCCACCACAACTCGAATTTAAATGGCAGGATTACACGTATGACACTGGTTCATCGTCTAATACAATTATTAACACATCTCGAATGATGGCTACATTAGATAATAATGCCGGTACTTATCGAAGGGGAAGTGTTGAAAAAATTAGAATTAATTCTCGCCCTCAATTCCCCCAAAGAGCATTTCAAACCGCTTCTATTTATACTACAAATTATTATCTCCCTACAGCTTCATACTATGCTGTAAAGGACTTAGACACTAATGAATTTGTAATTAATTTTGACACAACTTACACTCAAATAAGTGCAGATAGTGAAAGTAGTTATTTTACCCTTTATATGAATGGGTTAGAACCTGAGAGGTATTATCAGATTTTAATCAAAACTAATATTAATGGTGAAACTTTAATATTGGATGATAATTATTATTTTAAAATTATAAATGGTTGATAATTCTACATATACTTCAGGAAGTGAATTAAGTTTAAGTAAAAAACTTTATAATAAATCTGCTTACCTTAATACTATTAATAATTCATTTACTGAATTAACACCTGTAGTCCCTCCTTCAGTAACAGATGGAGTAAGTGTAGATGAATTTTTTCAAATATATGAAAATTTATTTTATGAAATTCCTAAAAAAGGAGAAATAAATTCCCATGAATATATAATAAAACAAAGTACAAATTATATAGGAAGTTTAGGAATATCTAATGAAATTCAAGCCCTTTTAGATGAAATTACTTCCCTAAGGGAGGAAAATCTCACTTTACAACAAAATTTAATAGAATCTATTAATACCGAACAATGATAACTTTAACATCATTAAATAATCCCGAGGGTATTACCCATCAAGAATATAATCCTTCTCAAGAAGTACTTATTCCGGTGGTGGATTCTACTTCTGAGTTTAATCCTGTTACAGATTATATAATTTTTTCTGTTGAAACCCTTACTAAGGAATTATTAGTAAGTCAAAAAGTTTCTAATTTTTCTATTAGGAATTATAAAAACACTTCTAAAGAAGACAATTTGTCCTCTGTTGTAGTTTTCCCAGTTAAGGATATTGAAAAAGTGGGATATGATATAGGGACTTATAATATTTACTATAATTTCTACAGAACAGCCCTTAAATCAGATCAGTATAAATTTTTTATACAGGAAATTTCTCCTAGTAGAACAGAATTAAGGCTTTCTGTAAATAATATCTCTAATAAAGAGATTAATTCTCTAGTACAGGAATTTCAAAACATATTAGAAGGGGAAAATTTTAAAGATTTTTACATAAATATTAATGGTAAATATTATATAGCTAATAATATTTTATTAGATAATACTTCTGTACCTAATACAATATTAATAAAGTTATACGAAGCTTTACCCTCTACTATACTATTAAATACTCAATTACAAGTTGTATTTGAAGTAGCTGAAACTGAAGGGTTTAATATAATTTTACCTCCTAAACCTATTAGTGTAGAAGGGGATGTAGAATATATAAAAGGTCCTAATTTTAGTTACCAACTTTCCGATCAGATTAATAATTCTACTGTTGAGGAGGATTATACTTCTTTAGTAAAGAATACTCAATTAACCTCCTCCTACAATGAATTAGAAAATATTTTAAATCAAAAAGGAATTAAAGTCAATATTGACTATACTGATTTTAATAATTTTATTCATTTTAGTTCAGCTAAACAAAGGTTATTAAATTTTAACTATAAAGTAGGACAAATTGAAGAATATAATAATAAGATAACTGAGTTACTTACTATCACAGGTTCTACTTCATCTTCTCTACAGGTTTCCTCTAGTAAAGCTGTGTATGAAGCCCAAATAACTGATATAATAAAGAATTTTGATGGGTATGAAAATTACCTCTATTATACTTCGGGTACTTTAGCTTGGCCTAAATCAAATTCTACTCAACCTTATACTTTACAATCTACAGGGAGTAATGAAGTGTTAACTTGGTTAGGAAGTGCAGATGAAGATTCTTTATACTATGGAGGGAGATTACTTACAGCTTCATTATATGATGATGAAAACCAAGATAATTTATTTAATACAGTCCCAAAATACTTAAGTGAAGATCCTATCAACTCAGGTTATGAACTTTTCCTAAATATGATAGGACAACATTTTGATATAATATACTCCTATATTAATACTATAACAGATAGATATAATGCTGATAATAGATTAGATTATGGTATATCAAAAGATTTAGTAGCAGATGCTTTACGTTCTATGGGAATAAAGTTATACCAAAATAACTTCTCATCAGACGATTTATATTCTGCCTTATTAGGCATAAATGCTTCAGGCAGCTTATTACCTCCTACAGGTTCGGAAGTAATTGAAGAATATATTACAGCTCCTTATCATTATAAAGGATTAGCTCTTAAAAATACTGAGTATTATATAAATGATGTTTTTTATTTTTATTATGCTGGTGTTGCAAAATGGTGGGTTAAGGTTATTTCACCTACTTATACTACCCCTAATGAAACAGTAGGAAGTGTTGCATTTGTACAGGCCTTGTTAAGCGATGTGCCTCAAATTGAAATTGAGGTGGGAGAAAATGCTTTTCAAAGTTCTACAAAATTAGATGATGTAAATAAAGAAACTTATAAAAGAATATATCACAATCTACCTTATTTACTTAAGAAAAAAGGTACTGTTGAAGGTTTAAGAGCATTAATTAATTGTTTTGGCATTCCTGATACTATTTTAAGGATATCTGAATTTGGGGGTAAAGATAAGGATAATTCTAATGATTGGGATTATTTCCAAAATAAGTTTAATTATGCTGTTTATAATAGTGGTTCTTCTACTACTAGTAGAATTCAAATACCCTGGGATGTAAATTCTGAATGGGGAAATTATGATAATAATCCTGAAAGTGTATTTTTAAGGTTTAAACCCGATTCTCTTCCTAGTGGAGAAAAATATAGTAAAATCATTGACTCATCCGCAGGAGGATTTTATTTAACTTTAGCTTATACAGGATCAAGTTATACTAGTAGTTCATACTCGGGTTCAATCCCTTCATCCTCTAATGAATATGCTACTTTAACTTTATGGAACAGCCTCTCAGAGTTAACCCATATAAATGCTCCTTTTTATGATGGAAATTGGTGGGGGGTACAAATTAGTAAAGAAGGTGTAGCATCAAATGCTGAGGTTACTTTAAGGGTTGCTAATTCTATATATAAGGGTAATGATGGATTTAAAATAGGATATACTACAGGCAGTACTATAAATAATAATTTTTCAACTTTTCATACTCCTACCGTAATATATTTTCCTGCCATAGATGATGCAGCTGGGGTTCAATTGGGAGGAAATTCTTATTATGGGTTAACAGGATCCTTCCAAGAAATTAGGTTTTATAGTGTAACTCAAAGCGAAAATGCATTTCACGATTATGTAATAAATCCTTATTCTATTGAAGGTATTAACTATTCATCATCAGCAGATAATCTTATTTTTAGAGCCCCTTTAGGTAGTGATTTAAATACTTCTACAGGTTCTTTAACTTCAATTCATCCTAAAATAAGTGGTTCATATATTACTAATTCATTTACTGGTAATAGCAGCAATTATACGGTAGGTGCAGATTTAGTATATTACCCCCAAACCGAATTTATTTACTATGACCAACCCGCAGTAGGTATTAAAAATCGCATTTCTGAGAAAATCAGATTGGCGGATAATATAATCCCGTCAGGAGATACTTTAACGCCATATAGAACAATACAACAACGTTATCCACAAAGTGAAAGTTACACTCGCGATGTAAATTATGTAGAAGTAGCGTTTTCTCCACAAAACGAAATAAATGATGATATTAATTCATCTATGGGTTATTTTAATATAGGAGATTATATTGGGGATCCAAGACAAGTATCGGAATCAGTTAATACTTATCCTGATTTAGACAGGTTAAGAGATTCGTATTTTGATAAGTACTACAAAAATTATGATTGGAAAGATTATATAAGACTTATTAAGTATTTTGATAATTCGTTGTTTAAAATGATTAAAGATTTTACTCCTGCTAAATCTAGTTTAGCTACAGGGGTAGTAATTAAACAACATTTATTAGAAAGAAATAAACAACGTCCTGCTCAAGTTGAAACCTCATTACATGATTATAGTGGTTCGGTTTACTCTCAACAAGTATGGGATCCTATAGTTCAAGATACTTATATTTCTAATTCAAAAATAAATAAAATTGAAGGTGGGGCTGGAGGGACATTTAATGATGTAAATAATTTAGGATCAAATCCTGAAGGTCAATCTCAAGGATTTACTAATGATTTGGCTCCTTTTGTTACTCAAAGTTGGGTTTATAGAACAGAAGGGATTTCTGGCTCAATTTTTGTAACTCAATCTACCCAAGATGAATTTTATAATGGAGAATTAAATGGAAGTACTATTATAACTACTAATGGAGATTTAAATTCTACAATAGTAGTAGAAACTGCAAATGTTACAGAAGGATTTATAGCCCCTTATATTGATGTAACTCAAGGAGGATATAACGAATTTCCTGGTGGGAATGGACAGTTTAGATATACTACAATTGGCACAGATGGAATAGGAGGGTATGCCATAACCCAATTATTTTTTAGTCAAAATGATTCTAATGTAATCGAAAGATTTAATTACACTATTAATTATGAACAACCTGGGTATAGAGTAGGGGATATTTTACAAATTAGAACTAGAAATGGAAATTATCCTGGTATTTACAATTTTGTAATTCAATCTGTAAGTTATGGAAGTAATCAATTTAATATGGTATTTGATATAGAACCTTATCCAATATATGGTTACTCTAATGATTGGCTTAGTACAGATGATACTCCAGGCTTTAGTATTGAATTTGTTTTTGATCCAAGTATTACCAATCTCCAATCAAACATCCTAGGAGATGAACCCCTTCAAAATAATGCTGTAGATTCTCGACTATCTACAATATTTGATGATATAGATTATTCTACGGGATTAATAACCCCTACTAATATGAATGTTATAGGTACAAATGAAGCAACTAAAGCAACTGTTCCTGATTCAAATTATTCTCAAACAGCATGGACTAGGGGGAGATATAAAGGTTCTAGAGGTTCATCATTAGATTTTAACCAATAATAATAATTATAATAAAAATGTCTGAGTATTTAGAAACAAATGGGGTACCCGCAAATGGAGTTTTAGGGGGACTTTCTGTTGCAGAACAAACCCAAGACTATATTTTATTGGTTAAGGAAGTTACTTCAACCACTCCCGAAATTATAAATCAAACCCAATACGCTATAGAATGGATTGTTGGCTCAGATGGAGAAGCTAGAAGACCTAATCAGGACATTGAAACTAATTTGGATATAATCCAAAATTTTCCTGTTGGTAAAAATGTTATTTCCCAATTAAATAATGCTACTTCAGTCAACACCCAACTTTCAGGAGAATTAAATGTAACAGGAATAGGTACTATCCGTAATATACTTTACAGTCAAACAGGAATACCTTCTTCAAGTTTTGATACAGGATCTGTGGTTTTTATAGGGGTAGGAGGAGCACCTGCCGCTTCTACTACTATTATTCCCAATATTTTAGGTAGTATGGTAAGTAGTTCAGTTTTTACAATTAATCCTGGGGATAGGGAAATTCCTACAGGTTATACTGTAACTCTAGATACTTTTAATGCATATTCAAATTTTAACGGCCCCTCAGGTGTATATTACCTTAGTGCTTCTGATGTAGGGAATATGAATTCAATTTCAATGAGGGCTAGTGTTACAGTTGCAAATGCTTATGGAATAAGCATTCCTGTAAAAGTTGAAATATTAAATGATATAGGGGGAGATAAAAATGTTGTTAGTTCCAATATTGTAACAATAGCTCCTGGGGGATATACTACTATATTAACTTCGGCAACTTTACTTTCAAGTACTATTACAGATAATGATTATGGGGTTCGAATAAGTAATTTAGGAACATCATATTTTATAGTTATAGGCCAAGTTCAATTCTCAGTAACTAATACTGATCCTTCCCCTACTGCTAATATCCCAGCAGGAAACTTTTGGGTTACTGGGAGTGGTGAGAGTGGTTTTTGGTTAACAGCTTCAGCATATTTGTCACTAAATTATGAAAATAATTTACAAGATACTTCAAATTTTGGAGAAGCAACAAAAACTTTTGGGTTAGACCCCATTAATACAACTTTTACTTTACAAAAAGGCGATAAAATTAGATTTGAATATGTTCCTTCTAATACTTTTACAATATATGATATTATTACCCCTTCAGAAGCAGCAGATGGATTATTAAAACTAAAAATAAATAGACAAATTCCTAATAACGTAGTTCTTAATAATTTTGTTTTATATAGAATAGACACAAATGATCCAAAGTATATAATACTAAATGCTAATAAAACTTCAACTATAGGAGACCCAGAAAATCCTTTAAAGGGATATATTTTTCCAAAATATCAAACTAAAGAATTAAAAGCCAATTTAAAAAATATTCAGAGATCAATAAGTCAACAGGGTTTAATATAAAATTAAAATACTACATATTTATTATATATAATTACAAACAATGGGATACTTAAACAATTCAGTAGTAACAGTAGATGCTATTTTAACTACAAAAGGTAGAGAACTTTTAGCGCGAGGTGATGGTTCTTTTAAAATTACACAATTTGCCCTTTCAGATGATGAAATAGATTATACACTATATAATCCAACTCATCCTTCAGGGAGTGCTTTTTATGGACAAGCATTAGAAAATATGCCTTTATTAGAAGCATTCCCAGAAACTACTCAAAACCTAAGGTATAAATTAGTAACTTTACCTAGAGGAACAGCTAAAATGCCTGTATTAGATATAGGAGTAGCAAGTATTAGTTTAAAACAAGGAGCTGCTTATGCTATTACTCCTCAAACTTTAAATTATTTAGGTGCTAATCAAGTATTTGAATCTAATGGTTATACTGCTACTATTGCTGATGTTAGGGTGTTAAATACTTTTAATGGAGTTGGTATTCAAACTGATCAAGCTGCCCAATTAAATCAAACCCAAACTTTAGGTACTAATGTTTCTAAAACAGTTATAGGTACTACTATTAATTTAACAGCTACTACAGTTAATACATTGTTTGGTTCTAATACTCAATTAAATACTACTATAACAATCATTGGTAGAGATAGTGGGGCTAGAATTACTGTTCCTTTAACTATAACTAAAACAACAACATAATTAAAATATGTCATTTAAAAGATTAGATCCTGAGGATTTTTTAATAAGTGCTGATAGTATTACTGCTGGTGCTTGGTATGGTAATAATCCTACATTAACAGAATTTTTTACATCCTCAGTACAGGAAGCTGGGGCTAGTGGAAATTACTATTTAAGTATATATCAAACATCTTCTTCAGATACCACAGCAGAAGTCCAATTTAATATAGCCTATGGTAATTCAGATGGTTCGGGTTCTATTTTATATGATAGTGGTATTGATGGTAAATCATATACTTCTACTGTGTTTGGGCAATTTCAAAATATTGTTTTAGGAGATGAAAATAACAATTTTGTTTTTGGGACAATTACTCCTGTAACTCAAAGCATATATGCTTTAACAGTTAATAGAGCAAAATATAAAGGAAGTATATTCCCCGGAACTTTAGATTTAAGATTAAAAAGTGGATCTAATACTTTATATTTAACTGATAATAGTAAGGATGTTTCTACTGTAAGTTTTAATGAAGCAGGTAGAGTATTCCAAATAGTATCAGGATCAGCAGGTTCAGCTTACTCAGATACAGGTTATTCTACCAATTCAGGTTCTTATGGATTATTTTTACCAGATATTGGAACTATTATTTTAAATGATTCTGCTTTAAAATTAAGTTTTGGTGTTGGTGGGGGTATTAATTTAACTACAGAATATGAAAGTGACACAGCAAATAATAATCCGGCAAAATTATTTGAATTTATTTCAGCTTCTGGAGCCTTTACTTTAAATAGTCAGGAAAATATAACCTCAGATTATATTTTTGTAAGAGCTAGAAATTCAGAATATAATTATTCTGAAAATCCATCTTTTGTGTCAGGTTCTACAGGTGAGGTACTTTATAATGATTTTATAAATTCACCCCAAACATTTATTACTACTGTAGG
>Ga0208644_1002146_pt1 | contig 15887 bp, 17 predicted proteins | sample VirMetDEL_Nov_18_FD_184517 | JGI IMG/M metagenome (GOLD analysis project Ga0208644, IMG submission 184517) | Aqueous microbial communities from the Delaware River and Bay under freshwater to marine salinity gradient to study organic matter... | ecosystem: Environmental > Aquatic > Marine >... | reverse complement strand
GATGAACTATCGTGTGAAACAATTGTTTCACACGATAGTTCATCTGTCCGATTAAAAAAAAGGGACTTCGGACAAACCACCCCGCACATGTCGCATATAATTCACATATAGTTCGCGTGTCGCATACATGTCTCAGCCAATGCTGCCCTCGCGTGTCGCATACATTGATTCTCAAAAAACGCCAGATTCCACACATTTGTGGTTATCAAATGTGGCTAAATGACAAGATTTAACGCTCGAACTATCTACGACTGCTCTGCGTATGTTAATGTTAAATGGAGGCGTTTCACTTTGTGGCTATCAAATGTGGCTAAACAGCGAGGTTTCGCGATCGAACTATCTACGGCTGCTCTACATATGCTAATGTTAAATTAAGGTATGCCATTTTGTGGTTATCGGGTGTGGCTAAACAGCGAGGTTTCGCGATCGAACTATCTACGGCTGCTCTACTTATACTATCATTAAATGAAAGCATGCCTTTTTGTGGTTAGCTACAAATGTCAAGCCGCAGCTCGCTTTTATACTACTCCCCCCCCTGACACTTCAACTTATACATTCTGTATATATATATATATTAATATCCACATAACCACAAGGAAACCTATTACTGACTTTGTAGCAGACAGCGTCTCTAATCGCTCTACGTGAAAAGCTTTGTGGTTATCCAACCAAATATACACAAATAGACACAACACATGCGAAAACAATCACAGACGCCAATAATACACACCACAGAGGCTCTACGCCACGCACACAACAAAGAAACTGTGGTTATACAAAAAAAGACACTACACAGAGCTAATTGTGAGATCTAAATTCACTCAATTCGTTTTCTCTTAGTTCTTCACTCGTTGGACGGATCCGCATGTTGTAAATTAGATCACGACTGGTTCTCGCAGTTCGATTATATGCTTCGCAACAACCTTTCTTGTGGGGAGCATCGCAAAAGCGGCAGATCTTTTCTTTTTTGTAAATAAATCGACTATCGACTAACAAAATATTTGGAACATTGATGTTATCTTTAGCGGCTTTGCTTAAATTGTAAAGATTCTTCAAATGTAATTTAAAACTCTTATTGATAGTAGGAACGCTCGTAAATTCACCCTCGGCATACACACAACGCTCTAACGCAAACTGATAAGAACTATTACACTCGGAACGTAAGAGATTGCGGTTCTCGATAAATTCAGTAGGGCAGAATGTTTCGATGCCCACCCCTTGGTAAGTTTCGATATATCTTAAATAAGTAGAGCGGCAGCGATGTAGAAAGGTTGGATACTCATTGGATTTAATCTGATCTTCTAAGCTACAATTTCGCATACTCTCTTCAATTACTTTGGTGAAGTTGATTAACATGATGCGTCTCACGATTTCGCCAGACTCATCTCTGTAGTTTGGAAGCTTGTTGGTATTCATTATAGTTGGAATATCCCAATCATGAACTTCAATAGATCCTTTGCCTTTCACAGGGCATGATAGACTGCCACGAGTCATCATACTTAAAAAATCTGCTTTTGGAATAGTCTTAGCGAGATTGCTGGGCATGTCATCGCAAAAGACCAATTGCTTATCGACCCATTCACTTAATCCAAACTGATTTTGAAATGAATTGCTTAAAATACCAACATTCTTTGAGCCATGGCAATACTTGATAAGATTGCCAGCAAGCGACTTACCAGAACCACCCTCGCCATATAACATTACCATTATATCAAATCGATCACGCACTCTTGTCATAGTTCGACCAAGCAAGAAATAAATGAATTCGATAGTTTCGGCATTGAACTGATAACTCAAGTATGAATCAAGTAGTGGGGCTTCTCCAATCTTGAAATCAACATCGATTAATGTTCGTGTTTGAATATTTACTTTGATCTCATCTATAGGGATAAAGGTCGCGGTCGAAAGATCATATACTCCATTTCGAAATCCAATGAAATCATAATCAAGCTTGACGAACGGAAACTTAGGATGGATAACATTTTTTATAAATGAAATAAGCTCAGCCATCTCACGAGACTTGATCTCATGCCATAAAGGCTCATCCGCAAAGATCGCATTGAGAAACTCAAGCGGAGTATTATAAAGAGGCTTGTAGTAATATTCGCAACATTTCTTATAAATACAACCAGTGAGAAATTCTCGCTTGTATTCACCATCAGTGATTTCGAATAATGCTTCTTTCAACTTATCTTTACTTTTAGGCTCATCCTTTACTGGAGTTGCTATATAAAGAGTTTTCCATTGATTGTATTTATCGAGATTATGACCAGCTGCGATTTGCTTGAGACGCATCATGTTATATTTACAAATAGTTTTAGAAACACCCCAATTATTGTATGTGCGAGTCTCATTCGCCTTATCCAATGCTGGGGCACGATTATTTAAAATCTTCAAGTAAGTATAAAGACCATCGATCTTTTTATCCATCGTTTTGTAAATATATCCTGAAAGTTTGTAGCGATTGCCCTCATCACAAAACCATGATTCATTAATACAATTACATAATTCGATCAAGGGCTTGTCAAGAAGAGCATCTGAACGATCAATTACTTGTTGTTGGGCTTTTGTAAAAGTTGGAGGCTGATTCTTCAAAGAACCAATCATAAGATCTTCCATGCTATCGCTTGATGTATCCTCAGTATCTGAATCATATACTGAAGATTCATTTTCATAAGAATCACACATGGTATTTAACTTTTTGCGTTGGATACTGATCAGTGTATTGAAAATAATACTTTGAGAATTATGAGAATTATTGAAATTAACGCCAGTTGATTTAATAGTATAATCCGCTAAGAAACTACTATTAATTGACTTTAATTGTAAATCTTGAAACCCAAATGCTTCAACAGAATTAGGATACCGAGATGGACCATCAAATACATAACCAATCGTCGAATCATTTGAGATCTTCATATAATCTTCTTTAAAATCACTAAACTTGAAATTATATGATTCCAATTCAGTCTCGGCATTTTTAGTAAGTAGAAAAACTTTTAAATCAGTGGTAGAACTCATAGCTTCAAATCGTTATATATGATTGTATATATAATATATTAAACATCAATATCATAGTTAAATTAATAAGCAATCTCATATTGATGTTTATGTTATACAATATAATAACCAAACAAGACATTTGAATAATTTGAAAATCATGAACGCCTTCCTTACTGAAATCCTCAGACCGACTGTCAAGTCGAGCGAGACCTTGAAGTATCGAGTCGCATTTATGGTCAATCTTTATAACAGTATCGGCGAAACATCCATCGATCTGTCGTATCTGACCAAAAAGCGGGCTGTTATGAAATTTGTGAGATCATCAGATAATACGGCTACGCAACGAACGCGTTTGATGCACATTATCAAAACGATCGATGCGGATCCTTCGAAATTAATTCCTTCATCCATTAAAGATTATTATGGCAATATCGCTTTCAACCTTAAGCGAAAGATCAAAGAAGATGTTGAAAATAATGTGATGACCAATGCTCAAAAAGAACGATATCTTCCGTATGTCCAATTACAGAAAATGCTCGAAGAACAAGTCCAAAAGCTTTTTAATGACTATCAAATCCCATACGATGCCATTGATAAAGCGACGATTCAAAAGTATTCAATCACTAATGCTGGATACACAAAGAATATTTTCACATTCGCCAAACAACTCCAAGATATTACTCTGTTGGCTTGTTATATCTGGCAACCACCCATTCGTAATAATTATTCTGGATTGATTCTAACTCATAAGTCAATCGGGCTAACCAATGATAAGAATTGGATTCAGCTGAAGAAGCGAAAGGATTCCAAACTTTCAGATATGAACCTTATTCTCAACAATTTTAAGAACTCGAAATACATGGGCAAGACTACCATCAAGGTAATGCCTAAACTCGCAGATCTTATGTCTATTTGGATCTCTTTGCTTGATCTGATATACTCAGATAAAGTCGTAAAGCCTTTCCAATACACAATTAACTCACGAGGTAAAGTTCAACTCATTGAATATGTTCAAACGACTTCGCGGACGATTCCAAGAATCTCTGAGAAACTATTTGGACGACCGCTGACTATTAATGACTATCGCCACATTGCTGAAAGTGCTCTTCAGACCAGCGATGAGTATAAAAATATGACACTTGCTGAACGAAAGGCAAAGCATGGAGAGATGCTACATTCGCTTGAAGTTGCTCAGACATACATGAAACATGATCGTTAAAAACAAAAAAAAAGATATTTTTTTATGCCTCCTTAAACATCGAGTAAAACTGGTCAAGCTTGTCGTGAATCGCATAGTAAAGCCACAAGAGAGCGTATTGACCACACCAGCCTTTCCTCATGTCTTGAATGGTGATGGGAGTCCATTGAAGATGCTCCAATCCAAGATCAGGAGCAAGACCGAATGGATCGAAATAGCGATCGTTATAACAAGCCACCCAATGAGTCCCAATCCCATTATCACCGATGTTAAGAATGAGAGGGATACTTGGAGAATATTTGTGATAATTTTCAGCCCAATCGATTTCAATGCCATCGATCTTGAGATTCTTGGCGATCTTTAGCAAATCATCTCGACTGGTTTCTTCCAACTTAATTAAATCACGAATTTTTTCTGGCTTAAACAAGTGAGCAAGAGATTTATTTAATTTCCCGCGACGTCTTGTCATCTCATCTATATAGTAAGAGAATATATATTACTCTACAAGTAGAGATGTCGAGCTCGTCTGATCAAATCGCATTCGCGGAGTCGATTGCTCCGCAAGATAACACTGTCTTATTTCAGGAGAAGAAATGGACCAACATCACTGATAGTAGCTCTAATGGTGGAGTATTCAATGGACAGATTCAATTCGATCTTAACACACTATCTTCTCAAAATCAGTGGAGCGATCTCTCGCAGGCGTATATTCAGTTTCCAGTAAAATATTCAGTAAAATCTACCACTGCAATTGCTTCTGGTACTTATAGTTTTGATCATTTCACTGCGGGCGTTAAGAATGGCTTTCACCAATTCGTTGATAGCGTTCAGATCACGCTCGGTGGTGCCACGATTCAGTCCAGCCAAATCTTTGAGAATATCAATACAACCTATAAGATGCTTACTGAATGGAGCACTGATGAACTCAAGAAGTATGGTCCTTCGCTTGGCTTGGCTCTTGATGATTACTCTTTAAGTGATGATGGTGGGACTACTTACACCGGTCTTGATAATGTAGCTCTATCTACGTTAGTTGATGCTCGTGGTGTGGTGTTGCCTATTAGTCGTAATGCTGGACTAAAGGAACGATTTCAGTTTCTAAACAGTTCTACGACTTCTACATTAGCCGCATCTGCTATTCTTGGAAACAATGCTGCTACGCTTGGTAAAGGTCGTGTTCAAGGATCTGTTACTACCGATGGTGCTACCGCTGCTGTTATAGCCGGTCAAGATATGTTTGTAGGGTTTGCTCTTGCCACTATTCGTCTTAAGGATATCTCTGATGTATGCTCTAAGCTACCACTCATGAAGGGTATGAAGGGCTTTATCTATGTAAATTACAATGCTGCTTCGACTACCTTTACTGGAGTTTCTGCTACGCCGGTTAGTGGTCTATCTTCTTCGAGTCTATATGGTCGATGTCAGCCGTGTAATCTTAATGCTTTCACTTCGGCGAATTCTGGCACATTTACCTTTACAGCTGAAGTGTCGGGTGTGAAATCAACAAGCTTAACCTCGGCTGCTCCTACGTTTAACAACGCACGTCTATTCTGTCCTTACTATGTTGCCAGCCCTGAAGTAGATCGTGCTCTCTCTACCAAGAAAACGATTCGGTTCCACGAACGCTTTACAACGAGTTTCAACATCGCTGCTAATGATAATGTCAATCTGACGATAAGCCCCGGAATCACGAACCCGAAACGAGTCATTCTGTATCCGATCAACACTACGGGAACTGGCGTATTTGCTAATTATCAGAGCAATCCTCTTCTTTCGCCATGGGACTCAGTCCCTGCTACGACGAGTCCGTTCGCTGCTCTCCAAAATATGCAATTAACGGTTGGTGGTAAGCAAATGTGGCAGAGTCCTGTTTCGATGGATTATGAGATGTTCGTCCAAGAAACTTCTCAACAAGGGCTGGATGGATCGATGGTGTCGGAAACTACCTCGAACTCTATTCTTGATCAGCGTAAGTGGAACCAACTGTATCGCTACTATACTTGCGATGTGTCTCGTCGCATGGGAGCCGATGATGGTGCCTCGAAGGCTGTTCAACTTTCGGCTACGAATGCTACGGGTGCTCCGATGACCGTGATCGCTATGGTTCTTTACGAGCGTGAGATCGTGGTGGATACCGCGATGGGTCAGGTTGTTCAATCGCTTTAAAAAAAAATAATTAATCTTAAACCTTCTTATTAGATTTCTTTGAAAGGAACTTAGAGTAGGCAACTTGGTCTTGCCAAGTCGCGATGATCTTGGGTAATTTGTGTTCAGTCTTTTTTACATCGAATGCTTTCGGGACGATATCTACATGACTGAGACGATCAACAACTTTCATCTCGCCTAACTTTTTTTGAAATAACTTACTGAAGTGAGCTTGATCTTCAGTGTAGAGCTTTGTGTTATATTTACGACCTTTAATCTCCCATTGGTTGTCTTCTGGGATCTCAACGTATTTAACTTCGGAAGAGATTTGATCTTCTATCATTTTATTTAGAGTCCTCTATATTACTAAGCAGACTTTCGTAAGTGCGTTTAATTTTAGCAGTCAATGCTCCCGCTGAGTGAGAGTTCATCTGACCGCTTGTCTCTAACTCCTTGAGAATCCCAATGTATTCATTGACCAGATCTTTGTTCATGTTGCCAGCCTTGATATTACCTTCAAGTAATTTGAGGCGATCATGAGACCGGCGGAACGTCTCTGAGAGAGCTATGTTGAGATCATCGTTCTTTACATGACAGTCTCGTGCGACTTTACCCAATAAGGTGCGTTGATCGCAAGAGAGACTTCCCCATAGACTCTTATCAAATTCATTGTTCTTAAGCTTATACCATAACTGGACGAACTCTGGAGACACAATTCGCTTGAGTTTGATAGGACATGGGGAAGTCTCTTTTTTGGGAATTGCTCTCAGTTGGATGACCGAACCAAAGATTTCGAGCTGATATGGGCGTTTTTTTGAATAATTTCTATTCATTGGGTCAATCTTTTCTAAAGACTAATATAATTAGTATTACATATTTACAGTCGAATTCTAATATTGCTAAACTCCGAAAATACAAAAAAATGAGATCTAAAAGCAGAATTAAGCCTAACGTAGCAATCTTGCACTCAGAGCTAAGCAAACTGACTGTAGATGAGCCTACATCTAAAGTAGATCCAGCATCAATGAAAGGGAGTGGGATTAAGCCTGAGACGATTGAGCTTCAGGTAAAGGTGAAGCGTCCGCGTGGAGCTCCACCTCGAGCTCTAATCAATACTAAGAAGCTCCTATGTGGTTGAGAACTTTAGTAAGTCTGATATACAAATATCATACCATTTGGTATTTTTTTCGAGTGATACTCTGCTTCTTCTATTGGTGGAGTTTGACGAAAGCGTCTGTAGTTGATCGTGCGAGACATGTTTCTCCAGTGTAAGTCTTTTTCTCTAAGAAAATCTCGAGAAAACTTCAGAGAGAACTTAATTGGTATTTCTACTGTTTGAAGAGTTCTCGTGGGAAGCCCCATTCGTTCAGCCTCTGCTTTAGTAATAGTGGGCATTGTTATATATTACCAAAGAAACTTCTTGCTTAATAAAGAAGCGGGACCATCACTTATATGTCTCTGATGATACTTCAGCCTACGTTCATTGTCAAGATGATCTAATTCAGAATATAATTTTAGAGGTGTCGAGTCTTTGAACTGCTGGTATCGAGAGTCTCCAAAATGAATGTTTCGATATGTCTTCCCATCAATTACGACATCAGCAACATATTTTTTATGTTGCCGATTAGACTTCTCAAGACGTAGCACTCTCATTTCTTATTTTAAGCCAGAGATTATCTTCTTAAGTTCTTCCACTTCAGCTATGAGCTTCTGAATAGCCGAGGCGTTTATAGCAGTCATCTGGCTATAGTCAATATTGTATTGATATCCTCCTTCCAGTTCATCGTTCTTACCAATCTCAACTACTTCCTGTGCGACCTCGAGCATGTCTTGAGCAATGAATCCGAGCTTAGTCTTTAATTCATTCTTCATGCGATAACTCACTGGTTTGATCTTTTTGTAATGCTCGAGAGATACATCTAATGGCGTTATATCAGTCTTTAAGCGACGATCAGATGAAGTATAGACACTGTTTTGAACGAAAATATTACTGGTGAAGTAACCCGAGATGGAGTAAGAAACGGGTCCCCCGCCAAGATTGGTCCAAGTGTTATTAGACACATTATAGCGATATGAGATAGTTCCAATATCAACTATAGTCAAAGTAGCGTTTCCATTGACAGTCAGTGGAGCGAATGGTGATGCTGTGTTAATACCTAAACGTCCAGAAGGAGTAAGACACATTCGGTATCCTCCATTATACCAATATAGCATGTCAGGGGCGGTAGCGTGTGCTGATCCACCAAGAGACATTTCCCAAGTCGTATTGTGTTTCATTTCAAAAGACAAGCGATCAGTGGTAGATCCTGTAGTATTTTCCATCTTAAAAACCGTTGCGTTTCCGTTGGTATAAATACCTTGTGGTGTCCCAGTTTTATTAACAGTGAGTTGCCAATTGTCTTTGGGTGTAGCAGTATTAATACAGACCTGTCCAGCAGCAGTCAGTAATATATTAGCACTCGAAGCATATGTCGAAACATCTGAAGTATTACAAGCGAGATTGAGAGCTCCCTGACTCGTATATAGTTGAGAGTATTGACCAAACCCAGACGAGAGCCACGGAGGTGTCCCCTGATCATAAGCAGTAAAGAGACCAGATGTATATACGTTTAAGCCTACCAATCTGGTATTCGTAATCACGCTACGAAGTATCTCGATCTTGGCGGCGGCATGCGTTCCCGTATTGAGTCCATCACCGCTCAGTAGCGTTAGAAGGGGGCTACACTTGTTAATAGTGATTGGTTTGGTAGCTATCACGAGTCCTCCATCGTCAGAATCACGATACATTGACACCGTCTCTTTGAATGCCGTTCCACCATACCATTGAATAGCATTCGTAGTCCGACTTCCATTAGGAAACCGGATAACTCCACTAGAGTCAAGAACCAATGCTTTCGACGCTGTTGCCGCTCCCTGAACAACATCTACATAGTTAATCTCCGAAGCGGCAGCTGTTACCAAAGTTCCACCCAATTTAAGACCCACGGTTGTTCCATTGTGAGAAGCTACATCGAAATTAGATCCATCGCTGATCGACACTATTGTTTCGTAAGCAGCTCCATTAACTGATTTCTGAAATATCAACCCCGATTCGTTTTTGATACGCCAATCAGGGTATTGATCACCAGTGCCAGCTCGAAGTAGATCGATATATGGATAGACTAAGGAAGAAATTGTCAGTTTATCAACGAGGGTGCCAACTGATGTGATATTAGGCTGAGACGCCGTCGATATAGTACCAGTAAGATTAGAACACTTGATATTACCATCAACATTAAATTTATGCGTTCCAGATGCCACGGCTGATCCGATTAGAAATTCTCCAGCCGGATTGATTCTAACTTGGAAGGCACTGTTGTAGTATATGTAAAAATTATCATTCTGTGCGCCTATAGCGTTTGACCCCCGAACGCCAACCTCCGCTTCATACGTTGTATCGTTCCTAAACTTGATATTAGCAAGACCCACCGGATCCGTATTTCTTAGATAAAGCGAAGAATTGATAGTGGATTGAATGACCAATTGATTGAGGATGCCGACACTTGTAATACTGGGTTGAGCGGCTGTAGCCAGAGTCGCATTTAGAGCTCCCGATACGGTTAGACTGGAAAGAGTGCCAACTGATGTGATATTCGTTTGAGCCGCTGTTTGAAGCGTTCCGGTAAGCTGAGTAGCTGTTAAATTACGAATATCAATAATATCCCTATTAGCATCGGCAACAAGAGCTTTCGATGCTTGAGCAGCTCCAATAGTTGTTATATCTAAATAATTGAGCTCAGCGGCTGTAGCTGTTATCAGAGTTCCATTAAGGGATAGCCCCGTTGTCGAGCCATTATGATTAAAAATATCTACTCCACTTCCATTAAGCCGCATACGAAAAGAGTTGTTAGTTAGAAAGTACAGATCCTTATCACTGATCGTACCAATTTGAAAATCTCCATTATCAAAATGATACATACGAGCTTCGCTTGTACCAGCTACGGAATAAAAGACTTGTCCTTTCCCAGTCAGTTCTATTCGACCAGCATTGAGTAGAGTAGCATTAAGTCTATTGATATCACTTACATTTTTGGTGGCATCTAAGATAAGAGCCTTAGAAGCAGCGGCTGTTCCGGGGGTTACACCGCTTAGATAGGTATTTGAAGCAAAACTACTAAAATCAACGACTGAGCCATTCAGCTTATACTCTAACGCGTTTAGTGAAGTTTGCGTTCCAATGCTGGTAATATTAGGCTGAGCCGCTGATTGAAGGGTGCCTGTAAGACTTGTAGCTGAGAGAGAATTGATATTACTGATATCTCTATTTCCGTTTAATACGAGTGCTTTCGATGCTTGAGCAGTTCCTTGAGGAACATCTACGTAGTTAAGCTCGCTCGCAACAGCTGTGATGAGGGTTCCAGCAAGGTGAAGTCCAGTAGTTGAGCCATTATGTCCATCAATATTAAGATCGAGAGCAAAGATTGAATCATTAGCGACATAGATTCCTCCATGAGCTCTAATACACCCTGAATTGATATTGAGAGAAGCAGAGGTATTATCAAGTCGAATATAGCTATTATTTGCTTGTAATTCGATACGAGTATTAGCCCCAACCATCTCTATATGACTGTTTGATCCCGAAAATAGCAATGTAGTATTATTACCAGAATATTCGATTGTATTACTACTGGTAAAATTGACTCCTCCTCCCTCAAGAATCGTCAGAAGACCATCGATTTGGATATTATGAATAATTCCAATATCACGAGTGCTATTTACAATCAATGCTTTACTCGGCGATACAATGCCTTCACTAACTCCAGTAATATAAGTTAGATCTAACGGTGATCCACCAATTGTGAAAGATCCACAGTTGATATTCCCACTGACCTCTAATGCTGAAAGAACTCCAAAAGATCCGATTCGAACATAACGGAGATCAGCCGTTGAGATTGTTAAACCTGTATCCAATATGTTAAAGTCATCAGGGTTAAATACATTACTGAATTCAATATAGGGTGTAGAAGACATCTTTCTCCTTTATAATATATCAAAGAAGATGTCTAAGATTGATTTTTACAAAACAATCAAGTCTGTAAAGTCTATAAATCCTAACTATGAGACTCACGGCATAAATGTTCCCTTTCGTATGTTAATCGCTGCTCCTTCAGGTGCGGGCAAAACGCATGCGTTGTGTAATCTTATTTATGCAATGGATAAAACATTTCATGAAATCATCATTTGCGTGCTCAGTGCTGACGAACCGCTTTACACAATGATAGAGCAACGACTTGGCAATTCTGTTAAATTTCATGAGTCTGGATACGTTCCGCCTCTTGAAGAATTCTCTATCATCGATGCCTCTACTGGCAAGTTGAAACGTAAGGATAAGTATCAGCGGTTGATTGTGTTTGATGATTTAATTCTATCGAAGGGAGCTAATAAATTAGCTTCTGAATATTATATCAAAGCACGAAAGCTTGGTTTTTCAATGGCATATATCGGACAGAGCTATTTCCAGATTCCAAAAATGATTCGCGATAATTGTCAGGTCTTCGTGCTCGGGCGAAATCTACTCAAGAAAGATCTCCGAATGATTCTCTCTGTGTTTCCAACTGAGATGAGTCTGGATAATTTTAGTGAATTATATAAAGAGCTTTGCTCCGAGCCACTCGACGTTTGCGTTTTGGATATTTCCAAACGAACAATTAAACGTAATTTCACTGGAGATATTATTCGCCTCTAAATATAGCAACTATGAGCGTCTCATATCCTATCATTCTCAATAAGAGCAATTATGACAGCGGTTCGACCTACATTTACCGATTTGGCACAAGCGTAGAGATGGGATCTGTTGATATTGCTCTTGGATCAGCCGCACTCTTTTACTCGTGGCGAAATATTACATCGACGAAAGGCAATAATACTTTTTCAATTATTCACCCAGCAACAGCCGCGACCAATATTACAATTAATATCACCTTACCGAATGGTGGATATGAAATCGCTGATATCAATAACTTCATCAAGTTCTATCTGATCTCAAATGGATACTTTATTCAAAACTCCTCCAGTGGAGAGCAAACTGTTTATCTTGAACTCAGAGTGAATCCTTCTACGTATCAGGTTGAATTTGTATCTTATCCTCTACCAACCGCACTTCCTTCGGGATACACTGCTGGTAGTTCCATTACTTTTCCATCGTCAGCTCGTGGTCCGCAACTCGTTGTTCCATCTGCTGCGTTTGGCAATCTAATTGGTTTTGAAGTTGGCACTTTTCCCTCAGTCCAACCGACTACAATCACTACAACTGGCTCCACTAAAACTCCAGTTTTGACAGATGTTCAGAATGTGGTAATCACTCTCGACTCGGCGAGTAATCCATATGCTCCAAACTCAAAAGTAATTCATAGTGTTAGTTATGCTGGTGTCAGTTATGGGAGATTGATTACAAGCGAACCGAATGAATTAAGTTTCGTCCCGCAACAGCAAGGGTTTCGTCAAGAATTACGTATCCAGCTTTGTGATCAGAATCTTCGTCCTCTTGAACTCATCGATAATGACATTACTATTAAACTTTTGCTTCGTGCTAAATTATCCTAATTAATATAGTCGAATACGATGTATGTTTCGAATCAAGAACGTCTGAAGCGTTATCGCAAAGAACGAAATGCCGAAGAAGTTTATGAAGATGAACAGCAAGATCGTCTTTACGAACAAATTGCGATCGAGCATGGATTAGAAGCACAAGCAACTACTCTCGCAAATCTCGCACGTTCTGTAATTCGTAAAGGAGCTGATATTCTTGATAAAGGTGCTCCAGCAACTACCGTAGAAGGTGTAGTTAAAAAAAGTGGTTTTAATATATTGAGCGAAGCAATCAAGAATGGCAAACTTGATGAATTGGTAAAGCGAGTAATTGGGATCCCCAATACTAATCTTACAAAAAAACAGCGAATTATTAAGAAAGATCTTCAGAATCCAGATTTCAAAGATACGGTAAATAGAGTTATCAGTGAAGCTCTAGATAAAGCATCAAGTCTTGAAGAAATGGCTAAAGTTGTAGTTGTAACGATTGGTGGAGAAGGTAATGAATCTGATGTTGATGATTTAATTGATAAAGCAAGTATTCATGGCTCTACTGGATACTCCAAATTAGATGTGATTAAACAAATTGAAGAACTTGGAACTATGGATGAATTAAATAATTGGTTAAAGACAAACAATATTCAAAATTTCGAGCCTGCTTATAAACCAGCTTCAAGCAAGCGTACGAAAGATCGTAGAGATATCAAACTTTCAAAAGCAAAATTAATTAGTGAGATTGAAGCAAACATAATCCCTATTCGTTAATTAATTATCGAAAAGTATAGAAATGATACTTTTAATATAAAATAATGTATCGTGCTGTGAAGATTAATTTAACTAAGGCTCAAGCCGAAAAGGCTCTTGCTGGAAAGCCCATTTTAATTCGGGCTAACCAAATTGGTTCGGGTGATACCTATGTAAGTCTTCATCCGCGAAATGTGAAAACTGTTGAGAAGGCAGCTTTGAAAGGTAAAGGATGTAATTTACATATCAGTCATGGTGAGTTGGCAGATACGTGTCAGAGAATGCAAGGAAGTGGTTTCTGGGGAGACGTTTGGGGCGGTCTCAAGAGTGTTTGGGGCGTGCTTAAGAAGACTGGTGCCGCTACGCAACTTCTTGATATGGCTACTCCTCTCGCTGCTGGATTTGTTGGTCCTGCTGGAGCCGCCGCTGGGCGTTCTTTGATTAAAGGAATTACTGGAGCTGGTATTAAGGAGACTAAGGCTCAGAAGATGGAGCGTCTTCGCGGGATGGGTTTGTATTTATCATAAAAAAATACGTTATGGATTAATGTTGTATTAATTTAGAAGCTCGCACGAAGTCGATATGTTTTTTCGCATTCAGATGAGCTTTAAAACTATTTCTCTGAATATTCGATCCACACTCGCACTCGACTCTTTTCTCTCGAGCTCTTTGAACGATCTTATCTCGTTGAGTTTTATTATAATTTTTGTTATATGCTTTGATCGCTTCTTGATTATTTTGAGTATATCTTTTTTGCTTAAGTCTAATTTCATCACGATGATTCATATAATAACGTCTCTGTGCTGCGATCAGTGAAGGCGATGATAGAGTTTTATGAACTTCATCAGCTTCAGAAATAAATGGAAACTTTGGATGAGTAATATTCTTAATGAATATTTGAATACTCCGAATTTGGTATGTATTTGCTGAATACCATAATGGATCGTCTTTCATCACATCATTGAGAAACTCTATAGCACTATTGTATGCTGGCTTATAGTGCTCGCCGTCGCGTTTGTAAATAATTGCTTTATACACTTGTGGAGGATCACGCTTATATTCTCCATCTGTAATTTTTAACAAAGCTTCTTTAAGCATGATTTCTATATTCTCATTCAGATAGTTTTAAATAAGAAACAAATTTATCATTGTAATTTCTCTTGATCCAATTGTAATATCCCAAGTCATTTTTTCTGATCCAGTCAATAGTCAGTCCTTTGTATTTACCATTCTGTATTTTTGTTTGAGGCAGCAAAACTTCCATCTGCTCGGCTAAACTCTCATCAAGATCTTTGATCCCGCATAGAAAATGTATATAAGAGTCATCTTTGCCAAGTAAAGAATCTAATTCATGATTTTTGTATTTCCCGAATGTAATCATCTTGGTTTCTATATATATATGTCATTATTTTTTTTTGTATAAATAAATTAGCTCTGTGTAGTGTCTTTTTTTGTATAACCACAGTTTCTTTGTTGTGTGCGTGGCGTAGAGCCTCTGTGGTGTGTATTATTGGCGTCTGTGATTGTTTTCGCATGTGTTGTGTCTATTTGTGTATATTTGGTTGGATAACCACAAAGCTTTTCACGTAGAGCGATTAGAGACGCTGTCTGCTACAAAGTCAGTAATAGGTTTCCTTGTGGTTATGTGGATATTAATATATATATATATACAGAATGTATAAGTTGAAGTGTCAGGGGGGGGAGTAGTATAAAAGCGAGCTGCGGCTTGACATTTGTAGCTAACCACAAAAAGGCATGCTTTCATTTAATGATAGTATAAGTAGAGCAGCCGTAGATAGTTCGATCGCGAAACCTCGCTGTTTAGCCACACCCGATAACCACAAAATGGCATACCTTAATTTAACATTAGCATATGTAGAGCAGCCGTAGATAGTTCGATCGCGAAACCTCGCTGTTTAGCCACATTTGATAGCCACAAAGTGAAACGCCTCCATTTAACATTAACATACGCAGAGCAGTCGTAGATAGTTCGAGCGTTAAATCTTGTCATTTAGCCACATTTGATAACCACAAATGTGTGGAATCTGGCGTTTTTTGAGAATCAATGTATGCGACACGCGAGGGCAGCATTGGCTGAGACATGTATGCGACACGCGAACTATATGTGAATTATATGCGACATGTGCGGGGTGGTTTGTCCGAAGTCCCTTTTTTTTAATCGGACAGATGAACTATCGTGTGAAACAATTGTTTCACACGATAGTTCATC
>Ga0208644_1002144_pt1 | contig 15892 bp, 26 predicted proteins | sample VirMetDEL_Nov_18_FD_184517 | JGI IMG/M metagenome (GOLD analysis project Ga0208644, IMG submission 184517) | Aqueous microbial communities from the Delaware River and Bay under freshwater to marine salinity gradient to study organic matter... | ecosystem: Environmental > Aquatic > Marine >... | reverse complement strand
ACAAGACAGCAAGCGTAGAGAGTAAAATCGACAAGCTTACTGCAACTGTTGCTAAAATGACTGAACAGAAACCTTTGAGCAAAGTACCAACTGCCTCTGCCTCTAACGAGTCAGCAGAAAGAAACGTACTCACCCCAACGGAGATATCCAAACAATTAGTCCCAGCCTTGGAAAAATACGGCAGGTACCAATTTGACATCCCACTAGAATACATGAGAAGCATCAACGTCGGCCTTGCAAAGGTTGGCGACCATGTTATGGAAGCATACAGACCAATGCCTCTTGGACTCAATGAAGCTTACAACAAACCAAACTGTTTGATTAAAGAAGCATTGGGAACATTAAAAGAAGCAGGTGCCACAATATCAGGCACACATGCAACCCAAAGCATCGATACTGATGTTGCTATTGTCCCAGGTGGAATATCATTCGTACCAGTGTTCCAATTCGCCAAAGTCAAAAGGACAGAGCAAGGCAGTAACATTGCCAGATTCTTGAAAACAGACTTGCCAGCACCTTTATCTCAGACTGCTGGAACCACTGCAACAGAATCAACTCAAACCTTCACATCTATTGATATCACTCCAAGCCAAATCACTGGTAACTACCTTACCGTTGCATTTGACTTGATTGAAAACTCACCATTCGACCTATTAGCGGCCGTTGTTGAGGGCTCAGCAGCATCATATGATGACTTTGTCGCAACAGATATGCTTACAACAGTATCCGCACAAGGCACCTTAACCCCAGGGTTATGGATCAATGCTGAAGACGGAAGCACCATCACATCATCCGATACCGCAAATATCGACTTTGATCCAAAAGGTGTCCTGTTTGCAAGAGCTTACCTTGAAGACCAAGGATATCTGAGAGGAGGAATCAAACCAGTCCTAGCCTTACATCCAAAACAATGGAGACAGTTGATAGATTCAACAGACGTGACCAGCTTGGCCACTCACAGCACTCCAGACATTTTCCTGAAGGCAGAATTGGAAGAGTTTATGGGAGTTCAACTAGTAGTTACAAACGCAGTAGAAATCAAAACAGACCAGACTACCACAGCATACAACGCTTTAATGTTCATACCAAAACACAGTTATGGTATTGCAGTAAAGAGAGACGTTACTGTGAAATTCCACGATATTGGTGAAGACAACGAAGTCCGAGTCAATACCACATGGAGAACAAAAGCTGGCGTACTTGATTCTTCAAGCATTGTAAGACTTAGTTCAACCGTAGCCTGATAGAGCTTTATCTATTTTTTTTATTTTTATACTACCTAACCTTAGTTACCGTTGTTAGTTATCGGAATAGTCTGCTGGATAATGGAGATTTCACAGCTCCCAGAACTGAAAAGATGTCTAGACTCTGTAAAGCAGTTTAGGGTAATTCTGGTTGACGGCAAATGGTATGACATGGAAGGCGAGCAGCATACATCCATACCTGAAGCCTATAAACTGTTCAAGAAATACCCCAACGTTGAGGTAATAGTCTCAGTGAATAGACATGAATGGGAAAATAGGAATCTCTATCTTGAGAGATGCAAGGATGATGATGTTTTAATCTGGGTAGACACGGACGAATGGGTTGAAACACCCATTCCTATACTAGGTGAATATATGAACAATAAATTGGAATCTGATAAATCACCCATGTATGCGGTATCATTTAAAGGAAAAGCACATGGAGCAGGGACATATAGGCAAAACAGATTAGTGGCATTCCCAACCAAGACAAGACACCGAGACAGGCATAATGAATTATGGTATAAGGACAATCAGATCATAAAAGGCAAACTGCCAATTGTAGATTTAATACTAGTCCATCATGACAAATCATTCAGATCTGAAGAGAGGGAAACCGCAATGCGTATAAGGAACAAGCTTAAACCATTTAGATAGTTGATTAACCCTTTACTATTTTGCCCATCAGTCAGAGACATTCCGGAAGTAAAGGCAACTTGGGAAGCAATCCCATATGATAAGTATGTTGTCAAAAAGAGGCTTGAGCCAAGAGCATACCAAGACGGGCGTAACTGCTTTCTGAAAAATAAAGAATACACACATCTTGTAGTTTGCCCTGATGATCTTGATATTGACAAGGATTCGTTTAATCAACTACTATGGGATATAGAAGAATATGATTATCCCGCATTGGCAGGGATAGCAAATTTAGACGAGGACAGACCCACGGTATATTGCTGTATGGCACAAAAATTCTGTAATTATAACGAAGACCATACACCAGCCACAAAAGGGGCATGGTATTCCAGCATAAAGGAGACTTTTCTTCCATCAGAGCCTATATTTCGTGTTGGGTTTGCAGGGTTTGCGTGCCAGTTTATACGAAGGGATCTTATGGAAAAGGTGTCATTTGAAGGTTCATGCAATGGTGGAACGGGCTGTATGGATTGGAAGTTTGCCCAAGAATGTGACAAACTAGGAATCCCTCAAATGGTGGACCAGCGTGCATTCTTTTACCATCGAAGAACCACCCAATATGATGAAGTAAGGGCATGGAAGAACGGGGAACATCGCCCAGACGAAGGGGAAGAATACTTTATCAAAGCAAATTAGTTCTCTATAATGTATAGTGCTTTTTAGAGTCATGGCTGGCTCTTACTACGTCAAGACTACAGTAAAATCATTGTTAGATATAGCTTCAGCAGACACAGCCGAGGATACATTACTTGATTTGTTAGGAGGACTAGCAGACAAACATATTGATAATATTTTAAAAATTCATGATGAAAAGATCCCACGTCAGGGCACAAACGTGGACAATGACATGAAGATGGCCGCTAACTTTTACGCTACGGCTCTGTATAAGGGAAGACGGGAGCAGCCAGATTCCGCGAAGTTCTGGATGGACCAGTTTGAAAAGGTGATTGAAGGAATAAAGGCAGAATTAAAAGTAGAAAACCAGACATACAGTGTTGAAAGATTCATGGGAAGGGGCACACATCCACATGATCACCAGTTTGCAGAGTGGGCATAGATGGTTACTGAAATCGATGTTTTTGCTCTCAAAGAGCGTATAGTCGCAATACTGCAAAACGACTCTGATCTATATGATGCCACAGGTGCAAGCGCAACAAAACTTAGGAAGATACTTGCAGGACATATTGATGCTCATACCATATCACTCACACCGTTAGCATTTGTTACCAATTCACAAAGACTTGAATCTATTGCCCCTGGGTCAGTAATATCAAACGCTTGGAAATCACTTACACATAAAATAAGATTCGAGATACATATCATAGTAGACGGCAAATCCCCCGAGGCACTTGAAGAGAAGCTTGACGATTTCAGGAAACTCATCTATGAGACACTTGAGGAAAACAATCAGCTAAAGGACCCTACAACAGGACTGCTTCCACTTGTTGCAACATGCTGGCCAGAATCATGCATCCATGAGGGAAGGGGAACAGAAAAACAAAAATTCATAATCACCTTGTTCTGTACTGCTGTTTCCTAAAAATAGTTCTCTAGTATCTGGAAAATAGTTTTAACACATGTCAGGAGAAGTCGCAGAGAAGGTAATAGGTGACAAGGCGACAATATCCATAGGCGGTTCTGTTTTTAACATGAAATTAAACTTTGACTTATCTGACGGCGGGCCTGTGCAAAGAAGCGCAAATTCCAGCAGTCATGACTATGCATTCGGAGCCCAAGACGGTGTGTTTGGATGCGATATCGAGGCTACAACCCCCGACTTGTCCACCATAAAAGGATGGGTTGCAAGAGACTCAAATGGAAACGTGTCAGCTCAAACAACGGTCGTGTCACTTCCTCCAGTAGGCGGAGGATCTACAGTTACGGGCACGTTTAGCGCAAAATATAACAAATATCATATAATTAGTACCAGCCCAGACGGGTTTGTGCTTGTAAGGCTTGACGCTGTTATCACATCCACAAATGTGACATGGGCGTGATGAAATGCCAACCGAGATAGGCAATATCATCAAACAGGCAGTACAGACAGAAATACGCAATGCCGTCATAGCTTCGCCCAGATTTTCAGATTACAGGGTTCATGACTTTATCGAGACTGGTGCATTTGAAGGAATCGACCAGACAATCAACGATATGTTGAGGGATACGTCAAAGGCACAAAACAGCCAGACATCCAGCCAACTAAATGACATTCAAAGGGAACTGGCAGAGCAGAAAAAACAGATACTCGAAACTGTAAAGAACCTGCGTGGGGTATCTGACCCAGAGTCATTTCTTACGGATAAACTACTCACACAACTAAAAACAATTCCATTGGCTTCTGCGGTTCTTGCATTTTCCCCGATTATAATAGCTGCCATGTCTTCACCAATGGTTATTGATACCATTGTGTCAATATTGACAGCGCCAGGAGGACCATTTGACAAGAAACTAAAGATAATCATAGATAATAACATTGAACAGTTTTTCAGCAGGGAAGACCAGAAAAGAAGGCAATTAGGGCTTGATCAGGTGGTATATACACAGTTTGAAGGCTATGGAAACGCAAAAGGCAGACTCACAACAAACACCCTAAACCAGAAAAAAGCCACAGGAATAACCGAACTCGGACTTAACGAATCAATACTGGGTGTGAAATAATGGCAGAGAATGGAACACATAGCATATTCAGGCTTACGTCAGCTAATCCACTACACACTGAAACTGCAGTCTCTGACAAGGTGGAGTTTGATGGGGATGCCACAACACCTGATTCAAAAGGACACCTCGTTTCAATACGCCCCGTTATGCAGATGATAGATAATGATAACCCAACACCAGGATCACAGGATGCACCAGGATCACAGGACGTGGGAAATGCACCTGACATTATAGAGATAAAAGGTTACTGGGATGAGACTGGAGGAGCCACAACCGCAATAGGAACTATTCGGAACTGGATGCGAACCACCAAGAAAGTTAAGACTTTGTATCCAAAGGGCAGGTTTGGATTTAGATCTGATTCCAGATCAGAGTTTGATGTTACACCTACAACAGCAGGCGGGTATCAACTAATTTATTTTGATGTCGAGGACGTGCTGGAATTTGCACAACCAAAGTTTACTATTCGATTAAAGTTTGTGGGAGACAAGACACTCTTAGGGGCATGACTGTAACTATTGACTCCGGTGCGACTTGGCAGGTTTTGTATGATCCTGGCGTTACTGATACCGACATATCAGACTATGTCATATCGATTGACAAGTTCACAAGAAACGCAAACGAGGTAAATACAGCCGTAGTTGTACTGGATGCGGATTTTGGCAATTTCATATCAGAGTCAAACTCTGGTGTAACGCCGATACTCGCACATTGGGACAAACTGAAGATAACACTTACTGACAAGAACGATAACACTTACTCCCGAATAATGCTTGTCAAGACACTGATTAGGAAAAGAAAGCAGACGGAAAACCTGAGGCTTGAGGTTCACTTGGTAGGGCAGGAGTTCTGGCTTACGCGTATGCCATTCCCAAAACCATTCTACTTTGAAAACATGTATTCTGCAGTAAGGGACATCATAGACATTTATAATGACAACAACGGAACCGCCCAAGCTGAAATTGAAAACCACGATGATGACACAAAGAACCTTTTGCCACAATACAACGCCAACAACTATTCTTTTGGACTAAAGGAAAAAATGTGCTGGGATGGCATTATGGAGATACTGGAACAGGGTGGGCAATCAATATCCAATCTTGGTACAGGAGACTTTCATGCAATAAAGTTTAACGATAAAAGCGGTGATGAGACAGTAATAGAATTTGAGGGGTTCTCATCAGGCTCCAAACCTGCCTCACCAATAACAGTACAACATTCAAACGATACGCCGATATTCAGCATAGAAGAAGAGTTTGATTCTGAAACCGCCACTGTGGTTGGTGCAAAAGGCGGAAAGAATTCAGGGTCTTTGCCTCCAGAGTTTGCAGAGTTTAGGGATCTTATAGAGGCATGGCAGCTTATCCCAGAACATATCTCAGGGGTCACATATCCGTCTGGCATATGGGTGCAAAGCGGGGGGATACGATATCAGTCAAACACTGAAACTTCACAAACCCCACCTCATGCAAACTGGACAGTGAGGGATGAGGATGATTGGATAGGTGCAAAGGATTATTCCCCCTGGACAAATGCAAATGCTGCAGCTTGGAAAAATTCCGGATCTAACCCATCAGGTGCGGCAGGCGGTACGGGTACGGACTTTGACCAAGAGGGATGCATGGATTCAAATCTTGTCATACTGGATGAGGACAATTACCAAAACTGGGCACATGTGAAAAGTACCACGGATAACTTTAACGTGTTTTACAAATATGGGGCTGTATCCGGTGGTGCATATGAAGGGCTTAGATGCCTTGTCAACGGCACAGGTACAGGGGCATTTACAGGTTATGATAACAAGCTTATGCAGTATGACGGTTCTGCATGGCAGGCAATAGGACCACGAGGCAATACAGGCGTAAGGGCAGCCGTTGACGGTGACAGAATAGCTATAAAGGATGAGGGACTGATTTACAAATATAACGGGTCATCATGGGTTGATGACCACACTGGAGATTGGGCAAATCACTGTTTCCACATTTATAGCGCATTGGAGGATTCTGTTGGTGTCAACGAAACTGATGATGGTGCAGGTGGGACATATGGAGACAATTCTGCAAAGAAATGGACATATACATACACACCACTATCCGCATTAGGTGCACTTCCAACAGCAGCATCCCCTACATATTCGTCAATGGGGGCATGGGCTAACATCTCATTTCCGTTCCCTGAGACAAGCCATAACTCGCAGACATTAGGGTCAATATACGGAGGAAACACCACAGACAAGCAACCTGCAACTTTAGACGCGGACAATCTTATTTACACACCAGCGGGAAACACAGGCTTTAACAAATCAGATTCCCGTTCATTGTACCCACTAACAGGAATCGAGTTTGTGATAAAGATGGACTGGCTTGTGAATTTGCCAATAATTGGAGATACCAGGGTTCCTTTCGAGGGTCGATTCCCATACAGGATATATTTCTATGACACAAGTGACAATGTTGTTTTTGCAGACTTTACAATCCCACACCTTAACAACTGGACATCGATTAGAAAGGCATTTTCCGAATTCCAGATATACAGGGCAAGAACCCCTGAAGCAATCGCCGAAACCGCGTCAAACTGGCTTTTGCCTGATCTTGAGATACTTGACGTGTTTAACTGGAAGGACATCAAACTATGTGTAATTCAATGGCAGGATCCATATGATGAAGAGGGAAGATACAACCCTGAAAACAGCAGAGTATTGACATCCCCGTTAAAGGTCGGGTCATTCATTCCAGACAGTGATACCAAGGTAGAACTTTACATTGATGCTTTTCATTTCACAAAACAGGCGTTTGAACTGTCAGGAACAGATACAACACGTCCACAGTTTGCATTTCTTGAATCTCCAGACGTAACAAACACGTTCCAGCTTCAGAATGTAGCAGACAGCCAAGAGGATATTGAGAGATTCCCGTACAGGGCGTTTGATATTGACATGGAACTAAGGTGTGACATTGATGCCGAAGATTCCTTCTATCTTGTTGACTCTGAACTAATAACGGATGACGATGACTCAAGCGGCGGTGTCAAAGTAGTTGCAAGGGATATAGAATTTTCAGTGGATGCGTCTCAAGGAAGAGGGGGTATACATACCAAAATCAAGGCGGTGAAAAGAATCAATGGTTGATGGAGGAGTTAGGCCACGAAAGACATTCGGGCGAAAGATAAAGGATCATCAGACGGCCATTGAGAACCTATACAACCTCATTGACTCACAAAATGTAGTCAGCCAATCTGCGATAGGGTCAGGCATCGGCACGGGTTCACCCACATCTAACTCGTCAAGATATCTGCCAATAAAAGGGGGCAAGATGGAGGGGGTCGTAGGCTATGATGCACAAGCTATTTCCATATCTGGAGGCAATCTAAAACTTAACGAGTCAGCAGCTGGAGACAGACTCACAGTAAACAAAATCATATTTGTGGCTCCGCAATCCGGCACCACCGACGATCTTGACACCATAGAAGGCAGGATATACGACGGCCAAGAGCATACCCTTGTAGGTGTTTCTGGAAACACCATAACAATCAAGCATGGAAATACTGGGGCTGAGGACAATGATGAAAGGGCGATTTACTGTCCTGGCGGGATGGATTATTCGCTTGACGGTGATGCTTCTGTAAGCATATTCTTTGATCCGGTAGTCAATGGATGGCGTTTAATCAGCGGTGCAGCGGGAGGGGGTACTGGCATATCATGGCCGATAAGACCAGGCAATGACACGATAGCAACAGTCACTGGTACTGTAACGGTTGATCTTAACCAGGGGTCAGAGAGCCACGTATTCCCAATAGGCCCAATTACAGGCGATGTAGATATTACTTTTTCCAATCCGCCCTCATCAGGCTCTACACAGGTATTCATACTTGAGATAACACAGGACGGAACAGGTCTCCATGATGTGACATTCAATGACACAATCAACGGAACCACACCGACGGTAGACACTTCTGCCAGCACAAAGACGCTTCTTGCATGTACCACTCTTGATGGAGGAACCACGTATTGGGTTTTCAGGACAGGTAACTCGGCTATATTTGCTGCCGATACATACGCAACCAAAGCCCTTGATAATCTGGTGTCGCCTGTACTCAATGCAAGCATTAATTTTAATTCAAATGCCCCTACTAACTTCAACGGTTACGTAAGCCAGATAGTAGGCAACACTCTAGTCAATGATGCATCTGGTGCAACATGGACATTACCATCAGGTGATGCGTATCTTTACAACATAAACGGAATTGAAGAATTTGAGGTTTCATCTACTTCTATTAACGTAAAAGGGAACGCAGTGTCTGAATATATAGGCTGGACTGCCGACGTGGGTCAGACTGCTGTCGTAAGCGGCACAGGGTTATCTTATACAATGCCAACAGGTGACATTTATGATTGGTTTATAAATGGAATACAGGAGTTTGCGATTTCAAGCGTAGGTATTGCTGTAAAGAACAGTATAACACTTGCCAATACATCCGCAGATCCCGCCACAAACGGCGAAATACAGCTTAATGGTACCGACATAAAAGTGTATTCTGGAGGCAGCGTACGTAATCTTTCAACTTTTGGAGGTCCTCCTTTTGATGACAATCAGGTGATCATACAGGATGAATTGGACAATACAAAGACACTGACATTTACACTGTCCTCATTAAATACAGGTGTGACAAGACTGTTTAATTTTCTTTCATCGTCAACAAACAGAACATATTCATTTCCTGACCTCACAGGTACAGTCGCACTAAGTACAGTGTCACAGACATTTTCTGCCACACAGACATTTCAAAATATCGATTTCGATGGAAATGGTACTCGTGACATAGGCACAGTAACCACATATGCAAATGATATATTTACTGAGAATCTAACATTTAGAGGTTCAGGGGATGCAATACTTTCAACTAGAGCAATGATTGCAGCTGATGCATCTAATATGATATTTAATGCCCCAGCAGCAGACGATTTCATATGGCAGGTTGCAGCAGTCACAAAGATGCAGTTTAACACTACCGGGGCAAGTGATGACATACGTATAAGGGCAGGAGCATCAAGGGTACTTGGATTTATTACAGATTCGTCAGCCACAACACTTGGAACATCGGGCACGATAAAAATACCTGTAGACGGTGGTAGTGTAGGTACAGCTGCAGCAGCAGATACAGATTTTGGTGATGATGTAGGATGTATTGGATTATATCTTAATACAATAGGATCAGGAAATCCGACATTCTGTATCAAGATAGATGATGGCACTGGAGTCGATAACAGATGGGCGGCAATAATCATAAACAGAACCACAGGAGCATTGTCTGGAAGTATCCTGACATAGAATTGTATTTATACCCCAAAAATTACAAATAATTATGAAATACAATATCGTATTCATAGGTATGTTGATGTTGGTATTAGTACCAAATGTTTATGGCATGCCATATGATTACAGCACACCAGACCCAATAGAGACACTTGATGTGTTTGTGCCATCCACAGCTCAGTCATGGCGTGAACTTACGGTTGCAGTATATGTCTGTGACGGTAGATTCAATCCTGATTGTGAATATGGACACAACAGGACTATGCTTGAAACCTCTATTGTTATAGACATATACAAGATTGACGATGAGACTGGAGAACCATCAATTATTGAATCATTGGTAACATCCACCGATAGATGGGGGTCAACTACCAAAGCATTCCTATTAGATGACAATTATGAACCCAGACATCAGTATCTAGTCACTGTGTCCACTGATGACAGGGTATCTGAAAACACGTTTTGGTTATTTCAAAAAACATATTAACCAATAACACCCCTTTTTTATTAAATGACCAATATCTTTGAGGACTATGAAGGGGTCAAGCAAAGGATAATAGAATCCAAGGATCATGAAATTAACACATTAAAACAAATTATAGAATCACAAAAACAGGAATTAGCCAAGTTAAAGGGGAGTAAAAATGAATGAGCACTCTGGAATGGCTTTTAATGGGAACACAGACACGGCAAGCCACGGGGGAAGATGTGGCATTTAGTATAATAGAAACCCCAAGATATACAGGACAGTCTTCATCGACGCTACTTGGAAGTATTCATGTTGGTGTAAATGACAATGAAAAAGTAAAAATGGTTTATCATACAAGTAATATAACAGAAGGTACTGTTGTCAGCGTACATGACGGTACCGATACAGATTATAAGAATACCACAGGATATAATGCAATTGCAGTATTAACACTTAGAGCAAATAACACAGGTAATTCAACAAGACATGTCAAAATTTATTCAGGACCTACCACTGATAGTACATCTGGTGCAACTTTGCTTTTTGAATATGGTCAAAATAATCATTCAGATTTTGATGCTTCAACTGATTTTCTAACAACCCCACCATTAACAATAAGCAATAATCATTATCTGATAGTTGAAAATGTTGATGATGCAAGAACGGGAACTAATGATATAGATATATCTGGTGAAGGTTCGACATACACATGGAGAAGTTTTATAGTTGAACGTGCATCATAAAATCAAACTAATAAGCCTTTAGCATCGTTTAATAATAAAACATTCTTACCCTGTATCATGGAGAAACAATCTATATTCAACAACGAGTATGAAACATTCTCACTTTTTACAAAAGGGATGCTTCGCTCTGTTAGCCATCACAATGATGAGGCAGACATCAAATCAGAAGAGGAGTTGTTAAAATGCTAAAGTCAAAATATGACGGCAAGTGTAAGGACTGTGGTGCCGAGCATAAGATTGGTGACCTCATAGAACAAAACAGCAATGATCATTGGTGCAAAAATGGAAAGAACTGCCAAGGTGCAATGGAGTTAGAAGGATCACCCAAAGGCATTGATTTTGAAAAACTAATGAAAGAGAAAGAGCCAACACCAGAAGAACTCCTAAGCATAGCAAGAGAACTCAACCACCAGGATAGCAGAGGGTTAGGCAAAGATGCCATAACAGAAATCTATAACGAGGCTGCACATGCTGCAATAAGTCAACTGATAAGACAGGCTGCCATAAATAACATTATGGACAAGGCTGGCATAAAACATCCTGGCAGGGTCGCCTTTACGGAATCAGTGTTGAGGAGAATGTCATAATGGAAACTGGACAATCTCTTATCTCACATGAAAAAAGGCTGTCAAAGGCAGGCGACTGTGTTATCCAATTTGTAGAATCCACAATCACGTCCGCTCAATACAATGTTATTGATGAAGACGGTGCTATAAAATACATAGGAAGGATAGACAAGACCCCGTCACTTGACGAATACTGTTCATGTCCTGACCAGTTCCACAGAAACACGAAGTTTTACAAGGACGAGCACGGGTTTTCGTTGCAGTGTAAGCACATCATTCAGGCAAAAAAACTAAGAGGTTGGGCAAATGAATAACCTACCAAAGGAAAGAAAGTTCATAGAATGCTTCAAATCCAACAAGGACGGATCATGCAACTACTGCAAGACAAGATCGTGGAGAACAGGAAACAAAGTCTATGCCATGAAGAAGGACGGCAAGTGGCTTGCATGTACAGACAGAAAATGCTATCTTGAACAGGGGGGCAAACTGACATTGTTTAGATCTATTATCCCTGAATTGAAAAAGAACCCAACTGTCAACAACATCCCTACATGGATAATATCAAGAGATGCATATGGTATGATTTTACAGACTTTGGCATCCCATAATATCTCATATTCGACGCTTGGGGAAATCGCCAAAGACCTTCATAACCAGGTACATGAGAGTGAGGATATCGAAGAAAATGACTGAGATAAAGAAATCCGACTTTGAGCCAATCCTTGACAAGACGTTTGCCGAGATATTTGGAAATCCTGACGGATGTCCTAAATGCCATAAAGGATTCAAATTCCAGCTAGAGTATAGAAGGAGCCCAGACTGCTCAAATGTGTTCTGTGACTGGAATAGGAAGAAGAGGAGCACGTGGGATGAATAGATACGACAACTGGACAAAGGCAAAACTTTTGGAAGAGTATAAGAAGATAGCCCCTAGATATATGGAGCTGAGGAAAAGATTAGTCTTTGAGGTACCCGATATAGACCCCCAAGACGATGTTGAGAATTCACCATTTGACTGGCCTTCTTCATATCCTCGATACATTGCAGAGGATATGACATGAATAACTCAGGCAACCAGATAAAGGCAAAGATGATCCAGTCCTACCCAAAGACGGACTTTCAAAAACTGGCAGGGCTAGAGACTTTTATCCATCATCAATACCCCGACATATCCGTAAAGGTAGAGCCATTCATGCTTTTTTCCAAAGGGGAAGACGAGTATATCAAATGGGGATATACTTTGTCGCAGGATGAGGTTGAAAGATACCTTGTACATCCTCCAGACATGCTATTGTTTAGGGGAAACGAAAAGATAGCATTTGAACTTGATGGAAAAATTCATGATATCAAGACAGAAAAAACAGACAAGCGAAACAGGAGATATGAGCTTAACAACATCAAATATATAGTGATCAACGAGGCAGACCTAAAACACAAGCTTGACATTCCAAAATCAAGACCATTGACACAAGAACAGATAAATCAAGAATTCAAGGAGAGATTGGAATGCTTATGAACACCACGCACGGTAAAAAATACACCGTTACAAGCATAAAGACATGTGGAAAAAAATGCGTTCCATTCAAGTCCAATGTACAGAACTATACAAAAGGGGCAAAACGATGCTATAACTGCCTCATATTCATAGAGTATGACGGGTTTCACTGTCCTTGTTGTGGCATAACGCTAAGAACAAGATCCAGATCATATGCAGTAAAGGGGGCAAAAAGGATTTGAACTGTTCCAATACATGTCTCCAATACAAGGCACCAGGCAAATGCATCGGGTTAAAATATGAGGGAAACGTGAAATACTGCTCATACTGCGAGGTAAAGGTTGAATATGAAGGCAGTCACTGCCCATGCTGTCACACACAGTTAAGATGCAAACCAAGGGCAAAGAAATACAAGCAGAAAAGGGAGAGAAAGACAGTTGCCTAAGAAAGGATGGAAATCATTCACAGTCTCTGATGATGTGTTTGAGAGGTTTGAAAAATATAGCAAAGTTTACAATATGAGTATGGATGAGGTGATTATTCATCTGATGGATAACAAAAATGCATATGCCAGATTTGCTAAGAACATAACCAAGGTGCCTGAATCAGTGAGGGTATATGTATGAACGAATCCATAAAGAAGAGATACACATGCAAGAACTGCGGCAAAACCACAAAGTTTCACAACCACTTTGAATATCATTTCTCCTGGTCAAGACACGACCTTTGTCCCATGTGCTACGACAAGACAAGCCTTGCCAAACAGGACTTGAATGATGAACTGATAATTTCCACGGAATTCAACCCTGTAGATCTTTATTGGAATTATGTCACTTCCAAATATCTAACATAACACACCTTTATTTCCACTAGATTACTATTTCCATATTGTTATGACATAACAAGAGTTATATAGGGTAAGTTGTTATAGTATAACATGAGTACAAGATCAAACATAAAATTGATAGACGAAACTGGTGCAATTTTATTATACAAACACCATGACGGATATCCAGATAGTGAACATGGAATAATTGAATTCCTCAAACCATACATTACCAATAGTATGAAGTCAGCCGATTGGATGGCAAAATGCCTAATCAAAGATACAGAATGTGAAGTAACAACATGCCTACACGGTGACATAGAATATTACTATGAAGTAGATGTATCAAACAACAGCATAGCCGTGTTCAAATATGACATGTTTGCGGAAACCAAAGAACTAATTGATACACTCTTTGATGTTGCCCCAGAGAAGGTGTTACAGTAGATGACTCTTAGAATCATCACCTGTGAATGTGGTCACGAGTTTGCCACCAAGAAAGATAAACCCCAATGCTGGAAATGTGGGAAAAGAGGTTAGTTACCCTCTTATTTCTCGTCCAGTCACGACACACACACCTACACCTATTAAAAATAATACACTACACTACATATACTACTTGTTTTATAAAATTTTTTTAAAGAGAAAGAAGAAAGAAAGAATCACAATATTATTATAGTGTATACTGTAGTGTAGTGTATATGACAACTAGAAAAGAAATGTCTCGATTAAACGAGATGCTAAGAATAATACAAGAGGAGAAACGAATTAGCAAAGTCCAACTAGTCCTAAAAGCCAGGATAGGGATATCATATTTTGACAAGCTCAGACCTTTCCTTATGGAACTGTATGGAGACTTTATCCGATATGACAAGGATGAAAAGATGTTCATATCATTGGTAAATGCAAAGGTGTCTGAAAAGGAGAAGAGTGAAGAATGAAACTACAATTCAATTACTGTGGAGTTTGTGGAAAAGAAGTAACCTATGAAAAACATAGTTCAATCTTTAGCAACAAATTGGCAAAAGAATCAGATGAAGATCCTGACGTCTGGCAAAGATACCATTATGAATGCGTACCATCACTGACAAAAAGGATGCTAGAGAAATGAAACTAAGAGAAGATGATATATATGTTATTCATGATGCATCAGTAGGCGAAAACGATGGGTATCAATATAATGTCAAATTTCTTTCATTAGAAGGAGAAGATATAGTGTGGCAGAAATCCCAAGCAGAACAACTCAAACAACAAATCCTAGAGAACCAAAGACTCCGAGAATTGGTAGAAAAAAGGATAGAAGTATGTAAGAATAACAAAGAAGAAATAAGTGTAAAAGATAATTGGAAGGATTTTTGTAATCAGAATTTAGAGAAAAACATACTACAATCCCTTCTAGACAAAGCAAAGGAGAAAGAGGCATGATTGATTTCACAATAAACCCAATAGACGACTTTGGAATGCAGGTAATGCAGAACATGAGGGCTTTGAAAAACTTGGTAGAGGCACTACAGACCAGAATACATAAGCAGGACACGACGATAAACAACATGAACAACGAGATTGATGACCTAAAGAAACAGCTTTTGGCAATGAGGAATATGGGATGATTCGCCCTTACTGTGAAAACTGTGATATGCGTACAGATAACGGCAGGCTGTGCAGGAGATGCAAGAGGAATTAGAAATATGAAATCAGATCAAATTATATGTCCTAAATGTGGTGAAGAAGCACCACAATATACCTATAAAACACTGTCTCTTGGCAAGGAGTATACAGCCAGAAGTATGTTATGTGCATGTGGTTATTATGAACAGGAGATTTGCGACACATGATTAACCCTTGGCAAGAAATCTACAAGAACTACGGCAAGGCAAAAAAGG
>Ga0208644_1002143_pt1 | contig 15898 bp, 27 predicted proteins | sample VirMetDEL_Nov_18_FD_184517 | JGI IMG/M metagenome (GOLD analysis project Ga0208644, IMG submission 184517) | Aqueous microbial communities from the Delaware River and Bay under freshwater to marine salinity gradient to study organic matter... | ecosystem: Environmental > Aquatic > Marine >... | reverse complement strand
GCAGGCGTCGGATATTTTCAAAACCTTCCCTAGCATCTATAACAAAGTGCGCACACGTTTTCGTCCAACGGAAACCGAGCCAAGTGCTATTCTGACCGCAGAAGGTGTACCGGCGACGCCAGCAGGTGTCAAGTTCGCCGAGGCAACCGTTGAGGATTTGGATTCGCTCAAGCGCGAGATTAACAAGCAACTGCGCAAGGCGAACGACCCTGCCGATATTCGTCTGTTGACTGAGTTGAAGACACGCGTATCGGGCCACATTGACAGTCTAGACCCAGAGTTTGTGGCAGCGTACCGCAACGCTGACAGAACCTATCTGGAAAAGGTCGGGCTGCCGTTTAGCAGCGAGACGCTAAAGAACGTCGATCGCAAAAAGTTTGTCGAACAGATCGCGCCGGCCATCATCGGCAACAAGTCTAACGTGGACGATTTTATCCGCGCGACAGGCGAAGACGGCGTGCGCGTTGCTAGAGACGCGTTTTACGACAGCTTCAGCCGCGCGGCGCTCAAGAACGACGTCATCGATCCTAAAGCGGCCAACAAATGGCTGGCCAAGAACCGCAGCGCTATGGCGCTCATCCCAGGTTTAGAAGATGAGCTGCGCGGCGCAGTGAACGACGTCCAACGTCTGTTTGGCCGGAAGGCAGCGCTTGAGGCCAACTTCCGTCGTGTAGCCGGTGAGCAGCTCATCCGTGATCGTGGCTTCTCTAACCCGGCAGAGCTGGTGTCGCGCATGTATAGCGACCGCAGTTTCACTAACAAACTGTTGAGCCAGTACGGTGCAAACAAAGACATCGTGAACGCCGTGCGGTCTTACATGCTGGACGACATCGTGCGCGCGGCTGACCCGGTCGGTATGCTGAACGACCGTAACCGCGCAGCCGTGTTCAACCGCGTGTTCGGCCCGACGTATGCGCAGAAGGTGGCCGACTTCGCGGTGGCTGCCGAGCGGCTATCCAAAGACCCGACGCAGGTATCCTTCCGTGGCGAAACTGTGCCGCGTACACCGATCGAAGAGTTGACCGGCGTGCCGCCAGAGCAAATCATCTCGCGCATCTACAACCCAGTATCTGGTCCTGTTTACGCGGTGACCTCGCTGTTTAGTAAGTACTGGGCAAACGCTGCGTCTAAGGCAACGGAAGAGAAGCTGAAAGCGCTGCTACTGAACCCTTCTGACGCGGTCAAAGTGTTCGCGGCGGTGTCACCCAAGATTCAGAAGTTTGATGCCACCAAAATTAACGAAGCTATGAAAATCGGCAAGAAGTACGGCATTGAGTGGGTCAACGACGCTATCAATGACCTGACCACTGGCGCAACGCGCGGCGCAGTGCGCGGTGCGGTGACCGAAGGCACTATGGCGCCGATGCCTGAGTTGGAGGAATAAATTGACCCGCTAACCCTTCTTGCTGCCGCTAACGCCGCAGTCGCAGCGGTCAAGAAGGGCTGCCAGCTCTATAAGGACATCAAGGGCGCAAGCGGCGAAGTAGCAGACGTATTGAAGGACTTGCGAGAGCAGTTCGATAAAGTAACGGGCGGCAACCCGACAGTCGAGCAGAAGCAGAAGTACAACGCCGAAGTGCAGCGCGTCCAAGAGATCGCCAAGGCCGATCCGAACGACGTCTACACGGAGATCGGCGACCAGTTGGGCGTGTTGATGGACAGCTACGACGCGTTGAGTAAGGCGCTGCTAGAAGAACAGATGTCTAGCAAAAAAGTTTACAAGGGAGAGGAAAGTATCGGCCGCCGCGCATTGCGTCGGATCATCATCACCACGCGGCTAGACGCTATGCTGGCGGAGATACGCGAAACGATGGTGTACCGAGCGCCACCAGAATTGGGCTCACTCTGGAGCAAGTTCGAAACTATGTGGCAAACCATCGTCGCCGAGCAAGAAGTGGCGCACGCAGAAGAGCTTAAACAGATACAGATGGCGAGATGGCGACGCAGAAAAAGAATAGCGGAAATCAAGGCCAAAATAGTGTGGATTTCAGCAGTCGTTTTCGTAATAGCGTGGGCAACGGGTCTAATGTGGCTAACGACAAGAAGCGCGATGATGAGGACATCCCTTGGGGTCTATTAGTTACCGTCATGGCCGTGCTGTTGACGTTCTTCATCGTCATGCCGGTTGTCGGTTTCATGCTATGGGATATGCACGTTGTAACGCAGGCCGCGATGCATGAAGTCAAGAAAATGAAACAATTGCGGCGTGAAATACTGGAAGAAAGGATGTACGGCCAATGATCACAGAAGCCCAGCTACGTCAGATCATCCCGCAGAACAAGTACGTCGAGTACTGGCACCGCGCGCTTGCGCAACTCTTCCCCGATTACGACATCAACACCCCGAAGCGCATGGCGGCGTTCTTGGCACAGTGCGCGCATGAGTCGGGTGGATTCTCTAGCATCGTCGAAAACCTTAACTACAAACCCCAGGCGCTGCGGCGCTTATTCGCAAAATATTTCCCCGACGATGTCACAGCTAATCAGTATTGCGCGCGGCCTAACAAACAAGAGGCCATTGCGAACCGCATTTACGCTAACCGCATGGGCAACGGCGATGAGTCTAGCGGGGATGGGTATCGTTTTCGCGGCCGTGGGCTTATTCAGCTTACTGGACGATCAAACTATCAAGCTTTTGCTGACTCCTTGGAGATGAACATCGACGATGTGCCGGAATACTTAGGCACGTTCGAAGGGGCATCGCAGAGCGCCTGCTGGTATTGGGAAACCAACAACCTGAACAAGTTTGCGGACGCCGGCGATATTCTTGGCATGACCAAGCGCATCAACGGCGGCACGATCGGACTCGAGGATAGGAAAAAACACTATGAACATGCGCTTCATATTTTTGGCGCTTAGTCTGATCGGGGCCATCTGGCTAGTCGGCTGCGAAGACCGTTTCCGGTACCCGTGCCAGGACAATAAGAACTGGGCGAAGCCTGAATGCCAGCGACCAACTTGCGCGCTTACCGGTACCTGCCCTGATCAACTGGTGCCATCGAATGACTTGAAGCCGGAGGGTGAAAAATGAAGTGGACGCCTGACCAGATTGATTCCGTCATTAAGCTGATCATCGGCGGGACGTTTTGCGTCGTGCTGCTGATGATGTCAAGCTTGGCCATGTACTCGGTCGTGTTCGTGACTCAACCGATGGTGGGCATTGCGCCTGCGGACAAGCAGTTCTTTATGCTGTTGTCCGACATGTCGAAGTACATTTTGGGCGCGTTGGCGACCCTCTTGGCCATCAAGGGCAAAGACGGCGTGGCTAAATTGATCGATCCGCCGCCTGGCGTTAGCAAGGCCAGCGACTGGACCGATCCGCCGCCACCATCACCCAAGACACCGGCGCCAACTCACGCGCCAGTGCGGATGGAGCCGCAACTCACCGCTGCGCCTGTTGTGACCGGTTTTGGTGGCAAAGCAGCGCCGCCTCCAGCGCCTCAACCTGAAATTGAATAGGAGACTGCCATGAAGAAACTCATTGCACTTATTGCGTTTGTGCCGATGATTGCGTTTGCCGGCGGCGAGATGAAGAAAGTCTGCCGCACTGAGAAGGTCAAGGGCAAGGATATGCAGGTCTGCAAGACCATCAAGGTGCATAAAAAGCTCGAAGGCACTAAGGTGCCGCCAAAATGAATCCCTGGCTAATACTGGCCGCCGTGCTGGCCGTCGGCGCGGCAGGCGGCGCTGGTTACTACAAGGGCCACGGCGACGGCAAAGCAACCGTGCAGGCCGAGTGGGACGCCGAGCGCATCAAGCAGCAGGAGGCGCACGCCAAGGCGCTACAGGAATCGATCGAGAAACAGCAGGCGCTCCAAGCGGACGCCGATCAGATACGACAGGAGAAGGATCGTGAGACACGCGAGCTTGCTGCTAGGAATACCGTTCTTGCTAACAGCCTGCGCAACCGGGCGGAGCGCCCCACCACCCCTTCCGGTACCGTGTCCAGTCCCGCCAGCGCTGGATCAGGTGGCTGTACCGGAAAAGAGCTTTACCGATCGGATGGGGAGTTTCTTGTTGGGCTCGCCCGAGAAGCCGACGACCTCCGAATCGCCCTCAAGCAGTGCTACACCCAGTACGACGCCGTCCGGGTCAAACTAGGCGGCGGCGCAACTGCTGACAAATGACGCGCTCGCGCGTCGTTGTCCAGATAGTTGTTTCTTTGGTTGTGCATTCGAGCGGCGACGGCCCCTTGGGCTCGGGTAAACCGATGGCCAAAAAGGTGAACGTCGCCGCCGCGATGGCCGCGTAATAAACCACCACTAGATCTTTCATATCCGTAGCAGTCTCCCAAGCAGTTTGGTCAGCGACGACTCTTTGTACGGCATGATGCCCAGCATAACGTCTTGCACGAATCGTTCTTCGGGCGTCGAAGGTTTTTGATAGAACTGGGGCGTGTAAAACGCGCCGATCTTGGGTGGGTCTTCCTTAATGAAATAACCATCACGAAGCATCTTTGTTCCTCCTATCTTCATTTGCGCGGCGAGCATCAACTTCTTTCTTTTTTATTAACGCTGCCTCTTCTTTAGTATAAACAGGTTCCGCACCAGTGGCCGTTGCTTTCAGCCACACTTCGGCGCTATACCCTCCAGTATTACAAGATTTGCACTTGCGCTGGCGTCGTAAGCCGCCTGCCATCTTGATAACATTGACCACGTACGTGCGTTCGCCGCACATTAAGCATTTCATGGTCGGATCGCCTCCGACAGAATCTCATGGCGCTCTCGCGCGTCGCGTAGGGCGCAGTAGCGCTGGTGCAGGCGCTGCATGATCGACACGCGTTTGAAGTGCGCGCGCTCATGGTTCAGCATGGCCAGGATTTCGTCCTCCGTCTTGGAGGTCAGCACGTCATTTAGAGCGCGCCAACTTAGTCGTTTCATGTTCCACCTTCTGTTCAATTTGTTCAACTTTTCGCATTGCTCTGGCCCAAGCACGCGTTGCTTGCTGGGCCTCCTTCTGGCGTTGCCGACTGAGCGCTAACGCAGCTTTGAGCTTGGCTTTCCAATAGGCTAGTCGGTTCATTCGGCTTTTCCTTTGATCAGGTCAATCATCTCAATGTAGGCCGCCTTACTCTGTTCGTGCGTCCGAGCCCAGACCATCTCGTAGGCCACTTGATGGACGCGGTCGAGGCGACGCAGCAAGGCCGCGGCCTCCGTGTCGTATTCGTCCCGCGCGCGGTCTAACAGCATGTCCGCAAGTCTTTCTGCTGCCCTCATTTCAATGCCTCCAGTGCTATATCGGAAACTGCTCGTTTGTCGTGGAGCGCCGCCCAGATTTTTTCGTCGACGGTTCTTTCGGCCATGAGGATATACACCCATACCTCGCGCAGTTGGCCGGAACGATGCAGACGTCCGACGGTTTGCTCGTACAGCTCGAGGCTCCACGGTAGCGAGATAAAAACCAGATGGTGTCCTCCGTGCTGTAGGTTGAGCCCGTGACCCGCGCTTTTCGGGTGGATCGCCATAAGCTCGACCAGCCCATTATTCCAATCTTCCACCGCATTAGGCGCGTCCAACGTCTTAACGTGCGGATAGCGCCTCTTGATCTCTGCAAGCTCCTCCTCAAACTGATAGACCAAGATCGTATTGGCATGCTGGTTCTCCTCGAGAAGTTCTTGCAGCAAATCGAATTTGTGACTGCTAAACCAAACCGCCTTCTTGGTGACGGTGAACTTGCCTGGCATCGCCGCAGCGAGTTTGGTCGTATCGTAAACAAAACCAGACGCCATCTGCTGCAACTTGCCGGTCACCACGGCAGCGTTAGCGGCTACCGCCTGCGCGTCGGGGAAGTCGACCACGAAGTCGCGCTTCATCGTCTCGTAGGGCTGGCGATCGTCGATCGGGCAGCGCATCTCGACGACGTGACACGGCGGCAGTTTGTCCTTGTAATCGCCAGGCTCGAGCAGATACGTCGCCGGTTTGATGCGCTGCATGACTAGCTCCAGCGCGCCCCTGCGCGGTGACCAATCACCGAAATCGCGGTTGGTGCAAACGAAGTACTGTTGCAAGAACGCGCCCTTCGCGCGGCCTAACAACTTCTCGTCGACGATCTTGCACTGACCGAAGACGTCCTCGAGGCCGTTGCTGGTAAACGACCCGGTCAAGCCCCAGCGCACTGGGAATTGATCGATGATTCGCTGCAATGCCTTAAAGCGCTTGCCTGATGGGTTCTTGAGCTTGGTCAGCTCATCGAACACGATCGCATCAAAGCTCGACAGGTCTTGCCCGATCAACCACTGGATGTTGTCGTAATTGATCACGACGACGTTGTAGCTGGTGTCCTCGAGAACCTCTTGCCGCTGCTTAGACGTGCCGACCGCAACACCGACGTTTAAGTAGAGCGACCACTTCGGACCCTCCACCGGCCAGACGCTGGTGCAGACGCGCTTGGGCGCTAAAACAAGAAAACGCTGCGCTACACCGTCGACAATGAAGTCTTCCATCGCGGTCAATGTGATCGCGGTCTTGCCGGCGCCAACAGGCGCCAACACCAACGCACGATCGTTCTCGTACAAGAAGTCGGCGGCCTCTTCCTGGTAAGGTCTAAGCTGCATTTTTCTCCTTTAGCTTGGCTTCGATGGCGCTGTAAAATTCGTTGTACATCGGCCTTGAAAAATCAGTTCTGCCTTGCGTTGCAAGTATTTTTACTTCCTCATCCGTCAGCCCTTGCCATTCTTTCTTTGATAGCCATTTCTTTGGCGCTCCACGAAATACTGGCTCTCTATTTTCCAATACAGCAAGCATAACTTCCATGCCGTTATACATACCGTGAAAGTATGGGTCGTAGTTCCATGTACCATCACGCCCTTGAACCTCAAGCAGTTCTTTCAATTTAACTACAAGCTCCTGCTCTGGCTGCCCTAGTCGGGCTTCGAGTTCCTCGATCCGCTTTGCCATGCGCTGCTGCTCTTCAACCATGACCGCGATTGCATCCCAATCTGGATTAAATTTGTTCTCAGGCTGCGCTAATCTGGCGCGTAGTGTTTCAGCCTCCTCCCGTGAATCGCATTGAATACACACGTCCCACTTTCGCAGCCATTTGATACCGCCAATCGATACCTTCTCGTCGGCGGCTTGCTCGTATTGCTTGATGCGAATTTTGTTAGTCATACCTGCCCCCTTGCGCGGATAGCTTCTGCACAATGCCTTGGAGTTAGTGATGGGTGCTCCCCAACTTCTCCACAAATCTGCGCACACACCTCGCGCTCCGCTGCTGCGACTAACTCTGCAAAGCGTTCAAGCTCAGGTAGGTACGGGTAGCCTAAGTTTCCAAAGTCATTCGATAACCCAGCCTCCCGCGCCATGCGGATAATGTCATCTCTGGTCATTTGCTTTTCCCCCTGCTTGATAGTTTTCTCATCTCAGCCATTTGTTCTGGAGTGCGCCTTCCTGTTGCTACTTCGCCGGTATCAATAACTTTTTCATGTGTTGTAAACCGTATGTCACAACCATTACAAATGTGCCGTCGCATGACATACGCTTTACGTTGGCGCGTGGCTATCACCGTCGATCGAGAATTGCATTTAGGGCATTTCACGGCAACAGCTCCTTGATTCGTCTGATCGACCAGCCTGTCGCGTCGTGGATGGTTAAGATCACCTGGGCGCCGATCGGCAATACGCCGCTGCGGTACCGGCTAAGATTGGACGGCGGTATCTGTAACATCCTTGATAACGCGGCGTCATTTTTCAATTTGTAAACTTCGATCAACCTATCAAAGAGCGGATGCGGTATTCGTGCGTCCATTCGTCAATCTCCTTTTTATTAGTTAGCAACGCATAACGCTGTTGCAGTCTTACTACTTCATCACGAAAGATCGCCTGCAATGGCGCCAGACGACCACCTTTCGGTCTTTTCAATTCGACAAACCATGTCTCACCGTTCGGCAGGCACACGATTCGATCGGCGACCCCACGCTGATTGGGCGACTTGAACTTCCAAGCGCGGCCGCCCAAGATTTCTACTGACCAAATCAAATAGTTTTCAATTTCAGATTCGCGCATGACCGAAAATATAAAGGCTAAAAAAGTATTTGACAAGGATTTTTTTGTGCGGCATAGTCGAGGCTCAAACAGTAAACGGGGGTACAGTGAATCATTCCAACATCGTCGGCGGCTCTACCGCCAAGCGCGTCATCAACTGCCCAGCGTCGGTGAAGCTGGTGCAACAGATGCCACCGCGTCCATCAAGCGAACACGCTGACCGTGGTACGCTCCTTCACAACGTGATCGCTGAATTACTGGAGTTCGACAAGACGCCCGCGCAGTGCCTGGGCGCGCAGTATAACGACCAAGTGCTGACGCAGGAGTTGATCGATGAGAAAATTATTCCCGCTCTCGCGGCCCTCGATGTCATTGATCCGGACAAACGAATGGAGTATATGGTGGAAACGCGTGTGGCCTTCGGTGACTTTCTTCCTGGCGTATTTGGTAGTACTGATCTACTTGGGCGCCAAGACACACGCGCCATCGTTCTTGATTGGAAATTTGGCGATGGTGTACTTGTGGATGCTGTGGAAAACGATCAACTCATGTTTTACGCAGCCGCCGCCATGCGAACTGAATCAGCGAAGTGGGTTTTCGAGGGTGCGGATGAGATTGAACTCATCATCGTACAGCCGCCAGAAATCCGGCGCTGGACTACTACTAAGGCACGGATTCTTTCTTTTGAACAAGACCTCGCGAAAGCAGTAAAGCGCGCGCAGCAAGACGACGCGCCGATCAAGACGGGCGAACACTGCCGGTGGTGCGCAGCGAAACCGATCTGCCCGCAGATGAATGGCGCAGTTGACCGCGCAGTGCATCAGCAGATTGTGAACCTCGATAAAGAGCAACTCAGCGCGTATCTCGCGAAGGCTGACGTACTCGAGGATTGGGTTAAAGACCTGCGGGCGCTCGCGTTTCAGGTGCTAGAATCAGGTGGTCAAGTGCCAGGCTACAAACTGGTGGCCAAGCGTGGCACGCGGCAGTGGGTGTCTGAAGGCGCTGTCGAAGCGTGGGCAGACCACAATCAAATTACCGACGCGTATGAGACGAAATTAAAGTCGCCTGCGCAGATGGAAAAAGTGCTGAAGAAGCACGGCAAAGAATTACCTAGCGATCTCGTTATGACGGTATCGTCGGGTAGTACGTTGGCACCGGAATCTGATCCGAGGCCGGCGGTGTTACAAATCGGGAAGCAGTTGACTGCGGCCCTTTCTAAACTCCAATAAAGGAAACTATCATGGCTTTTGAATTAGCAAACCTCCCTCCTGTTTCTTCCCTGTCAGTCGCTCTGCGCCAGCTTGATAAAGATGTCGGCCCTGCCGGCAGCGTTATCTTGAAGATGGACAAGCGCGGCGATTGGGTCTTCGGCGCAGACCAAACTGAAGTGGATGACGGCACCTTGTGGGCAGTCAACCCTTTTTCGTTCGTGCATGGTTTTATCGCATGGGGAGATGGGGAAGTGTTGGGCGAGAAGATGGTGTCGGTGTCGCAGCCGTTGCCAGAGATGGAGCCCGCACCCGCAGGCGCCAAGCGTGGTTGGGAGACGCAGGTTGGTATGTCGTTGAAGTGCATCAGCGGGCCAGACAATGGTCTTGAGGTGCGCTACAACGTCACGTCAGTCGGCGGCAAGCGTGCCGTGCAGGGCCTGGCCGTTGCGATCGCGCAGCAAGTCGAGAGCGATCAAACGAAGCCAGTACCGGTCGTCACATTGAAGCGTGATCACTACACGCACAAAAGCTACGGCAAAATTTATACGCCGGTGTTTGAAGTGCAGGAGTGGATGAGCATGGACGGTGGCAAGGCAGAGGAACCTGCCGAGGAAGCCGCACCAGCACGTCGTCGTCGCGGTTAAGTTTTACGGGGGAAAGCGGATGCCGGAGGCTGGAACGCACCACCAGCATGAGAAAGCCGGACGCAGCGAGTACCCCACCTTTCAACTACAGGAGAATAAAAATGAAATACCTTATCGCACTTTGGTTAGCTGTCACCGCACCGCTGGTTTACGCAACCTGCACAACGAGTAGTTACTGCGGCCCGAATGGTTGTGTGTACTGCACAACCTGCTGCTATGGAACTAACTGCCATACCAATTGCTACTGAGATGCGTGTGGTGCACGCATGAAAGTTCTTGATATGTCGGTACAGCATTGCCTGCGCAGCGATGTGCAGGCTTTCATTGAGGCGCATCATTACTCAAAGTCTATAAACGGCTGTATCGCCGACTATTGTTTCAGTCTTAATTACGAAGACGTAATGATAGGCGCCGCGTTTTTTGGTCGTATGGCTATGGCAGGGCAATGGAAAAAATATGGTGCCGTAGAATCTGATGTTATAGAGTTGCGCCGACTTTGCTGTATAGATGACACACCAAAAAATACAGAGTCATTTTTTATTGGCGCGATGTTGAGGTGGTTAAAAAAACACACCTCACATAAAGTTGTGGTGTCTTACGCGGATGCAGAGTATGGGCATACCGGCACTATTTATAAAGCGTCAAACTTTAAGTATCTTGGTAGAGCGACAGGCGCTAAGATAATTGTCTACGACGGAAAAACGTATCATGACAAAACTATTCGCACAAAATACAAAGGGGAACTCAAACCCTTTGCTAAAAAGATAAAAGCCGCGCTCGCGTCTGGCGAAGCGGTGTATAAAACTACGGCCGGAAAGCACATTTATGTCTATCCTTTGGCTTGATTTTGAGACGCGCAGCCGCTGCGACCTAACTAGCAAGGGAGTCTACAACTATGCACAAGACGCCAGCACCGATGTACTTTGTATGTCCTACGCATTTGACGACGAACCTGTTGTTACGTGGCGGCCCTCTGATCCATTTCCGAAATCCGTGCGCAATCACACCGGGCAAATCAGAGCGCATAACGCTGCCTTCGAGCGGCTCATATTCTGGTACGTCTTACAATGTAACTTTCAACTCGAACAGTTCTACTGCACCGCTGCTCAAGCGCGTGCTAACTGCCTACCGGGCAGCCTTGAAGATGTCGGACGCGCCATCAGCAGCAACATGCGCAAAGACCACCGAGGCGGACAGCTTATCCGCGCACTTTCCATCCCTCGCGCTGATGGATCGTTTAACGATTCGCCCGAACTAATCGCCGAGATGATCGCGTACTGCGAACAGGACGTTCGCGCTATGCGTGAGATCAGCAAGGCGATGCGCCAGCTCACCGATGATGAGCTACTCGATTACCACATCAACGAGCGCATCAACGACCGTGGCGTGCTGCTTGACCTACCGCTCGCCCAGGCTGCGATCAAGTACGCGTCGGTCGAGCTGGAAGAGATTGAGAGCTTAGTGCAAGACATCACCAAAGGCGAGATCAACTCGGTGCGCAGCCCGCGCATGAAAGCCTGGGTGATGGAGCGCGTCGGGCCGCAGGCGCTGAAGATGATGGAGGTCTACAAGGACGGCGAAAAGAAGTACAGTATCGATAAATCTGTACGCAGCAACTTGCTTAAATTTGCGGAGGAGAACCCAGATGAGATTCCGGCCTATGTTGCGGACGTCATTCAATGTGCAGACGATCTCTGGGCGTCGTCGGTTGCGAAGTTCAGCCGCCTGGGCGAGCTGGCTGACGAAGACGATCACCGAGTACGAGGTGCATTTGTCTTTGCCGGAGGATCAGCTACTGGACGCGCGTCGAGCTATGGCGCCCAGGTTCACAACTTCACCCGAAAGTGCGCAGCAGAGCCAGATGACGTTAGGCAGGCTATGGTCCGTGGCCACAGCATCGTCCCAAGATTTGGAAAACGCGTTACAGATGTTCTCAAGGGAATGCTCCGGCCCGCATTAATCGCGGCGCCCGGTAAACAGTTCGTTGTTGCCGACTGGTCGGCGGTCGAGGCCCGCGTCACCGCGTGGGCGTCCAACGACCCGCAGGCCGAAGAGGTGCTAGACACCTTCCGCGCAGGCAAAGACATCTATATTCGTGAGGCCGCCGGCATCTACCGGGTGCCGTACGAAGAGATCGCCGAAGAGTACGAGCAGACCGATCAGTCTGATCGACGCCAGATCGGCAAGGTCGCTATTCTGTCGCTCGGTTTCGGTGGGTCGATCGGCGCGTTTGCCGCGATGGGCCGCAACTACGGCGTGTTCGTGCCAGAGTCGGACGCGCGCCGGATCGTGGACGCGTGGCGCCGCGCTAACGCTTGGGCGGTGCGCTACTGGACCAAACTCGAGGACGCCTACACGCGGGCGCTACGCAACCCAGGGCGCGAGTTCTCAGCCGGTCGGGTCACGTACCTGTACGACGGTCAGCATCTTTGGTACGCGTTGCCGTCGGGCCGGATTCTCTGTTACCCGTTTGCCAAGTTCGAGGGTGACGAGATCACTTACATCAAGGCCGCGTGGAAACCGGCGGCCGACGCCAAAGAATGGCCGAGAGCGCGCTTGTGGCGAGGGCTCGCCTGTGAGAACATTACTCAGGCAATCGCGCACGACTTGCTGCGGCATTCTTTACGCCAGCTTCCCGATGTTGTGCTGCATGTCCACGATGAAATTGTGCTAGAGACGGCAGACCCTGATGCGCCCAATACCCTGAAGCAAGTAATGTGTACGCCGCCTAACTGGGCGGCCGGGCTACCTTTAAACGCCGGCGTCAAAGTAATGACCCGGTATGGCAAATAAAAAAGCCGCCTGGCAGGGCGGCTTTAACTACTACGGGAGAAGCACTTGGAGTTCTTAGAGTATCTCACAAAACTTGCGCCGGAAGGCGAAACCTTATTAATCGTTCGGCAAAAACCGAAACTCAAAGACGGGAAGATCGAACTGCACGCCGACGGGGCCGTTAAGGCCGTCTGGCCTGCGTTCTACCCTGACCACAAGCGCCGTGAGGGCGAGTCGTGGTACGGCAACACGGCGTCCTTCATTGTCGACCGCTTTACCGACGGCAAACCCAGCGCCAGTGCTGCGAACTGCGAGTACGTCTTGGTGATGGTGCTGGATGACGTCGGCGACCCGGTCAAGGCGCCGAACACGCCGCCGCTGCCGCCGACATGGATCATCGAGACGTCCGCCGGGTCGTTCCAATGGGGCTACGCGTTCTCATACCAGCCCACAAAGGCCGATTACGCAGCAGCGATTAAGGCGATCATCAAGGCCGGCTACAGCGATCCTGGCGCCGGTAACCCGGTGCGCAACTTCCGCCTGCCGGGCTCGATTAACCTGAAACCCGGCCGCGACAACTTCGCTGCGCAACTGATCGAGTTTCACCCGGAGCGCGAGTACACATTAGATGAAATCTGCACGACACTAAACGTCACGCCGGCGCCGGTCGAGTCGCTGGGCGTTAACCCGATCAAACTGGCCGACGACGGCGGCGACGACATCTTCGCGTGGTTGGGCGAGCATGGTCTGGTGTTATCCAAACCCAACGGCGAGGGCTGGGCTGGCGTCGTTTGCCCGAACAATGGCCAGCATACCGACGGCAACCCGGAAGGCCGCTATAACCCGTCCTCGAGGGCGTATTGCTGCCTGCACCCGCACTGCATCGACTTGACGTCGACCGACTTCCTGGCGTGGGTCGCGGCCAATGGTGGGCCGAAACGCGAGCCCGGCCTGCGCGGTGAGCTGATCGTCGACACGATGAACACGGCGCTGGCTATGCTTACGCCGACCGAGGATTTCCCGGATGTTGCGTCCGACGTGGTGGAAGAGGTCGATCGGCGCCAGGCTGCCCGGGCCGAGCGCGCCGCGTGGTATGAGCGCTATGCCTACATTGTCGAAGATGAAGCGTATTTCGACCTGGTCGACCGGCGCGAGATCACGCGCAGCGCGTTCAATGCGCTGTACCGGCACATTGGCTGCTACTCGATTCACAACGGCCGCAAGATTGAATCGTCCGTCTGTTTCGATGAAAACCGAGACGCGAAAGGCGCGCCGGTGTTTACCGGCATCACCTACGCCGCGGGCGATGGCGTGGTGGTGAACCGCGACGGCCTGCAATACGGCAACCGTTGGCGCGACGCGCGACCGGTACCGGTGCCGGGCGATGCGTCCCCGTGGCTCGAGCATGTCGAGCGCATGGTGCCAATTGCGGAAGAACGCGAGCATTTGCTAAACGTCCTGGCCTACAAAATTCAAAACCCGAGCGTCAAGATCAATCACGCCGTCTTGATCGGTGGTCTACCGGGCAGCGGCAAGGACACAATGATGGCGCCGTTCTTTTGGGCAATCGGCGGCGACTCTAAACAGAATTGCAGCTTGGTGCGAAACGAAGAACTCACGTCGCAATGGGGTTATGCGCTCGAGTGCGAAGTAATGGAAATTGCCGAGCTGCGCCAATCCGAAGCCCGCGACCGGCGGGCGCTCGAGAATAGCCTGAAACCGATAATCGCAGCGCCGCCGGAATTCTTGCAGATCAACCGCAAGGGCCTGCACCCTTACATGGCCCCGAACCGCGTCCTAGTGGTGGCATTCTCAAACGAGCGGGCAGCGATCAGTATTCCAACCAACGATCGGCGGTGGTTTTGCCTATGGTCCGACGCCGGCCGATTGCCAGAGGCCGACGCGCGGCGCTTGTGGACTTGGTATAAACACAAGGGCGGCTTTGCGGCCGTCGCTGCGTACCTGCACGGCCGTGACGTCTCGGCGTTTAACCCGGGCGCAGCGCCGCCGATGACCGAGGCCAAGATGATCATGATCGACCACGGCCGCAGCACGGCCGAAGCGTATTTGATCGAGCTGATCACGAACCGAACCGGCGAGTTCGCGGCCGGTGTTATCGCGTCGCCGTTCTTTTCACTTTGCGACCGGCTACTAGGTAACGCGCCGCCGGGCGTCAAAATTCCGCCTATGGCGCTTCTGCACGCGCTGAATGAGTCAGGTTGGGTCGACTTGGGTCGCGTACACTCGCGCGATTTTAAGACCAAGAAACAACTATTCTGCGCGCCGGACATGGTCGACATGTCGCGCACTGAATTGCGCCGCTTGGCCGAGCAAACCCCAGCGCCGGGTGCCGTGCGCTTAGTCAAATAAAAAACCCAGCGCTCGGCGTTAACCTGGGCGCTGGGCGAAGTGGCGCGTCAAGCGCGCCGCCGGTGGGAGCGAACCGGCGCTACAATCTTCGCAGAATTATCATCACTGCGGCCAATATTTTGAAAATAATCATAGGTTCTCGCTTTCTTGGTCGAGCGCTTCGGCCGCTTCACGCTCCAAGCGCTTGATCACGCGCGAATCGAGAATGTCCGCAATATCGCAGGGTGAACCGACCGGCCGCGCATGTATTAGCCAAGCGGTGGCCGGTAGACCGACCGACCGGTCGGCCGGCTCAAAATCATACCAGCATGTCAAATTGATATCGGCAATCGATTGTTCGACGCGCTCTAGGTAGCGCGCATAGGGCCGCCGAGCACCGGCGGCGGCGGCCGCGTCAAGTCTAGATTCATTCATCTGCTCACCTTTTAATAGTTTGTCCGGGTATCGGCGCGTGCAATGGCGCGCCGGTCCAATCGAGCGCAATTTCTTCAATTAGTGGAATTGTCGGGTCATATTGCGCAGTCGTTTCGGCGCTTGCGCCGATATATCGAACCGGCTGCAGGAAATTGAGCGCGTCGAATCGCCGAATGTATTCGGCCGTCGACACCGATTCAGTCCAGAACGGAAATTTGCGGATATCTTTTGGCTTTTTCGGCCGATAGGGTTTGCGCGCCGCTTTGGCGAGTTCTATCGGGTCGCGGTCAAATTTCACTTTGTAGGTTGTTCCGTCAATATTTATCGTTTGCATAGTGTTAACTCCATTAGTTTAAATTGTGCAGCAACCGCAACATGGCGCATCAATGCAGCGGCCGCGCGCGTTGCGGTAGTAATCGCGCGGCCCTTGTTCGCTGATTAGCGTGATAGTGTCGATTCGGTACCCGCGGCGCTGCAATAGCACTGTGCGGCCGCGTTTCCATTGAA
>Ga0208644_1002141_pt1 | contig 15903 bp, 36 predicted proteins | sample VirMetDEL_Nov_18_FD_184517 | JGI IMG/M metagenome (GOLD analysis project Ga0208644, IMG submission 184517) | Aqueous microbial communities from the Delaware River and Bay under freshwater to marine salinity gradient to study organic matter... | ecosystem: Environmental > Aquatic > Marine >... | reverse complement strand
TCTTTAATTCTTTTGTAAGAATTATAGAGTTGTTTATTTAATTCTTGTATTTCTTTTTCATACATTTGACTTTTTCTCATTCACATTATCTCCTATATGTTTATGTAAAAGATTATACAATTTTTTAGTAACTCGTGTCAAATTTAAAATGCATTAGTCAAATTACTGACAGATATGTGTTGCATAAATACCACAACCTATTCATGTGTCAATTCTTTGACTTCTTCTTCTGTCATTTTATTTACAATAATAGGTGTATACGCACCTATATATGCTCCAATGATATTAAATTGTATATATTCGTGTGCTTCTTCTACACTCATATCGTCACGAGCTACTAAAATCTTAACCATCTTGGTTAAATCATAGGCAATAACTGTGTCCATATTATGTCTTTCAGCAGTACCTATGATTGCATTGTCAAATCCGTCCCATTTAAGCATCACTCACTCCTTTCTATTTTTATATGCCACCTATACTCAGGTTCTGAGATAGCATCTATAAACCTTGTATGTATTTTTAGTCCATACTTTTTTAATAAAGAATTAATAATAGGTATTCCTTCTTTAAATCCTTCAGAGTAATAGCTATCATTAAAACCTATTTCTTTTATCTCATCTTTTACTTTCATTACTCACTCCTTTCTTTCTAAATGAAAATCAAGTATCTCACATACTTTATCTACAGTTTCACACCATATGTCTTCGTACTTTTCTTTAGTTATCCAGTTACCATTGTCTTCATCTATTTCATAAGGTGAATCACTATACATATCACCTATATGTTTATCAAACATAAGTGTGGCTAACTCACAGTACAAAGCTACATAGTCTTCAGATTTTATTATAGGTTTACTCATCATCTTCCTCCTTTTCTAAATCAAATCTAATCCATACTGATGCACCTGCTTCGTCTTCAAATCGTTGCATCTCTTCCCAGTCAACTGGTGAGTATATTTCTAACCATCTGATAAACTCTTTAAATGTTTTAGGTTCAGTCATTGGTCTATCTAATTCATCTCTATTAATCATCTTCCAACTCTCCTTTCTCGTACTCTATTGCTTCTTGCAATGGTTGTTGCAATGCAGTTAATATTATATGTTGAGCAGACGCAACTGAAGGTGCAGTATCGTGTATGAATTGCACTGATACATCTGCTAAGGCACACGCAATATCAAATCCGTGAGTCTTTCTTTTGATATGTTTGTTAATTACTTTTGCTAAGTCTTCAGCCACAATGTCCACATCAAACTCTGCATCTATAACTTTAGTTTTCTTTTTCTTTTTAGTTTTAAAATCAATTACTTCACACATAGTTATACTCCTTCTGTTTCAACAATGGATTCTATTTGTTCATCTTCAATTCTAGTAGGGTCACCATTATTTAATTCATAATAGTCACCTTCCCAAACTTTTTCTTCAGCTTCCTTTTTAGAGTTAGCTTCCACTATACACCTCCATTCAGCAGTAGCATAGGTTGTTACAAGATATTTTTTCACAGTTACACTCCTTTCATCTTAGTTACTGTATCATAGAACCTTGGATTCTCCAAGATAAATTCTTCACCATCTTGATAAAATGTAATCTCTTCATTATCATAGGCATCATCAATGATGAACTCGTCCACACCCATTTCAAGTAACTGATTCTCAGTCATTTGTCTGCGTGTTTCTTGTGTAACATTTATTAGTACAAACTTTTTATTATTCATAGTTTAGTCCTTTCTTTTCATAGTGTACTCACCATACTTTACTTGTGTAAAGTTTACATTATGGTTTTCAGTTAAGTATTTGCGTAACTCTGAACCCTCATAACCCTCAGTGTCACACCATTTTTTCAAGACTGGATTATCAAACTCCAATCTTAAAATCTCTTTAGCAAAGTTATTAATCATCTGCCAATCTATTTCAGTCTTTAAATATTTACCCATTACTTATTCCTTTCTATGTAAACCATATTGGTCTTGGTCGTTTAGTCCAATTACAAAATGGTCGCTTGTGTTTCATATAAAAATTCTGATATGCAAGTATAGACATATGCTCTACCTTACAATCATCAGGCATACATTGTGGCATAGGTGTAAACCCTTTGTCCATAGGTATGTTTTGAGGTGACTGCATAAGGGTGTTCACTCGCCTACCTACTGCGTGGAACTTACCATACCTATGTGTGTACTCTTTGAGTAGACAATGTAATAGATTACATAGCCACCAATAGTTAGTATGACTCTCTCGTACCCATTTATTACTTGGGTGATTAATGTGACTGGCTAACATAAGGTCTTTATCGTACCATTCGTTAGGGTGTTTCCATCTCTTGAGTCTTCTACCATTTTGTATAACAGTGTACTCTTCACCATCAAGAACTCTATGAGCAGTTGATAATAGTTGTGCATACTCAATACACATTTTAACAACGTGCTTGTCACAGTGTTGCTCTGCACATATCTGTGGGTCATCTGATAAATAAAATATATTCATAGCTTTACTCCTTTCTAGTCTGCGAACTCATCATATATTTCAAATCTTTTTATTACAACATCTCGTATTAAATCTTGTAATTCAAAAGAGTAACCACTTTCATCAAGTGGTATTTCAATCCAGTTTTGGTCTTGATAAGGGTCATACTCGTTAAGTATGATGTCAGTAATCTCCATAGATAATTCATTGGCATCATCATATGTATGTAATTTTCTTTTCATAGTCATTATCCTTTCATAAATTTATTATAAATTTGTTGACCTAATTCTTCCTTACCAATAAGGTTACACAAAGAATTTATGTACCCTACATCATAGGCAATATTATCATATTGTCCATCTTCCATAAGAATTTTATAGTCTTTGTTTAATTCTTTGTAAACATCAGCAATAGTATTTCTTATTTCTTTTTCTGTGTAATACATAGTCATAGTCATAGTCCTTTCTATATTGGTAGCACTTGGTTGCTATGCCATAAGGCATACATAGCTAGACCAAATGCTAATATTAATTTTAATAGTAGTCTATCGTACATCTTACGCAAACTCCTTAAACTTTTCAAGAAAATTATAATCTTTTTTCCATTCATCTGTAGATGCTATGAGTTCGTGATAACTTATCACATCTTTAACATAGATGTCACCATACTCCCACGAACCATAGGTATAAGGTGAACGACTCGCAACGTACCACCTAGCATAAGGGTTTTTACTTTCATTTTCTTTTGTCTGATAAGTTTTTAAAACTCTATGCTCAAACTCTGTTGCTTCATTTTTATAGATTGCATAAGGTGAATCCACCTTTACAGTCTTACCAAATTTATTTTTTGCCATACTTTTTCTCCTTTTGTTGGTCAAAATATTTATCAAGTTTCTTAAAGAAACTCTCGTTAATAATGTCTGACAGTTCAGCACAGACCTTTGGTGGTAGGTCTGAACTGCCATATAGTTTTATGGAACTACTCATCATCAGTAACTCCACACTTATCCATAATGTACTCCCTAGCGATTAGCTTTGGGTCTTTACGCAGTGGATAAGTTGCAAACCTTTCACCCACTTGGGTCATAATAGTTTGCATAGACCAACCCCTAATCTTAGGGTCAGCTTTGCCTTGAGCCATTAGTTGCTCAATGTAGTCGTGTATTTGTTGCATTACGCACTCCTTTCGTGTTGTAAATATATAAATAAATACTACTTCGTTATACTTAGTAGTATTTTTTATATGGGTTGTTGTTCTCGTCTGAGGTCTTGGATATCTTCTTCCAATAACTCATAGAGTTTGTTTAAGAGATGGTCGTGTAGTTCTTCTTGTTCTTCAAGAGTTAATTGAAGACCAAACATATCCCATATCTTAATGTGTATAGACTCAAAATGATGGTCTAAAAAAGTATCGTCTGATGCGACTTCTTCAAAGTTAAACTTTGTAATTCTCTCAGACTTTCTTAGTCTGTCATTCCAATACAAAGCATTGGACATAACCTTTTGATATTCTTCTTCAATTCTGAAATCTATTTCAGACCAAAGTTCTTCCTGCATTTTTAAATGTTGATTTGACATAGTCAAACTCCTTTCTTTGTTGTTAATATTTCTTCCACTTCAGACTTTTTAAAACACAAAGTGTTGTCATCAGTTTCTGCGTCTTCATCTTCAATGACCACTTCAGTTCCATAATCATAGATTATTTTACCATAAATTTCTTGGTCAATAACTTTTATTCTATCGCCTACTTGCATAGTATTTTCCTTTCTTTTTGTTATGCCACATAATATATCTGGCTTGTTTGTCTACCTACAAAATGTCTTTTTGAAAGTAGAACTTGACTAGCTTTAGCTAATGGTTTCTTAGAGTGAGCATCAACAAAGCTACTGTACTTATAAGGATTATAAGTAGCCACCTTGATAGGGAAGTTAGGTTCAAACTCACTCACCCAAGTGCCTACAACATATGCGTGGACATTCTTTTTTTGCTCACGCAACACTCGTTGTCTGCCTTTCTCTGACACTTTGAACTGTGCATCAAACAATGGCACACAGTTCTCGTGCTTGATTACTTTACCATAGTTCTCTTTCTCAAGAGAAACAATAGAGTAACAGTTCTTATGTAAGTTATAGTAAACTTTAACTTTCATAGTATTTTTCCTTTCTATCTTGGGTTAATTCTGAAGTCTTTCAACCAATCAGATAACCATTTAAGTTGTTCAAACTCACTCACCTTTGAGTGCATTAGGTTATTTTTCCACAAATCCCTATTGGAATCTTCTAAATCCCAACCTATTTGCTGAAGTTCTTCAGCCATAGCTTCAAACTCAGGGTTGAGTTCTTCAAGTCTAGCTTGAATCTTTTCAACCCTTTCGTCTATGTCATCAGGTAATGCTGATGTAAAGGTTATTTTTCTAGCCATATCAAACTCCTTTCAGCTAGGTTAATATATAAAAATACTACTTCATTATATTCAGTAGTATTTATATATACCAACTTGTATAGTTCTCCTTCATTACCCATAACCAGTAACAAAGGTGGTGCAGTTCTGAGCTTTCACTCAAGGTCTGCACCTTACCTATACACATAGCATACCACCTTTCACAATGCAAGGTTTAATTAAAATTATCTTTCCACATCAAGTCTAACTTTATTAACTTCAGTTAAGTTATCCCAATGAGGAACAAACAATCTTTTAAATTGTTTGAATAATGTTTCTATCAAAGCTAGACATTCAATTTTATCATTAACTCTAACTGAGTTAACAACTTTTTTACCTTGTGTTTGCACAAGAACTTCTTGAGCATTCGCACACCCATCTTGTACAATGATTTCAACACCTTCAATATCTGCAATCATTTTATGCATACTTGAAGGGGTTTTATCAAAGGGTTGTAAGGTTATTTTGGTTTTACCATACATCACACTCCAATTACCATTAGAATTTTTTTCCACCTTTGGTGGTAATTTAGGGTCAGAGTATTCCTTTTTTATTGCTTGTCTAAGCATAATATTACTATTCATAGTTTAGTCCTTTCAGTTAATTAATAAATAAATATTACTTCATTATATTCAGTAATATTTTTTATTAGTGTTGATAAATTGCAACACTCTTTGCGTTAATATTTGAACCACTACACAATACACATTGTTCGCAAGTGGTTCGCTTTCCTGCTTCCTTAGAAGCTGGACAAAGTACCTCATTCTTAGAATCAAGTACCTCGTTCTTTTGTAGGACTCTAAAAGTCCTAAATCCTTTTGACCAAAACTGTTTGGATTCTTCATAAGAATCTGCAGACATCATACATTGGTCAGCTCGTACATCTGCACTAGCAATCTTTGATTGGTGAGTGTAACCTGTATGTTTCTTAGCTTTGGATAGTAAACTATCCCAGATGTAAGAAGGTACTGCACTTGGGTCACCATAAGTACCAAGTCTTATGACTTGATTTTCACCAAGACTTTGTATGTCATTATGGTTGTTAACTACAGAGTAGTTACCTTTCATAAATGACTTGTAAACTGCAAGTACACCTTGAAACAATTTAACATAACAAGTTCTGTTAATCGCTTGCTTTCTGTTTGGGTCATTCGTAGGTGTACCCCTATGCTTACAGTTGCCACAGATTGAATAATCTGCACCAGTTTTACTGGCAAGTAATGGGTCTATATCACTACGAATGATATAGGTCTGAGCCATATTGCCAGTTTTTTTGTTTGTACTTCCATTGAAGTAAATCACTACAATATCTTTACCATCAATCAAAGATTGACCTTGATATATTATCGTACCATTACTCATAAAATCTCCTATATTCTTGCCAAGTTCTCTTGGCAATTTTGATAACTATGTTATCACTTATTGACCTAGATGATGAAAGTTCTTGTACTAAAAGAACTTCATTTACGAAGTCGTTAAGGTTATCATAATAACCTACAAGGTTATACGAAGCATCTGAAATATGCTTATAGTTTGCCAGTTTGTGGCAGATTTTACCAGTTAGCATAGCTAAATTCCTTTCAGTTGGTTGTTAATATTTAATAAATAAATACTACTTCGTTATACTCAGTAGTATTTTTTATTATTCGTATAAGTAGTTCTCCAATGCATTATGCATTCTAGTTTCTCCTACTCTCTTACAATAGTCATTGTAAGTTTCAAGAATGACATAACCTTCAGATAATTTTTTACAAAATTCTCTATCGCCATTGTGTGAAGTTTCTGGTTGTAGAAGTTCTACAAATTCTTTTATAGTGTAACCTTTAGGTTCAGTTTTCATACCAAAATCATTTCTGATTTGTACTACAATATCAATTTTTGACATAGTCAAAGTCCTTTCAGTTGTTTGTTAATATTTAATAAATAAATACTACTTCGTTATACTCAGTAGTATTTTTTATTACTCAAGTCCCTTACACATACCTATTGCGAAGAATGAAATTCCACCAAGTGTGTAACCTATAAAACTTTCTACGAAAGATGTAGGTGGTTCTACGAACAATAGACACACACCACTTGTAAGTGCCATAAAGAAACAAAATACACTTATCCATAGATAAGTTGTTGGTTTAAAGTTAAACATAGTTTAAGTCCTTTCAGTTAAAGTTTAAACATAGTCCCAAAAAGGGACTATGTCAAGGGAGGAAATTATTTTCTAGGAACTAGAAGTCCTAGCTTTATGGCAGTATCTATATCTTCAGAAGAAGATATCGTTATGTGCTTAGTATCGCCATCAATCAAAGATTGCCATTTATTTTTCTTTGGTTGCTTAAAGCAATCCATCATATTAGTTTTCCATTTTGACATTGTCAAAGTCCTTTCAGTTAAAGTTTTTGTTAGTAGTAAATAAATACTACTTCATTATATTCAGTAGTATTTTTTACTAGGTCGTGGAGTTCTCACTTGCGTTGTGCCCTCACTCATCTGCCTAGATGCAAGAGAGCAAGGGAAACAACTTGGGAGGAAACCAAGAGATATATATATAATAAATACTACTTCATTACATTCAGTAGTATTTTTATATAACTGCATTGAAAACATTGAAGAAAATGTAGTTGATAACTACATTGTATGCACTTAGGTAGCACTCACACGACCTGCACACATCATACACACACTCACGACCTGTCAAAAAGTTGACGTCAAAGAATTGACATAGAATATGTCAAAGAACTGACACAAAGTGTCAAAGAATTGACGAAATGGAACCTTAAATCGTAGATTTAGAGAGGTGTCAGAAAATTGACGAAGGGGGACACAAAAATCTGCCTCGCCTGTATATATATAAAAAGGGTACCCCCACAAAATTATGGAGGATTTGGAGTTGTAGTTGTTGATAATCATTATTAATGGGGGAGTCCTCAAAATAGATTTACACAACACTGCACGAGGGATGCAATAGAGTCTATATAGTTATGTGTTGTATTGATTTGTGTTCCCTACAGGTATACCTTTAACCCTGGAAACTTAGTCATAAGTATATCATACTTTTTTAAAACTCGCAATAGTATTTTTTTCTTTTTTATAAACACAATATAGTGTATAATACAATAATGAAAAAACAACCAAAGCATTTACTCTATGCTCATTTAGATGATGCAGGTCTTAGAGACTTAATTAAGGAAGTAGCAGCCACCAGAAAAAAGGTAAACGCAGGTAGAGACTTAATTGAGATGAGACGTGAGTACATGAGAAGAGTTGAAGAAAGGAGACTTAGAATGGCAGAGAAGAAAAGTAAGAAGTTACCTGAAGGTCAACGAGTAAAGATGCTAGAGAATGCACAACAGAAATATCAGAACTTTGCAAAGAACACATTACCTAGTGGACTATCAGCTATGCAGGAGAAGTTCTGTTTAGAATATACAGCTACAGGTGACGTATTAGCTGCGTATCGTTCAGCAGGTTATAGTGAAAAAGATAATGATGCAAAGACTCGTGCTGAAGCTAAACGATTATTAAAAAATGATAAGATTGAAGAAAGATGTAATCAAATAAGATTGGACGCAATGAAGGACGTAAGTGTTAATATTAATGAAGTTGTAAAAAAGTTTATGGATGTTTACAATCGTGGTCTTGCAGAGAATGACCTAACCAATGCTAATAGAGCAATGGAGTTTATAGGTAAACATTTAGGTATGTTAATTGAACGTAAAGAAATTAAACAGGACATTACAAGTAAATCACCTGAAGAACTAGAACGTGAGATAAAGCATTATGAAAATGTTGTCAAGCTTGAACAAGGTAATAAATAAAGTTACTAAATATTTAATTAATATATTTGCAGGTATATTAATTTTTTGGGTTCTATATATGTTTACTATGGCAGGATGGAATACATTCTGTAAAGGGTGTCCAGTTAAATGGTACACAACAAATGTTGAACCTTATATACCTAGACCTGAACCTAAACCTAAACCACCTATCATAGAAGATGATGATGAAGACTGGGAAGATTCAGAATGGGAATAAAAATAATTAAGGGGACTACACATTGGCTTATACCTTCAAACTTTGCACGAAGAGTAAAACCAAAAGAATATAAATCACCAGTAATAAACTATGGACCTAATACAAGAACCAAGTAGTAACTTAATTAAACTAAGAGAGTTATACTTTCAAAAAGCAGTATTACAATCTAAAGATAGCTTTCTACATTTTATAGCTATGTTTGCACCTACCCTTGTGCCTGATTGGTTAATGGGTAGACACATACATGTAATAGCTGATAAATTACAAAAGGTTGAAAGTGGAGAAATAAAAAGACTTATGGTGTTTCTTCCCCCACGTTCTTCCAAATCAGTAATATGTTCCAAGTTATTTCCTGCGTGGTACGTAGGCAGACATCCACAACATGAGATATTAACTGTGTCCCATTCAGACCAACTAGCTTCAGACTTTGGTAGAAGTGTAAGAGACTTAGTTAATTATGATTTATTTAATACAGTATTTCCTCAAGTAGAACTACGTAGTGATGTAAGAGCAGCAGGTAAATGGAAAACAAATCAAGGTGGAACTTATTATGCAGCAGGTGTTCGTAGTCAGATTGCAGGTCGTGGTGCCCATGTTGCAATACTAGATGATGTAATGTCTGAAGAGGACTCCTTTAGTGAAACAGGTAGACGATATGTAAAGGAATGGTACCCTTCAGGTTTACGAACTCGTATCATGCCTAATGGTTCAATTGTAATTATTAATACACGTTATCATGAAGACGATTTATGTGGTTGGTTATTACGACAAGAATCACAAATAGAATTAGAAAATAAATGGGAAGTGATAAAGATACCTGCATGGGTAGACGAACCTTCAAGTAAACTGCTGAACTTACCAGTAGGCTCAAGTTATTTTCCTGAGTGGAAGCCAAGTGAAATACTCAAGAATGATGAAGAAGAGATAAAGGCAAGTAATGGCTCACGATATTGGGAGTCTCTCTACATGCAGAATCCTGTACCAGATACAGGTGGTATAATTAAAAAGAAGTGGATTCAGTGGTGGGACTATGATGAACCACCTGCATGTGACTATATAATACAAACATATGATACAGCATTCTCTACAAAGACAACTGCTGATTTTAGTGTAATACAAACCTGGGGTATCTTTGAACATATGGAGACTGATTCAACAGGACGAGAGAACTGGGTATCTAATTTAATATTATTAGGAAATGAAAAAGGTAGATTTGATTATCCTGCATTAAGAACTAAAGCACAAGAATTATATGATTATCATAAACCTGATGTGTGTATTATTGAGAAGAAAGCTAGTGGACAATCATTAATACAAGATTTAAGACGTGCAGGTTTACCTGTGCTTGATTATATTCCTGATAGAGATAAGACTGCTAGAGTGTACGCAGCTACACCAATGATGGAAGCAGGACGTGTATGGTTACCTAAAGGTCATGAATGGAGTGATGACTTATATAGTGAAGCAATTACATTTCCAAATGCACGACATGATGACCAAGTGGACGCAATGACTATGGCAATACACTATATGAAAGAGTCATGGAATTTAACTCATCCAGATGACCCTGACTATGAAGAAGGTTATGAAAGAAAAAAAAGGGTTGCATACTGGAAGTTTTAAGTATATAATAATACAATATTAACTGTGAAAGAAAAATTATGCCAACGGAAAAAAATCCCTTTGATAAAATAGATATGCCTATGCCAGAAGGTTTAGGTGAAGAAGAAATAGAAACTCAACAAGTTCTTCCTGATGAAAGTGTAGCTATGATGGAAGATGGTTCAGCAGTAGTTGACCTAATGGGTAATCCTGCTATTATGCCTGAAGAAGGTATGCCAGGAGGACACTATGATAATTTAGTTCCAACTCTTGATGAAGAAAGACTACAAGAGATTGGTGCAGATGTTTATGATAAATACGAATCAGATAAAGAATCAAGACAAGAATGGGAAGAAACTTTCCAAAGAGGTTTTGATTTACTAGGACTAAAATTAAAAGAAACTTCAGAACCATTTGAAGGTGCATGTACTGCAGTTCATCCACTCTTAATAGAGTCAGCAGTGAAGTTTCAATCTAAAGCATCTCAGGAATTATTTCCTGCAGGTGGACCAGTAATGGCTCAGATAATTGGAACTGAGACTGTAGAAAAACAACAACAAGCATCTCGTGTAAAACAATTTATGAATTATCAGTTAACTGATATGATGCCTGAATACTTTCATGAGTTTGAAAGAATGTTGTTTCATCTACCAATTATTGGTTCAGCATTTAAAAAAATTTATTATGATGCATCATTAGACAGACCATGTTCAGAGTTTGTTCCTATTGACCAGTTCTATGTATCTTATCATGCTTCAGATTTAATGAAGGCAGATAGATATACACATGTTATATTACGTAATCCAAATGACTTAGCAAAAGAAATTGCTGCAGGTGTTTATGAAGATATTGAATTACCTGAAGCACAACCAATTGAACAAACGTCAATGTCAATGAAAGTTGACGAGATTATGGGTACATCTATACCTGCTGACTCTGACCCTCAGTACGTTTTATTAGAACAACATTGTTATTTAGATTTAGATGACAGTGGTATTGGTTTACCTTATATTGTAACAGTTGAAGAAAGTTCAAGAAAAGTTTTATCTATTAGAAGAAACTATAATGAAGATGACCCAACTAAACAAAAGAAAATGTTCTTTACACATTATAAGTTTGTTCCAGGTTTTGGTTTCTATGGTTTAGGTCTAATACATTTCTTAGGTAATCTTACAATGACTGCAACTGCAGCTATGAGAAACTTAGTTGACTCTGGTCAGTTTGCAACATTACCTGCAGGTTTTAAAGCTAAAGGAGTTAAAGTTGTAGGTGATAATGAGCCTCTATCTCCTGGTGAGTTTAGAGATGTAGAAGCTACAGGTGTAGATTTAGCAAGAGCAATTGTACCTCTACCTTATAAAGAACCTTCTAATACTTTATATCAGATGTTAGGTTTTGTTGCAGGTGCAGGACAGAAGTTTGCTGACAGTACAGAACAAGTAATTAATGATTCAACTAACTATGGTCCAGTTGGTACAACTATGGCATTGTTAGAAGCTTCAAGTAAATTTTTTAGTGCAATACATAAACGATTACATTATTCTCAAAAAGAAGAATTTAAAATATTAGCAAGAATAAACTTTGAGTCTTTACCTGACTCATATCCTTACGAGGTTCCTGGTGCAAGTCCAACCATATTTAAAATGGACTTTGATGGTAAGATAGATGTCATTCCTGTAAGTGACCCTAACATACCTTCAAGTGCTCATAGATTAATGCTTTCACAGTTGGCTCTTCAGTTAGCCAGTCAAGCACCACCAGGAACTTATAATATACAGGCATTGCATAGAACAATATTACAAGCTGCAAATATGCCTAACTTGGAAGCTATACTTCCACCACAAGTACAGCCACAAGCACTTGACCCTGTATCAGATATACAGGCAGCAGTAAAAGGTATGCCAATAGCTGCATTCCCTGGACAAGACCATATGGCTCATGTAACAGTTAAGTCTGCTTATTTAACTGACCCAATGAATGGTGGTAGTCCAATTATGCAAAAAGTACAACCAGTGCTTGAAGCAAATATAAAAGAACATATGATTATGAGATACCAAGAACAAATTAATGGAATGGTATCAGGAGTGGCTACTGACCCTGCAACATTACAACAAGTTCAGGCTCAAGCTGCACAACAGATTTCACAAGCCAACCAAGCAATGGGTACAACGCAAACACCTGAGCAACAAATGGTTGAGCTTGAGAAAAAGAGATTAGAGATTGAGTCAGAGAAACTTGGTCTTGAGGCTCTACAAGAAGCTGCAAACTTAGCTGTTAAACAAAGAGAACTAACTCTTAAAGAAGAAGACCAAGGTATTAAAGCTTTAAAAGATGGTGCTCAAATAGCAGTTAAAAGAACTGAAGGTGAAAAGAATCGTCAGTCTAAAATTGCAGGTCAAGCAATTAAAACTCTTGGTGACTTAGCTAAAGAAGAAATGAAAGGAGAAGACTAATGAGTGAAATGATTAAAGGTCCTAAACAAGGACAAGGTTATGGTGACTGGTCTAAAATATCTAGCACTGAATATTCAGTTCGTGCTAAAAAAGGTATTCTAAGACAAGACCCACCTGATAGTTATAAAGTTAAATAATAACTATGATACATAAAATTATTTCTGAGATTGAGAAGGAATTAAATCTGGAAATAAGTCAAATTCAAAAATCATTAGGGGATGGTAATTGTGAGGACTATTCTCGTTATCAACAAATGGTAGGTTCAATTACTGGATTGAATATGGCTATAGCTATAACTAAAAATGTTTATAAAAATATGATTGATGGAGATGATGATGAGAACAATTAAAATGGAACGAGCAGTAAATAATAATGAATGGATTGAGAATGAAGAAAAGCCTGACCCAGACGTTTTACCTAACTTGCCTGGATATCACATATTGGTTCGCCCTGTTTCGGTAAAAAGTAAAACTAAAGGTGGATTATTATTACCTGATTCAGTAAAAGATGACGTAGCTTATTTAACTACAGTAGGTAAAGTTTTATCAGTAGGAGACTTAGCCTATAAAGATGAAGATAAATTTCCAAATGGAAAATGGTGTGATGTTGGAGACTATGTTTGTTATGCTAGACATGCAGGTCAAAAACTTTACTATAAAGGTGTAAGACTATTATTATTATTTGATGACCAAGTAATGATGAAAGTTGATGAACCAACTAACTTAGATATGACTTATAACTTATCAAACTAAGAAGGAGAGTAATATGAAACTTACAAAAAACATTGTAAAGTTTTCCAACTTTTTAATTAAAATACCAAAAGCTATGAAAGGTGTTTGGGATTCTTCTGAAAATCGTTGGGGATATAGAAAGATTAATAATGACTAAATTATGTGCAAGGGGGAAAAATGCTGCGAAACGTAAATTTAAAGTTTATCCTAGTGCGTATGCAAATGCGTATGCTTCTAAAATCTGTGCAGGAAAGATTAAAGACCCTAGTGGTAAGAAGCGAAAAGATTGGAAAGGCAGTGCAAAGAGCATGGCAAAAGGTAAAAGAGTGGGTAAGCCACAAGGTAAAATTGCTAAAGGTTGTGGTGCTGTTATGGCAAATAGACGAAAGCGAACTAAAATTACTTAGTGATAAATATAAAAAACAAAAAGGTAAAAGACCTGAAGGAGTATAAATGGGAATACCATCATCAGTAACTAGATTTGGAACAAGTGAACCTTTTGAATTACAACTTGCAAGAAATCAAATCCAGTTTCATAAACATATATTTAAATTTGGTAATAATCCTACAGTAGGTAATTCTATTGAAACAATATGGTCAGAAGGTGGTTTATATAGTTATTTATCTGCAGCTACAGTTTTAAAAGTTTCAAGTTCAAATACAGCAGATGCAGCAGCAGGAACTGGAGCACGAACAGTAGAGTTATTTGGTTTAGATGCAGATTATAATGAAATAAACGAAACAGTAACACTCAATGGTCAAACTGCTGTTAATACAACAAAAGAATATTTAAGAATTAATCGTATGATTGTTCGTAGTGCAGGAACTGGTGGACAGAATGCAGGAGTTATTTATGCAGGTACAGGAACAGTTACATCAGGAGTTCCAGCTAATAAGTATGCAACGATAAATGGTGTTGAAGGTTCTAATCAATCTTTAATGGCTTTATGGACAATACCTGCTGGATATACAGGATTTTTAATGCAGTATGATACATCAAATGGAACGTCAACAAATACTCCAGCAGTATGTAAATTAATTTTAAGTATAAGACCTTTTGGAGAAGTCTTTCAATCTAAGGATGTTAAGTCACTTACAAATGGTATGCATATAGAAGAATCATTTTCAGTTCCTACAGTTATTACAGAAAAATCAGATATTGAGGTAAGAGGATTATCTTCATCAGCTAGTGTAAGTTTTGATGTATCTGCTGCTTTTGAAATTATATACATTAAGAATGTAAGTGTTGAATATTCTAGGAGTTAAGAATGAAAAAGAAAAAAGGTGGTGGACTTAAAAAATGGTTTAAAGAAGACTGGGTAGATATATCTACAGGTAAACCATGTGGAAGAAAATCAGCTAGTAAATCAAAAAGAAAATATCCTGTATGTAGACCAAAGGCAGTTGCTAGTAAAATGACTGCAGGACAAAAGGCTGCAGCAGTAAAAAGAAAAAGGGCAAAGACTAATGTAGGACCTAAACCAACTTCTATTAGGTACCCTATTAGTGCAAGTGGACGAAAACAAAAAGTAAAAACAAAAAGGGGATAAATTATGATTGACCCATTTACAGCTTTTGCAGCTTTGAAGGGAGCTACAGAAGCTATATCTCAGGGTATTAAAACAGGTAAAGACTTAATTAATATGTCAAGTTCAGTATCAAGATGGGCAAAGGCAGAGGCAAGTCTTCAAGTTGTGTCAAGTGAAAAACCTAAAGGGTTAGGTAAATTGTTTGGTAAACTTACAGGTGCTGAACAAAATGCTATTGATGCACACTTTAGAAAAGAAGAAGCTAAAAGAATTAGAGACGAAATGAGAGAGATGTTTGCATTGTATGGTTCTCCTGGTCAATGGGAAAGACTACAAAAAGAAATTGCAACTGAACGTAAACGTCAAGCTGATTTATTAAAAAGACAGATAGCTGCACAAAAACGTAGAAAAAAAATACTTATAGTATCAATTGGTAGTATATTAGGATTGGGTATATTAGCAATTGAATTTTATTTATTAACCAATCTATAAAGGAGCAATAATGAAAAAATCTAAAATGGGTTATGCTGGTGGTAAAAAAGTTAAGATGGGTTATGCTGGTGGTAAAAAAGTTAAAATGATGAAAGCTGGTGGTAAAGTTCCACTTATATATGGACCAAAATAAATATGTCTCATCTTATATCCAATATACCTTTTTTTAG
>Ga0208644_1002136_pt1 | contig 15936 bp, 13 predicted proteins | sample VirMetDEL_Nov_18_FD_184517 | JGI IMG/M metagenome (GOLD analysis project Ga0208644, IMG submission 184517) | Aqueous microbial communities from the Delaware River and Bay under freshwater to marine salinity gradient to study organic matter... | ecosystem: Environmental > Aquatic > Marine >... | reverse complement strand
GTTCAGACTCTGACAAACCCGTACTGTCGGGTAGGTCATATAGACCAAGGGCTTGTCGAAACCTGTCCTCAAACAAGGCCTGCACAGCGGAGCCGTGTACGCCGACTTGTCTATAATCGCCTTCAAGTAGTTCAAGCATAAGGCTGTTAGCAAACGTCGTAGCTTGAGCCTCTATCTCCTCAGCAGACTGACGGCTCCTTTGCAGTGCCGTTTCTTTGTCGCCTTCTTCAATCTCTTCCAGGTTATCAAACCCGTACAACGCGCCAAGAGCCAACACTCTGCGAGCCCGGTCTTGACGCCCGCCGTCCGTGCCGCCGCTAACGGCGAAACTTGAGGGAATCTGGTTGAGAGGCTTGTCTGGGATTTGAACGTCTGGTTTTCCGTAGAGAACCTGCGATGCTGAATTGAGTGCTCTGCTGCTTTGGGTACGCTCAACCTCAATCAGCTCTTGAGTTGTGAGGATTTTTTCGTCCGTCTCAAGTTCAACCTGCCGCGCTGTAATCCTCTCATTGACTTTAGCTTGGAACTGGCGCACTGCCCTCGCAGAGTCAATTTCACCTCTTTCAATTTGCTGCTCAAGCTCGTCAATTTGAGGCGTTAGTTCGTTTCTAAGGTCAATGGCGAATTGCCTGTCAGGTACTGATTGGGCTTCTTGCCCCAGATCAAGCAGCCCGCCCTCAGCGTCAATCTGGATTGGGCGCCCCTCCTCGATGCTTTTGACGATTGCGTTAGCTGTAGACCTCCATTTAGAGGCCTCGACCAGCGCCTCCCGTTTGAAGCCGCGAACTTGGTTGGTGACCCTAGCCGCCTGTAGCGGTGTAAGGCCTTCAGTCCTAATCAGCGTCTGCATTAGATCCTCTTGGGATCGCTCAAACAGTTCTTGCAGCTTGGCACGCTTGTCCCCGAACACAGAAAGTTCACCACCCTCACCTGCAAGGAGGGTGAAAGCTGCTTCCTGTGCCGGTGTTGCGGCATCGCTAGGTCCTAGGTTTCTAAGGCGAATACCCATGCCCTCGATGTAGTTAGCAACCTTTGCCCTCATGCCAGGCTCTGCGTCTAAGATGACTTTGTGCAGCTGGCGCATCTCCTCGGCGGTCAAGTTTGCGGGATCTACAAGGAGAAGTTCAGTGTCAACCTTTTCGGCAACATACTTCTCCACCTGCACAGCAGCGCCAATCTCAGCATCTGCGCGTGCGGCCCGCCTTGACTCACGAATCTCCTTCTGAATCATCGTGCTAACGCGGTTCGCTCGTTTTGTGGCCCCGCTGTACGGCTTGACCCCGCCAGGACCCGTCAGCTCTGTCGCAATCTGCATGAGGCCTTCAAGTGCCTCTTCTCGCTCTGACGGGTCAGCAATCTGCCTAAAGGCGTTTACGTAGGTTCGGAGTGGCCCGTCCTCAAATGCGGCGTGATAGTCCTTCTTGCCACTGTCGGCATAAACCATCAGGTCTTTTTGCAGCTGCTCTTTAAGGGGGCCTCTGTCGTTGGCGCTAAAGCTGTGCGACTCAACATCGTTAAGAGCCTCAACAATGTCCATTGCCTGCTTTGCAGACACCTCGGTCTTGCTCGTGAGCAGGTCGTCCTCCATCTCCTCTTGGAGCATGATGTACGCCTTGACCTCTAGGTCGCTTGCCAGGGTGTCGAGCGTGCCTGCGAGTCGGCGGGCGGCTCTGTCCCCAAGCCCTGGCGTTTCGCTACCCGCTTGGTCCAAAGGAGTGCCGCCGGCAATGCCAACTCTCATTGCTGTTGAGCGCCGGTCGCCTGCCTTGCCTACCTCATCTGCAATGATCTCGTCTACCGCAGCAGCAATGGCTTCCTGTACTTTGAGGTCAACATCTTCTGCGCCGGCGTATTGAGCAGCAGCAGCGCGGCCAGCCTTAACGATGTCAGTGGCTCGACGGTTGACAGCTTCACCGGCTCGCTGCGCAAGCAGCTCTACCTTTGCGTCGTCGACAAGCGACAGGAACACAGGGCTTTCGGTGGCGCTAATCCGGCCATCCCGCTGCATCCGCACAAGTTTCGCCTTCGTTTGGTTTGGCGTGCCTTCTGTGCCCAGCAGATCTTTGATGATCGAGCCAAAGGACTCGCCTTCTAGTTGGCGCCGCGCAAACTCCTGCGACAGTTCTTTCTCAAACGCCAGTTCTTGTTTAGCCTCAGCCGCACGCACACCGCGCAAAGTGTCCGAGATGTCAATGAGGCCTTGTAGGTCAAGCTGCTGTTGTTGCTGTACAGCTCGCTGCGGAGGGGTGGCGAAAGTGTCAACCGGGGTAAATGACGGACCAGCAACAATCTGACCCTGTAGTTCTTGCCTGTTCGGTCTCATCAGAAGATGCTCGTAGATCCCTTCCCGGAGTAAATGTTGCGGAAGCCACCGCCTTCAACCGCTTGGAAGCCTGCGGCATAGCTGGCAAGACCCTGAGCGCCTACCTGTAGGAGCCCACCCAGAATGTTAGGCTCTGGCGTCACCTGCGGCTGCGCTTGGTTGATGCGCGATTGCGCCTGCGCCACAATGCCCTCTCGCTGCTCTTGCAGCTGTAGAAGCTCGTACTCGCGTTCTTTGCCGATAACAGCAGCGCGTAGGTTTTCTTGTCGCATGTAGTCTTGTGCCACCGCAGACACAGAGCGCCCCTCAACACCCGCCGCCGCAGCGCCTGCCACCTGTTCCGCAGTTGCCGTGCGAGCCTGGCGCGCCAGAGCAGCTTGTTTTTGCCCCGCTGCTGTGTCGCCTTGGCGTTGCCTGATTGAAAGCCCCGTAAGCATCTGGACCGACGCGCGGGCTGCTTCGCGCTGGGTGCGCTCGGCAATTTGCTTGTTGATCTTGTTCATCTTTCGAGAAGCCGCAGCGCCTCCAAAAAGATTTCCAAGGCCCGCAATAACGGTCAAGCCTGTTATGGGGTCAATCATTGGTCGTTCGCAGGTAAAGAGAGAAAGGCTCGTTCGAGAACGTGGCCTGGGATACGTTGCGGAATCCGCCGCCTAGAAGCCACCGACAGTGCAGCAGGTTCTTGCTGTGGACAAAGTTGCCGTACAGCGGGTACAGGGTGTCAAGGTACGGGAAGATCACATTGCGGGCCTTGCGGGTCATCAGCAGGGCAAAGTCGCTGAACAGCTCGTCATTCGACACTAGCCAGACGTAGCCCATGCCTGCCCGCACAGCACCGTCTGTCCAGTGGCCGTGGCCCCAGATGCCGTGCAGCTGTCCGTCATCGTCGTAGATCACGAAGGCTTCGTCAGACACTTCAATTGAGTGCTCGAGCAGTCGGCCAGGTTCGTGTTGCCCTTCGTACACCAGCTGCATTTCGTGCAGGTCGTCGTCGCGTAAGTGCGGACCCAGTGTGTATGCGTGGTCTGGGTGCGCGTGGTCCATCAGAAGATGGCGCTCGGCGGGTACTTGCGGCGGTGTCTCAAAGCCCATTCAAGAGTGGTGATGTTGCTGGGGTACGGCGTGTCGTTCTTCAGTGTCAGCTTGAAGTTGTCTGACATTGAGTTGATCGACACTTTGACCTCATCGGTACGGATTGGGTCCGTGTTGTCGAAGTCGTCAGTGAATGCAACACCTTGGGTCCCCAAGCCACCTCCATTATATGTAGTGGTGTAGGTCTCCCCTGCTTTGTACTGCACTTCGGCATCAAGGGCACCTGTGCGGGACACACCTACCGTAGCACTGCGGGTCAGCGTCTCTGCGCTCTTAGACACAGCAAGGCCTTGCCCGGTGTTGTACTTCACGAACGGCTTGTTAGCAGTCCAGCTAAACGTGTAAGGCTCACCAAAGAACAGGCTTTTGCCTGTATGGTCACCGCGGACCACCACCGTGTTTGTACTCGGAATCCGTTGCGTCACTTCAAGCCTGATGCCTTCCTCTTGGTCAACACCGTTGTTGGCCGTAACGACCTCAATGGCCGTGTCGGTAGGCACCGTGTAGCTGGCAGAAGGTAGCGTAAAGGTAGTCACATCCAAGTCGCGGTCGTACACATCGGTGACGCCAACACTGTTCGGGTAGTACACGCGGCGGTCCAAGTGCATGACGATGTTGCTGTTGACATCTGCCTGCCCTGCGCCGATCTCCATGCGCTCTAGGCAGGTCCTAGTCGAACCACCACCTACGGACACGTCGTAGTTGACCACCAGATACAAGTAGCGGTCTACAAACGTAAAGTCCACGATGGTGCCTTTGGTCTCCCAGATGCACCACGCAGCCATGCGATACTCCTCGCCTGACTTGATGTACTTGTAGGCGTACAGCTTCTTAGGCTCGGCATCGCTGAACAGCAGCATCAGATCATCGACATCGCTGCCACGTACCCGCGTAAAGCCTCCTCGAGGAATGAGCCTGGGGATTGCCTGCGTCACATCAACGTCACCAATTGCGTCTACTTCGCCTAGCGGCAGCAGCTCGCGCACACCGATGTAGTTGGTGTTGCTGTACGGCATGAACACGGTGCGGCCAATCAGGACCGGGTCCGCGTTCCGCAGACCGTCATGGCGGGAAGCGACAGGGGCCTGCACGGTGGCAGGGCTTAGGACGCCTGTGCGGGACGCGACGACTACCTGCGACTCCGTAGAGAACAGCATTAGGCGCTCGTCAATGGGCACTGCGGACAGCAGCGGGGCGCCTTGGTCCTCCGTAGCGGCAATGTCGATTGGCTCAGAGTCTGGCAGAGACAGGACGGTAGTGCGCCAGAAGTTACCAAGCTCGCCAGTCTCCGACAGAATGACGTTGTTGTTGCTGACAAACCCAAGCCGCCCTTGGTGAAAGAACACGTCAGTCAGCTTCTCGCCCACAAATGAAGGCGCAGGGTTGCTTTCGGAGTCGCCGGCAGACTTGTCCACCCACCCGTCGTAGGGGCGAACATCAAAGAAGATAGAGTTAGCCGTGCCGGTGTATGTACCATCTCCGTCGTCCTGCGACCGCTTGATGATGTGCGGCATCGTTGCCGCGTCCAGCCGGCCCTTGCCTGTCTCCGGTAGCGCAAACTCCTGCCACTGCCCCTGACCGAAGTGATCGGTGTAGGCCGCGTCGTAGAAGTTGTCGTAGTTCTGGTCGGTGGCCCGCACCCACTTCTCGGACGCAAAGCGCACGTAGTAGTCGTCCAGCGTTTCAGCGGTCAGGTTGGACACCCGGCAGATAGCACCGTGGCGAAAGACTAACGGAAGGTCGCTGATCTCTTCGACAGTGTCCGTCCAGCCCGTAATGAACGTGTTGCCGACCGAGTCCGTTACCTCGAACACCTCGATGTCAGCAACTGTGCGGAGAAGAAGCGATGAATTAGAAGTGTAACGTCCTGGCTCAACAGAAATGATGCCAGTTACTTCCCCAGGCGTTGTGTCATTAGCGGCCATCAAATCCAAGATGGCTTCTTTGAGCTTCTGCGCGGCGTAGTCAGTTGTGACAGGGAACGTGCGCGAGATGGACACCTTATTGCCCGTGATGACATCCGCTTGGTAATCAGACGTAAGGTCCCCACCACCACTGCCAACGGACCGCTTGGTCTCAAGGTTGTGCCAGCCAAAGTGCAGATCCGACGTTGTCGGGGTTACCGCAAACGCATCAGCCTTGAGCTTGGCAATACGCGTTGCAGGGTCATACGTCCAAGCGCCACGCCGGTACGTACTAGCGCTCTCCTTCGTCGTCGCTGCGGTGTGCGCGTACAGCAGGTCTTCGTTGTCAGTGACCGGGAACGGCGCGTTTGGGATTCGCGTGTTTTCTACGAGCCACCCATCTGCGGCACCCACGTGGTTAGACGCGGTTTCGACCGTGTGGCTGTAATCGGCGTCTGCGTTGGGGATAAGGCTACCGGCATCGTTTCGCAGGTTGCTCGCCTCGTCGATGAAGTTGCTGGGCGCTGTGTAGTTGACCGTGAACTCATCCTTGCCGGCCACCTTGCAACGCACTTGCAGCTTAACGCCCCAGTTCATCTGACGCACAAACAGGCCTGCTGACCGCTTGTTGACATCCCACGATGCCCGCTGCGGTCCAGTCGTCTCCGCAGTAATGACCTTGCGGTTTAGGACAAACGCTGTGTCCACAATGAGCTGCGCCTTCAGGTCCGCTCGGCCAGCCTCGTAGGACCCAGAAGCGCTACCAAGGTAGTTGCGGGTCGCCTGCGTGACTGCGTAAGAGGGGCCCTGCGTTGTGTCGCGGACAAGGTAGGACGTGCCATCAGCATCAACGACGTTGATCTGCCCCTTGCCCACCAGCGCGAAGTATTGCTGGTCAGCTCCAGCAGTGTCCTGCCGGTCGTAGGCGATGAGCACTGAGTCCGGGTCTGACAGGGCGCTGAACTGGTCCACGTGCTGCGTCGGCCACCGCTTACCAGCGCCCTCAACAGCAGAGAAGTACACGTTGCGGGCATCACGGGCTTGCGTAGGGCTGCGCTTGTCCTCAGGCTGCTGGCTGATACCACCAAGCAGGTTTGATACAAGTTGGCCTTGCGTGCTCATGTTCCAGGCGTGCGGTTAGAGAAGGGGTTGTTACCGGAGTGCGACGTAAGGCCGCTGTACTCGTTGCCTCGGCTGATCCCGACCTGCATGTCAGGCGCATCGAAGATCGAGTAGTCACCAACATCAAGGTCCACATCAAGCAGCAGCCGGCGTGCGTCCATCTCGTCTTGGTAGAGCGAGCGCAGCGAGTCGCTAGACCCAATGTGTTGTTCGTAGTATCGCCGTGCAGTCTTCTTGGCGATGTAGTTGCGGGCCTCATGCGGGAGTTCGTCCCAGTCAAAGTAGAGGACCACGGTACCTCGCACAGTCTCGTCGATCTCGTAGGTCTGGTCCTTGCGGTCCCAAATGAACCCTGCGCGGACTAGCTGCCACGGCTTGTCAATCGGGTTGAACCGCAGGTAACGAGGCGGGACAGCAACCTTGCCAGTCGTCCGCTGCGCCTCGAGTTCAACCTCGTACTCAGTGTTCCAGTCCCAGCCCTCGGCCAGAACCTCACGCTGTACGGTGTCGAGGATGTTGACGATGAGACGCGCTTCCGGGGTTGTGTTGGTGTCAATCTGGTTGACTGGCATTTGCCCAGCAGCCGACAGGCACTGGTTCACCGCGTCAATCTTCGTAAGTTGTGCGCCCATGTCAGTAAAGGAGAAAGGCCCCTCCCATCTGTGCGGCAGACAGGAGGGGCCAAGTTAGGTAGCGAAGCTCCTACCAGAAGGCAGGAAGCTGTATCAGTCCTTGATGATGATCGCAGACTCAGGGCGCAGGATGCCCGAACCTTCGACCGTCGTGGCCGACACAAAGTCAGAGCGGTACTCCGCTTTGCGCTGGCGCTCAACTTGGATGCCGCTGCGGCGGACAGTGCCGATGCAGGAGCTGTGGAAGGCAAGCGCCTTGACCGACGTAAAGTCACCGTTGTAGGTGTTGTACGTACCCGCCTCTTGGACCGAACCGAGGTTGGTCTGCGGAAGGTGGTTGCTGTACAGCACCTTGAAGCCCATCGAGCGGTGGATACGACCAATCGCGGCGTTGCCGGCCTGCCCGTAGGTGGTGTCCGCGTGGATGAACGGCGAGTCCGGGGCGGCGACGGCAGCGAAGTAGTCCGCAGGCGTCATCACAAGGCAGATGTCCTCAATCGGAACGTCGGCTTCGACGAGCTTGGCGACGGCGCTGGCAATGGCCTGGAACGACGCAGCGGCTTCATCCTTGTCCGCGAAGCTCCAGCCAGTGGTGCCGCCGGAAACCGCGTTGACGCTCACGTCCGAACCGGCTTTGGGCTCACCCGCCTGCGTGGCAGTAAGGGTCGAAGAAGCCTGCGCGGCAAGGGCGACGACCTGCATCAGCTGCTTGTCACGCTTGGCGGCAAGAGCACGGCCAAGTTCAACAGCAGTCTTGCTGGCAGCGTCCCAGTGGTTCGTGAGGCGGTCCCAGTCTTCAACAAGAGCCGGCGCCGTAAGCGGACGGTCGATGAAGATTTCGCGCTCGCCAACCTCGATGTTGTTGAGGTAGCCCAGCGCCGGGTCAAGCATGTTGTCGCCCCGCGCGTGGTACTTAGCAGCGGCCCGCCCGAAGACAGGGAACTGGAACGACTTACCAGAAGAGACCGTCATCGACTCGATGAGGCCTTCCATGATGTTGAGTTCGTCGAAGGTCTCGAGCACCTTGCCCGAGAACATCTTCAGGAAAAGAGCCCGATCATCGCCGGCCAGGTTGGCCTGACCGAACTGGATCGGAGTGGTTTGACTAACCATAACTAATTAGGTGTAGGAAGAAGAAGGAGGGTTGCAAACAGAGTTGGGAAATACTCAGCGGGCAGTCACTTCTAACGTCCTCGGATTATTCCGCCTCAGCGGGTCCGCTGTCAGACAGCTTTGCTCTAGCGTCGTATTAGGTCAGATCAGCGAGCGTCGTACTCAACTTCAAGGCCCATCAGTTCGATAGGACCTTCGACAGCCAGAGCCATAGCGGCGTTCTGGGCTTCCATGTTGGTGATCTTAACGGTGATATCAACGTACACACCAGCGGCAGTGCCACGACGAGTCATGCGAAGATCAGCGACGGTAAGAGTGTCTTGTTCCGTGATGGCAGCACCCGCACCATCAAGGCGCACCTTGACGCGCATGAAGTCGGCAGACGAGACGCTAAGTTTGGCCGTGTCAGCTGCACGCTTGAAGCCAACATAGGCAAAGTCGGTAGCCGACGCAGTGCCGTCAATCTTGTACGCAAAGCGCAGCACCGGATCGACGTCTACAGCAAGGCCCGTAGAAAGGCTCTCGTTAGGCTGGTTGAAAATTTGGACGGCAGCAGCGCCCTCAATCTTGAGGACATCCTTAGTCAGTGCCGACGCCAGAGCAATGTTGTCAGACATTTCTGTTAGGGTAGGGGTTAGTAGATTCACCGCGTGCCAGACGTGCGGCATCGCGTTGCTTGTTGACCCGCCGCTCTGCGACTGGGATCGAAACACCAGCAGCGCCAATCGCTGCCAGCAGTAGGTTCATCAGGTGGTTACCTGTGAGCGGCACTTGGCCTGCGGACATCAACGCTTCGTTCCGCGCCTTGATTTCGTCCCATAGGGATTCGAGGTCTTCTTGGGAGGTTTCCCCGATGCCCTTGATTTCACGGGCGAGGTCATCTTGGGCTTGGCGGATTTGCTGCGTTTGGGTTTCTGCATCATTGGACTGGTCGTTAAGAATCGCCTCAACACGGTTCTGATAATCAACCTGCGCCGTAGCGAGACGCTCAAGGCTGACTTCTTGGATGTCTGCAAGGTTACGCAGGTCGCCAGGAGTGACGCAAGCAATCAGCAGCAGGGTGACAACAACGGTAGCGGCGATGTACCTCACAGCGACACCGTGCCTCGCTCAACAGAGCGGCGTAGCTTCTCTTGCACCTCGCTGCGGTACGCAGGAGATTTGTCGAAACGCTCGTCGGACATTGCAGAGCGGAACTCAGACTCATCAGCAAAGTAGTTGATGCTGCCCTCCCCGCTTGAGCCAGGAACAGACGACAGGCCAACACCGGCCCGCGCCTGTAGACCGCGCATAGCCGTCAGGACCACTTCAGGGTCCATTGAGCGAAGCTGCGCGTTCGTTGCCTCAATAGCTTGGGGCGACAGGTTTTTAGCAGCCCAGTTCAAGGCCTCCTGCATGGCATCAACACCGCCGCACTCGTTAGCGCAGTACGTCAAGACCTGCTCGGCACGCGCACGCTGTCCGGCAAGGTACTCGTCAGCGAACTGCCGACTCAGCCCCTTCCCCTCGAACTCCTTGTAGTGCTCCTCAGACCACTCCCAGTTGTTCTCTTGTAGTTCGTTGTACAGCTCTTGGCGCCGATCACCAGAGAACAGATCAGACGGCTTGTTGTCCTGCTCAATCTTTAGCTGGTCGATCTGCGGCGTTTCCGCTTCCGCCGGCGCAATCGGGTCAGCGGGTTGCTCAAGTGTTGCTTGAGGCATTTGCCCTTCCGCATCACGGGATACTTCGACACTGCCATAGTCAGCGCCTTGCTCATTTGATCGAATTTGGGGTGCTTCGCTAGTTTCCATAATCAGGTGTAGAATCCACGGTAGGCGTCAGCCTTGTACATCGAGGTGCTGCTGTTCCCGTTGAGGAAAGCGTTGATCCACGATTCACCAAGCGCTCGGCCAAGTTTGGCGTAACCACTTACGCTGGGGTGTGTCTTGTCGTCGCCGAGCCAATCAAGGTCCAGCTGAAGCCCGACCATGTGCGGCGAGTTGTTGATGACCGTTTGCATCTGACCGTACGCGGTGTCCACGTTGGTCTCTTTGCCTTCGGCCCGGAACGGCAGCTGCTGCACAGTCGGCACGTACTTGATGTTGAGATCCTGCGCGAGCTGCGTGTGGAAGCGGGAGAGCGAGTCACCGACCGTGTCTTTCGGAAGGCCGCGTCCTTCGTAGACATCTTCGGCAGAAGCCCCATACACCGGGTCGGTGTTGTAGTTGACACCAGCGTCGTTGTTGCCCAACATGCAGAAGTGGCCGGCAATATATGCGTGCTTTCCTAGGCCTGGGTTAGGAGTTGCATTAGTTGCAAAAGTCAAGCGGTCAAGCGCCGGCTTGCAGTACATATCCCACCACTGGAAGTACATAGGTGTCGTAGTGCCGCCCGTTCCCGCAGGAGGCCCGACGCCAGTAGTTACAAGGTCAGCCGGGTCGTAATCAGGGTGCCACGAATACACACCAAAGCCTGCTCCAGCAAGGCCAGTAGTCAGCGAGACCTTCGCAAGAATTGTTGAGGTGCGGCCTAGGAAAATGAAGTTAATAGGCTTGGCCTCGCCGTTGGTCTGGAAGCGCCCGTACAGCGTTTGGGCAAGCGTGTGCAGCGGCGTGACAGAGTACAGCTCAGTGCTGATGTCAGGCGCGTTCGGGTCAGCCGGGTACGGCCTATCTGCAATGCTCCCCATGTAGGGCTGGCAGTTACGCCAATCAGCCTTACTGGCCTCACTAGCCACAGCACCCCGTGGGCGCACATCTGAATTGCTTGCAGTCTCGCTGTATTGACTGTAAATATTGCCAGCAAAGCGGCCAGTCTTTGCGTTTGTGGCCGTGGTCGTGAATGCACCATCAGTAGCACTCTGATTCCACTCCGAGTCTGCCTGATCCCACCAGAGCCACTGGTCCCAATACTTGGCAATGGACTGGGCATCTGCGGGCGCCGTATCGTTTGCCACAGGCGGCATGTAGCCATACAGGGGGCGCTCTTTCACCGGCAGCACGATGTCGTTGATGTTGTCGTGCGCCTTGTTAAAGCCTTCCGCGATGCTGTCGCCGGTGACAAGGAAGACAACTTCATCGGAGTTGCCCATCTCAATGTAGCCTTTACCGGCATCATCAAGCAGGAACTGGGGAGGGTGTGCCATGACTTATTGTTGTGGTTGCTGGCGGACTTGCGCCGCAAGGACTTGACCGGCAGGCCCGGCGACAGAGGAAAGAGCTTGTTGCTGCTGCGCCATTTCCAGCTCCTGCTGGATCTGCTCCTCACTCTTGATGATCGCATCAGAGTCAAGGTTTAGCGACGTGGCAACGCGAGTCAGAATGGCTCGAGGGTTGAAGTATTGGGCGGCCTCTTGCGGGCCGAGAAGTTGTTGGCTAATTTGTCCCATCGTCAACAGACGGTTCGCTTCGTGACCTCGGCTGATAGCCTCGAGGCCCGTGGCGATGATCGGCTCTATGCCTTTGGGCAGTTTGGGGACATCTGGCCGATCCGTGATCTGTGAGAGGATGTAGTGGATAATCGGCTTCTGGACGTTCTCGGCCAGCGAAGAGTAAACACCACCCAGCGCGTCCTCGATCTCCTGAATCGTGCTACGTACCTCTTGGGCAGTAACCCGCTCGGCGTCCCGTTGGTTCGCCATCAGGAAGACACGCATCAGACGCTGTTCAATCTGCATCGCCCGTTGTTGAGCGACCGACAGGTCCAGCGCCTTGTTCATTTGCAGCACACCAACGTCGTCGATGTTGCCCTGCTTCACCGCCCCGTTGGGGCTCGTGGCAATCGTCTGCGCCCGGATGCTGGCGCCCGGCTTGACGAGGATCAGCAGCTTTGCCGCAGCCAGCGCAGCCTCGGTGATGCTTCGGCTGAGGGCCTCGAGTGCGATCAGGTCGCCGTCGTACTCCTCAACAAACGAGCTGCCGTAGCTGGCACCGCTAATACCGTTGAAGCGCAGGGGGATCAGCGGCAGGCGCTTGGCCGGCAGCATACGCAGCGAGCCGGGGACAGCAACACCTTCGACCTCTTGCCAGTATTTGAACTGGCCATTCTCCTCAAGACACGCCCCGCTGTACAGGGCAAGGTTCTTGTCGCCCTCGCTGGACCGAGTAGCGTCTTCAGGCAGGCCGTCAGGGAAGTAGCGTGCAGCGATCTCGCGGGCCACGTGCTGCTTGACAACCACCTTAATGATGTTGCCTTCAGGGTCTCGCTCGCAGATAAACTTGTGCAGATCAACAAACTGAGGACCGCGCTTCTTGTCCACCATGATTAGACCGTTGCCGGTAATCAGCAGGTGGCGCAGGCACTCTGACATAACAGGGCGCCAGCCCTGCGTCTCAAACGCCTCGCGGCCAGTCTCTTCAATCAGCGCCAGGTTCTTCTCAATCTCGGCTCGACCCGCCGCAGCGTCCTCAACACCGAACTCGCTGACCAGCTGCCGCTCCATGAACGGGTCGATAGCCAGTCGGTAGAACGGCAGCTGAGTGGGGAACAGCGACAGTCCTAGCTTGGATGCCAGCGTGTTGACCCCTTCAGCTCCGACGCTTTGATAGTTCTGCGGTAGACGATCACGACCCGTCTCGTCCCGGCGGAATACGGCGGGGATCGTCAGAACGCTAGACCTGATTCCCCGCTCCTCGAACTCCGACCGGGCAGCTAGGCCTACGGAGTAATGGTGTTGGAGCGTCTTCATGTCACATGTTCACGTTGGGGATCTGCATACGGAACCGCCGAAGGACACCCCCAGCGGCTGCGGTTTGGCGCTGTGCCTGCTGTGCCGATTGGCTCCTGCCAACCCGCTGTGCAGCCTTAGGGGCCATAGGGGGTGCTGCCGGTGCGGGCGGCGGCGTCGGCGGCGCTTCGATCTTCGGAGCTAGGCACATCGTGAGAAGGCGGGTCAGGTTGGAACGGTTGACCAATCATGTCGTCAATAGCTGTCAGCACCTCTTGGTGCCCAGCCCGCATGCCCATGATCCACGCCATCTGGTGAGGCTCATCAGGCACCGACATGCTGTGAAGCGGCCTCATAGGGAACCGCTCGTTCAGGTCTTTGCGAAGTCTTCGTAGAACAGATTCATCCATATTATTAACTCTTAAGTATACTCAGGTTGCCAGTACCGAACCATGTCACCGCTGTAATCACCGTAGTGGAGGATGCGGGACACCTGTGCGTTGACCAGCGCGTCCTCAGCAGTGCTCTTTGCCTTGATGAACTGCGCCTCAATCTGCTCCCAGACAGCAGGGAACTCCTCGGTCGTGATACGCCCTGGTGTCTTGACGGCCTTGTCCAGCAGCCTAGCGGCAGTCTTCTCGCCTACACCGGGGCACCCAAAGTAGCCATCAACACGGTCGCCCATCAAGGTCTGGATCATGTGCCAGTAGCGGGCTTGTTCGCTGTCCACCGTGATGTCGTCCACAAACCCCGACCCTTGGCGGTAGCGCATGAACCTACCAGGCACTGTCTTGAAGTCCTTGTCGTGGCTGATGATTGTTGTTGGTTCGTTGCTTGACGTAGCTTCAATCCCGATCAGGTCATCAGCCTCAAGCCAAGCCTCTTCTCGAGCCCGACTGTCCTGCATCGCCCAGTCCTTCAAGCGCCCAAAGCACATAGGCCGGCGAGAGCCCTTCCGGTTTTCCTTGTACGACGGCAAGATGTCCTTGCGCCAGTTCTCTCGGCTGCTGAAGAACACAAGGTAGTCGTCAACACCAGCGCCCTCTAGCAGCTCGTCAAGGTTCCGCGTGTATGCCTCCTGACACTCTTCGTAGTCGGCGTACAGCACGTGGAAGTCGTTGCTGAAGATGACCTCCTTTTCATTTGAGAGGGTCACCATGTACAGCAACATGTCGCCGTCGAGAAGTCCTTTCATATCAGTGCGTTGCCAGCCAGTTGTCCCCAAACACCACGTCGCAGCGCAGCGGGACCTTAAGGTTAAGTGCGGATACCGTGCGGTTGTTGGCGGCCTGCACCGCAACAGTAAACGGCTCCCGCAGCCCCTTACGGAGCGAGCCCTGCATCTCGTCGTGGACGTGCAGGTGCGGGATGTAATCGACACCCCATTTGATGCCGTGATTCTCAAGCTCGCTCTTCAGGTACACGGGCATCCAGCGCATGCAGATTGAGCCATCCATCTGGAGCTTGGTGTTGAGCAAGCTGTGACTGGAGCGGACACCAGCACGCCGACCATCCAGCCCTAGAACGCCCTCATACCGTTGCGCCTGGTTGCCGAGGAACTTCAACAGGGAGTGCATGCCGACAATGCCCTGACTGAACGCCTTCTTGATCTTGCTGCCTAGGACGCGGTTGCCGCCGTTCATTGCGCCGAGCTTGTCAACACCGCAGCCGTACAGCCAGGCGTAGCCTGAGGCCTTGACCTGATCGCGTGTTGCTGTGACACCCATCTTCTGCACAGCCTCGAGGTACAGCATGTGAATGTCGCCTTGGTCCACGATGTGGGCGTAGTTACCTCTGTCGTAGGCAGACAGCGCGTTGCCCAGCATTCTGTGCTCAAGTCCTGACTGGTCCCAGCCGGCGTACTCAAACTCTTCGCTGTCAACAGGGACAAACATCGCACGGATCTCCTTGCCCCAAGGTTTCCGCACACTTGTCGGGTTGCCCAGGTTCGGACGGGAGTGGCTGCTGCGGTGCGTGATCGCGCCGATGTGCAGCGTGCGGTTGTGGATCCGGCCATCCTTGTTGCAGTTGATGTACGAGTACCTGCCAGACTCAAGCGTGCCGATGCGGGCCTTGACGATGTACAGTTCTGCGGCCAGCTTGGCTTCAGGGTACACGTCGGCCAGATCCAACATCACCTCCTCAACCATCTGCGGGTCACCCTTGGCGGTGTAGTTAGTCGGCACCCACCCGTACTTGTCCATCAACGCATTGGCAAGCTGGATGCGGCTACCAGGCTGGAACTGGATCAGCTTGTAATCCACCATCTCGCCAGCCTCGTTGCGCCTTTGAGTGCGCTTGCCTGTGCGCTTGTTCACCTTGTAGAACTCCTTCTTCGCAGGGAACGCAGAGCGCAGCTGGTCTTCCAGCTCTAGCTGACGAGGCCGCAGCTTCTGCAAGAGCGCGTCACATGCATCCGAGTCGAACGGGACACCAACGCGACCCATCGTCTCTAGCATCTGCGCGAACTCGGTTTCCACTTGCACGGTGGTCAGCCCGTCATCTGCGCTGAACTTGGGCAGACGCGAACGCAGCACGTGGTACAGCTTTGCATTGAGCCGCACGTCCTGAATGCAGTACGTCAGCATCTCTTGCGAGAACGCTTCCCACCCGCCGGCATAGTCGCCCTTGTTGTCACCTAGCCTGTGCCCCCAGCTTTCTAGGGAGTGGGCACCAACAAGGCGACCCGGCAGCAGGTCACGATCCACGAGTGCAAAGTCCCGCTCGCGCCTGTCGCTGTACACCAGCCGAGACCAGACGACGGTGTCGTGGACCTCGCCATCCCAGTCAAAGTCAAACAGCTTGCGAAGAACTGGCAGGTCAAAGCCGGCGATGTTGTGACCACACAAGACTGTGGCCTGGCGCAGCTTCTCAAGGCCTTCTGTAAGCGTGCCTTCGCGCGGCAAGTCGCTGTGATCGTGATAGCTCAGTACGTCATCGCCCTCAGTGTGCGGGTACGTGAGGCACAGGCAGTGGACCTTGGATACCTCGTCAAGCAGCCCGTCAGTCTCAAGGTCAAACAGGATCGTAGTCATCAGACAAACTCCAGCAGTTCTGCGATCAGGGCTTCAGGTGTACTGTCGTTGACAAGGATTGCGTCAG
>Ga0208644_1002132_pt1 | contig 15951 bp, 32 predicted proteins | sample VirMetDEL_Nov_18_FD_184517 | JGI IMG/M metagenome (GOLD analysis project Ga0208644, IMG submission 184517) | Aqueous microbial communities from the Delaware River and Bay under freshwater to marine salinity gradient to study organic matter... | ecosystem: Environmental > Aquatic > Marine >... | reverse complement strand
AAAAGTATCAATCATAACAACCCTGCACCTATCAATTCCAAACAGGTCTATTGCAACCTTGCAGGCAACCGCACTCGTTATCCCTCCAGACCACCAGCATATGACATCTTTTTTATCCATAGCTTATCTCTGATTGTTTCTCTTCTATTGTTAACGGCTCGAATAGAGGCTTACCAAAGGTATCGATAAACCTCGTTCCATCCAAGCTCATCCTCCACATCAGTGGGTGGGTGTCGCTCGTAGGCTCACCGCCTGTCTCTGTCTCCCTTATCTTACGCACATGAAACTCCATCGTCCGCTTCATGTTCGGCTCGTCATGGTTCACCTTTCTGTGGAATGTAAGGAAGTTGTCTGCTCTGTTCACAAACTTGCCCCCTCCCTCAGTATCTGGAGCTTGTGGTGCTACAACATACCCATCGTCCCCCATGCGTCTCTGAGCCTCTGTAAAGGCGTGTACGTTGAGCCATAGAGCCTTCTCGTTGCCGTTGCTGAACGTCAACATCTCTGATGCACTCTCATAGTGATACTCGTGCGTAGACAGGCTGCTGCCGTGAGCCATCTCTATCTTGAGTGCGTTGTAGGGGTCGATGAAGAACCCATCGAAGTTCATCCTGTTCGCCATGAGCCTCTCAGCGTATATCAGCAGGTCTGTGTAAGACACCACTTCCTTGTTGCTGATGACAATGAAATGCTCACCTATCCACTTCATGCCCTGCCTCATCTCGCCCATCGTCATCTTAGCCACACCCCTGCCCATAGCAAACTGTAGTAGCTTCATCTTTATGGAGGCTGTCTTGTTCTCAGCAGAGTATATGAGCCACCTCCATCCATGCCTGATGGCAGCGTTGACAATCATGTAGAGGGCGAACGATGTCTTCCCCACGTTGGAGATGCCGTTGATGATAGTGAAGTCTCTCTTATACAAGAAATGCTTGTCCATCTGCTCACTGCCTGTAGACAACCCCACCTGTATGCGACCAGCAGCGAAGTCTGCCATCCATTGCAAGTCCTCCTCGTCTGAGGATATGAATGACAGGTCTCCGTTCTCCACCATCTGCTCCCTCCTTATCTTCTTCTCGTCAGCGATGATGGAAGTTAAAGGGAAGTTCATCCCCTCGTTGATGCCATCCTTGATTGTGAGGGCTGGGTTGTAGTCGTTGTCGTACTCTCTCCTTGAGAACTCTCTGAGCAGTACAGACTCCACCACCTCACGCTCCATCCTACCAGCAGCAATGTATCCACCGCACAGCCTTGAGGCTCTAAGCAGCTTGTCGTGTCGCTCCCCATCTTGAGCATCCCTCACCATAGAGGCAGCGATGTTGAGCTTCATGTAGTCTGTCATCTCCCCTACAGATACTGTCTGCTTCTCTGTCTTCTCGGAGAGCATAGCCCCAAACCTCTTCGCCTCCTTGTTGATAACGATGTCGGGGTCGTAGGACTCAAAGCAGGCACGAGACAGGTTGCTCCCTGAGGAGTCCAGCTCCAGTCCGTATGCCTTCTCGTGGTAGGCTAACAATGCCCTGAAGTGGTCGTGGTGGTGTTCGGGGTTGGTGATGCGGACAAGCACCTTTACACCATTACCCGATGGGCTTATCCATGTGGCGTAGGAGTACTCGTCTGTTGCCAGCTTCATCTTGGCATCCTCCACCTCCGTGATGTTGTCGAAGTCAAGGACAATGAACCCAGAGTGCTGTATCATGGATACGTCCTCACGCTTATTGAATGTTCCAGAGAACAGGACAACGGGGAGGTGTTTCTTCAGAGACTTGTCTCCGTTTCGTATCTGCTCCACCTTCTCTCTGGACTTGCCCACCTTGATGCGCTCCAGAGCCTTGTCCACACCAATCTCATGTATCTGTTCGTCAAACAGGAATGACAAGATGCTCACCTTCATCATCTACAGAAGTTTATGAGCCATATCGCTCCAACAAGGACACTCACCCCTGTTAAGAATGCGGACATGGCAAATACCAAAAACTTCAACATCATCTTTTCGTGTTCTTGCAGCTTCATCATTCCTTGTTTTTAAGTATGCTGTATATCACTATGTATCCTACGAGGTCTATGAGCGTGTCATCCAACGTCTCGTCCACCATGAGGTCTTTGCTCTGTAGTCTCTTCAGCTTGTCGCTCATACGAGACAGGCAGGCATCTATGGCAGGTATCTGTCTACCCAACACATCTATGTCCTCGAATGCGGAGTTGCCGTAGTCTTCGTTCTTAGCGATTTGCTTTTCGCACATCATCTTGTACTGCGCTTCAATCAGTGGTTTGTAGTTCATAATGTTTCTTTGAAGTAGAAGAACCCGATGTTCCTCCAGCCGAAGTTAATGATAATTAGCGTTGTCCCCCTATCTTGAGGGAGAATTTTTTGTCTCTCGCTCCAAAACCCCCACCTGTTCTGCTTTACAGGGGTGCAATGGAAACTAAAGAACCAGTCTGTTCTTGCTTTCATATTGCTTTTTTTAGTGCATAAGAAAGGGGCTTTACGCCCCTCTCCCTGTCAAAAAAAATGACCCTCGTCTTTCCGAAGCGTCATAACCAAATCATCTATCCTCGTCTTTCCGAGTTGTCAAACATTGCCCTTCTTTAGAAAGGCAAGCCGTCTGCTTCCTGAGAAGCGTTCTCTTTGAGAGGCTCTGGCTTGTTGATTTGCACAACCCAGTTACCTGCCTTGGTGTGGCGCAATGCACCGTTCACCCAGCCACGCTCGTTAATCAGCGTACCCATCTCTTCGTACTGCTCCTTCGGGATGCCAAAGGGAATCAGCCAAGGTGTTCCATCGTCATTCATCTTAGGCTCGTTGCACTTGCCCACGAGAATTGAACTCCATTCTTTCTTTACTTCTGCCATGTCTTTATCATTTTAAGTTAAAAGGCTCTGCTAATATATAGCTTTATAGTTCACCGAGGTGTAAATATTGCGAAGAGTATCCACCATTTATAAACAACTCCTTGTACATATCGAGGGCGTACATCAGCTTGTGTGTGCCGTTGTTTACGAAGTTGTCCGAGCAAGTGAACAGACCGAGGCTTCGTGTCTCCTTGTTGGCTACAAGGAAGATGAACTCATCCGCATCTGTCAGGTTGAGGTACATCGCAGCCTGTCTGTCGTAGTTGAACGCTCGTGCTGACTTGGGGAAGTCTGTCACAGGCTTTCCTGTTGTCTTTAGGTCGATAATCACTTTCTTCCCATCCACCTCTGTCACAGCATCCACCTTACCCTTGCAGTCCACTCCGTTTATGTTCTTGGTGAACGGCACTTCGTTGGATGCAAACACAAGGAGTTCAGAGAGCTTCTCGTTCTTCTCGATGTTGTCTTTGATTTCCTGAGCCATGAGGTGTTCGGGTTCTGTCACCACCCAGTCGTAGCCATACTCCTCTACAGCCTCCTTGTACGCCTTGGAACGCCTGTCCTTTGCGACAATTACTTTGAAGTCTGTATACTTCTCAGGCTCTAAGACAGCGGTGTGGACGAGCCTGCCAACAACGAAGTTGGGGTTGGCTGGGTACTCATGCTCACCATCCAGATACTTCTTGAATGTGTGTACGTCCTCCATCATCCTCCCGATGTTGGAGTTGGACAGATACTTCGTGTCAGCATAATACTGACTATCATCCTTAAATCTTTCTACGTCTGTCATTGCGATAGGTTGTTTAGTAAATTCTTCTGCGTGTCTGTCACCTCATACACCTCAACGCTTCCATCCCTAAAGACGAATGTGATTTTGTCTTCTCCGTTTGGTCTGAAAGACTTCACGTTGTCGAGGTTGATGTGCCAGTTCTCTACTCTTACAAACTTTGCCATCACTCTGTCTTTTTTATTTCCATCAGCTCCTCCATGTCGGAGATGAGTCTAATCACCTCTTTTTTTGTAAGATGGACATCGATTCTCTTGTAGTCATCTCTCTCGTCTTCGACACAGATAAACAACCCATGGGCATTTTCTCCATCAAACATACGGTTTGCTGGCTCTAATTCCAATGAAACCCTCCAGAGACCTTTACCATTGTAGGTGTCCAGAATTACTCTTCTTTGTGATTCTTTTCCTTCCATCTCACTTCTTATTTACGATGTCACCAAGCATAGCTGCCTGCTCCAAGCTGAACTCACCTTCGTACTTCTTCAGCACCTTGGCGAGGTTGTCCTGTGTTGGGTTCTTCTTGAGGAAGTCTTCGGCACGGCTGAACAGGACAGTGATGTCTGTTGCCTTCTGTGCGGTGGCTTTCTTGGGGGCAGCCTTCTTTGTTGTACCCTCCTGCTTTGCAATCGCCATGCTCACCTCGTTGGAGGAGGCGATGGATGTCTCGATGCCGATGCCCAGCATAGCCAACGCCCTGCCTACGGCAGATGTCTCGCAGTTCTCGATGTAGCTTGTCTTGTTGATGTAGCTACTGCTCTTGTCTTCTTGAGCCGTTCCCTGTGCTGCAATGTATCCATCTGCATCTTTGATGGTGCATTGTGCTACGCATGATTCGGAGTCAAGGACAAGGAAGTTTGTTTCGATTCCCCACCCTTCATACTTCTTCTCGTTGCGGAAGAAAAGCAGTCGCTGATTTACTTCAACGTACTCTTTCCCCTTGATGTTTGTTGTTTTGAACTTGTGTGTTCCCATCTATCTGTTGTTTATTTACTGTTAAGTTCTTTTGCTCTTTTCAGGAGGAATTTTAATGAGAAAGCCTCCACCTTGAGAGGTAGATTGTCTACAAAACTCTCTGCTTCCTCAAGTGAGACGTTCTCCAACACGGTGACGTAAGAGTTGGTATTTGGTCGTGCATGACCCTCGTTGTAATGAAAGACAGCATCCCTGTCACTGAACTCAAGGTTGCACCTTCCATCTTCGATGTCGAAATACTTAGTGTTACTCATTTTCCAGTTGCTCTTTTAAAAGTTTCAATGCAGTACGAACTACCTTTGATTGGGTTATGCCATGCGTATCCGAAGTGTCCTTCAAGAATTTTACATCGGACTTAGACAGCCTCATGCCGAATCGCTCTGTCGCAGCGTCATTCTTAAAAATTTCTAACGTCTTAATCATTGTTTGTTGTTTTGTTGTTTTCTTTTGTACTACGAATATAGTTCATTGGCTGATTCTGTGCAATTTTTTCTTTGTTTTCGTGGTAGCACTTCCACGCTTCTGTTGGGGAGCAGTCGCATCCCCTTGTAAGCCATTCACACATTGTTGCTGCTTGTTCTATTGCTTGTTCTTTCCAATCTGGGTGATTGTATACAGAGTCCTTGGTCTGCCTCAACTCATTCATTGTTCTCTTCTTGCTCATTCCATAATGATTTTAATGATGGCAATCAGAATGAAGAATGGAATCAGTATAGCTTCTGCATAGCATAACAACGCTACCAAACAGAATCCTCCGAAGAGTATCACTCCCACCTTCACCATATCTGATAAATACTCTGCTACTTTTCTCATCTCTTTTTGTTTTTAAAAGCTGTGTATGTGTTCGTATCCTGAATACTCTTTCAATCCAACACCATTGAAGAGCCTTGAAATCTTGTCGTAGTATTCCCCTTCCTCTCCGATAGGCACTCGTTGTCGTATCATGTCCTGTATGTCCGCCACCCTGTTGTCATCTCCCTTGATTGCTCTTAGGTCAGCCAGCAACACTCTGTTCCTTGCCTTCAACTCATCAATAGTTTTCTTGTAGATGTCGTTCTCATCACGAAGTGAATGAACCTCGTTCACCAACCCAGTGATGTCATCGTCATCAGCCTCAACAGCCCTCAACACTTCCTCAAACTTACTGGAGCAGGACTGATACTTCTCTCTGAATTCGGGGTATGTTTTAATCTCTACATCAACCTTCTCAAGGTGGTGGAGGATGGTGGCGTGGTTCTTTCCTAATGACTTGGCGATACTTGTCTTTGAAACACCCTTGTCGTATAGAATCTTTGAGAAAACCCTTATGCCCTGACTCACATACCTTGACCTTGTTTTCTTATGATTTAGGTTGATGGAAAATTCACAATCCACAATCCTCTTCAGCGCATTTACTTTTGATGCTATCATTCCTCTTGTTTGTTTATCAAATCTACATATTTATGGATTGGTATCCAAATTATCGTACAACTCATTCAGTACCCTGTCAATCTTTGCATGGTAGTGGGTGGCGTTCACAAGGTTTCTTTCTAAAGATGCCTTGATGATTTGACAAGCGAAGTGCTGTATCATTTCAAACTTCTTGTTCATTTCACTCATTGTTTGTTGTTTTTAGATTAAACCAAACTCCAGATTGGAGCGTAGATTGGAGAGGAGTCACCAAGTTTAGCCAAAACCCTATAAAAAGCTAAACAAGGTGACATCCAAACTCCGAGTTGTCGGTGAGTTGTCGATGCACTAACGACTCAAGTTACCAAGCCGATTCCATCTTTCTATCGATGGATTGACCGCCCCCTTTCAGCAAGGGAGCAGTTGCCTGTTCCAACCACCATCCAACTTTGTTAGGGAGTAGAAGTGTCGTATTCCTTGCGGAATACTCTGCAACACTACAAAGAAATTCTCAACTATGCAAACCGAGAGCCAAACAAACAGCACACACAATGCTGATAGTGGACAACACCACGATGGCTTCGATGTTTCTTTTGATGAGGGTCATGGCTTCGTTTTTGGCGGTGCAAATTTAATCGTATCAGTCATACCATTCCACCACCCGACAAGGTTCTTTACACTCATCGCAGATGGTGACATCGCAGTCTTCCTCTTCGCTATACTCCTCGTAGTATTCACTACTACGGCAGCAGTCAGTCACTTCCGTTGATTCAGGCGGTGAAGCCAACTTCCATTCATCGTAGTTCATTGCTTATTGGTTTTTAGATTCATGAAAGCCAATCCAGTCCGTAGTAATCAGGTACGTTAACTTCAATCTTGTAATACTCCTCTCCATCGTTGAACTCTTGTATTGAGCCGTAGTTGGTTTCGTAGCAGTTGTTGTGTTCATCAATCAACTCTCTCACCTCTGTAAGAGAACTCATTGTCCATTCCTCCGTCCCACAAGTGAGTATCTCTGTAAACAATTCCTCCGTGTCTGAATCCTCTACATCGAATCCTCTTTTGGTTAAAAGTGAAGTAAGAGGAGAATACACTCTTCCCTTCAAGTAGTAGAACGTCAAATCTACTCTCCATGTGAATGTTACATTCATTGCTTATTGGTTTTTAGATTAATATTTAGGGATGGAATCGTTCAATCTTCTTGTACTCTTTTGGGTTCAAGAATTCGATTACAATCCTTGCACATCTGTGATGAGGCATATCGCCATTCGCCACAATCTCCCAAGCCTCGGTGTCATCTCTCAAAATTCCCAAATCATCTACTGCTTGAATCTGACACCATCCATCTGCACTGGCTTCGCAATGGAAGATGTCCCATCCCTCTGCGTGTGCATACTCTTTGTAGTAGGTTACAAACTTTTCCCATTCACTGGTTGCCCACCTCGTTACTGCTGACTCCTTTGGTTTTACTGCTTCTGTGTTCATTGCTTATTGGTTTTTAGTTTACTGAGTTTCCTATCTAACTGATGTTTGCGTTGCACCTCTGCCCACAACTCTTCCGTACCCGACTTGATGCGGAGATACCTCCCATCGTATTCTGACTCATCAGACATGAAGTCATCGACAGCCATTGAGTTTGTCGTGAGGCATGACTTAATCACCTTCTGATTGACAGGTGATGCGGACAAGATGGATACCCTCCAATGTCCGTAGCTTTCCTTTGTCAGCACCATTCGTCTTCTTTGTTCTCTCCAGTTGCTCATTCGTAGTTCTTTAGGAATTGTTCTATTGCTTCGTACTCCGAGATGTCATCTCTATCGTCTTGCGTAATAAACTCCTCATAGTGGATGGGTAGTTCTTTAAACGCCTCGTCATACTCCATACCCTTCAGAGGGTGCTTCGTGTCTACAACTTGCGTTAGGTTGTAGAATAGGAATTGTTGGTAGTTCATTGTTGCTCTCATAATGATATCCGTATAACATTGCTCATTGACTCTAACTCTTTAAGTCCCTTGTCAGTCACATTTAAAGTAGCAATTCCATTTATGTAATCGTATGAGACACCATAGGACTCCATGTGCGATAGGGAAGATTCCATTTCCATAAAAACGTCATAACTCATTGACATTTTCGGAATCACAATCTTCCATTCGCCATGTCTGTTTTTCAACTTGGTACAATTTACAGGAAGAACATCCTTTATCTCCCAGCATTTTTCTTTTGTTCTCATTTCAAATTCACTTTAGTGTTCGTTACTTCATACCCTCGGCTTTCGAGGGCGTACTTGATTGCCGTAGACAGAGGCGATGTGAGTTGCATACTGCCTTCCTTCTCTACGATGTTTACTATGCGCTCCAGCATCATAAGTTTATTGAGTTAGCATTGATTGTTTCGATTTCCTCATCGCTCAAGTCGTTCTGCATAGAGAACTCTGCAAGAGTTTCGGCAAACATATCTTCGTTCGTCACGAATCCATAGCAAGTGGCGTTGAATACATCCGTAACCATCAGTATGGGTTTGCTACAACTACGAGCCTCTATAAGTACGCTCAGTTGATTCTTTCGCTTGAGGATGTGGGATACATCCATCGGGCATAGTGCCTCGCTGTAATCCAAGATTTTCTGTAGCTTCATTGTTGCTTTGTTTTAGATGGTTTCTTTTTTACTTGCACTCTCTTTACATCTGACTGAATGCCGTGTAGGTATTCTTGTTCTTTGACATGAGTTTCGAACTCATCGAACATCATTTGTTCCATCAACTTTCCGAACTCTCGTTTGCTATATCCCATATCAGTTGTTGTTTTTGTTGGTTAAAGTTTCCTCATGGCTTGAAGTGTTATAAGGGTAGTCACACATTCACGCCCTTGTCGTAATGCCTCAAAGAGCAAATTCAATTCTGCCTTATTTTTCTTTCCGAGAGCTACCTCCCTCTGCTCCTGCTCGTATTCTTTATGGATATTTTCAATCGCCCTTGTCATTGATTCGAGTGGTGTGTTCATTGTTTATTGGTTTTTGTTGTTTGTCATTTCTACTGCCCACCATAGTAGGGCGAGGATTACTATTTCCATTCTGTTTTTGTTTATGCGAATCTCCAAATTCTTTTTGTTCGTGCAAGAATTTTAACACTCGCTGATTGTTTTTAACATTAGGCAGTGATAAAGTCCACCGCCTTACTCGCTTGGGTCATCGCCCCAACTGCCTCCTTCTTATGTTCTGTCAGATAGGACACCCATCCGTTGATGTACGCTTGGCTCTGCTCAATGTCGGGGTTGATGCCCGATAGTCCCGATAGATACATCGCCCCAATCTCAGCCACCAATTCCTCCTTTGAGTATTCCGTACTGCCAAAAGCCTTTGACTCTGTTAGGGTTTTTCTATTGAGTCTGTCCTTGTGTCCTGTACTATGCACCATCTCATGGAAGAGCGTGTGGTAGTATGTATCGGGCGTGTTGAATGTTTCGGGCTTCGGCATATTGATGTAGTCGAGCGATGGCATATAGAATGCTCGTTGTTGCTCGTGTAGAATCTTCGGTGCTTTCTTGTATCCCTTCACCATTGCCTCCGCACTCTCTATTGGATTGAACTCCTTTGGCTCAAACTCCACCTTCTTGCGCCTCGGTTCGATGTTTTCGCATTGCCCGATGTTGAACACATTGAATACTTTGAGAGCAAAGAATTTCTCCGCATCCGATTCTTTATATCCAGCATTCAAGAGTGCTTTCTTGTTCGGGTAATACTTGTCATCCACTCTGTAGGAAATGTGCCAATACACCACTTGTGTAGACCTACTGCCTTTCTTTACAGAGCCACCACTTGCGCTCACTTGCTTAAAGGTTGCCCACTCATTGTGTTCATATCCCTTTTCTTCCATCTCCGCACCAAGTATCCATACATTGATGCCGTTGTACGCCTTGCCCGTGGTTGTGTTGATTGGGGCGTTGGCGATGCCTCCTCCGTTCCAAGGTTTGAACCAAGCCAAACCTTTCTTTGATAGTCCTTCGATGACAAGATTGTTCACCTTGTCGTACACATCTGTTTTCATCTGTTCTGTTTTTTAGTAGTCAAAGTCCGCACTCTGGTCACCATACATATAGTTTTCAAACACCTCATCGGGATGATATGGTGTGACCCTCATTGTATGATAGTACACGATTGTTCCATCCTCTTGCACAATCTCATATCGTTCGAGAGGAATCATGTACTTATACTCATACGCCTTTTCCACAGGGTAGTTAGGCTCAAGGCTCGGTAGTGTTATTATTTCGGGCATTGTTTGTTGGTTTTAGTAGTTATTGCCTAATACATCCACATCCATCTTCCAATTTCGGAAGTCTGTGGCTTGTTGGCTATCCAAGTGGTACACCTTTCTGTCTATTGGATAGTAGATGCACTCATCTCCTTTCTTGATTCTCTTTCCACTCTCCGCACATCGTGTGTCGAAGCGTGAACGCAATAATCTTGGGTCGTTTCTCATCGTACTTGGTTTATTTTGTTGGGATGATGGATGGGTTTACCTCCTTGAAAATTCTCTTGAAGATGTGCAGAGGCATTCTCTGAACATCGCCAGTGTTCTGCTCATGTACCTCGAACTTGTTGATGTTGGCGAGGTAGTGTACACGGCATACTCCTAATGTTGGGGCATATTGAATCATAATTCATCGTTTTAGGTTACAGATTCAGTTTAGTGGATAGGGCAGAATCGAACTGCCAATGTTGTTAAACATTCACCATGCTATCCTTTTGCGTGACATCGCACACTCTGTCCAACCACCTACACAAATGTTTTGTCCGCTGCTGCGTGTGCAGGATTCCGACCACTTGTGGTTATAAGAAATTGTGCGACTAACCAATCCATCGGATGTAGTGTGAATATTGACGATTATCATCTGCCGAAATCATTGCGTATCGGCTCTGTTTTGAAACATTCAGTGACTACAACCTTCAAAGGCTATGGACATATTGCAATCTGTAACGATTGTGTGTGCCTGTCCATTTGGCTACCAACTAAGATGGGATGTCATCTCCACCCGCCCATTTGCTAACTACTATCTCCGATACAAGCTCTTGCCTTAGTAGTGATAGGACTATTTCAGTATGTCAAAGAGCTTCGCACCTTTGGTATCGTTCGATATGCCGTTCGTACCTGTAAATCCCAATTCTATCGTATGGGCAATGTCTTTTAGGCACTACTATTGAGGCGAGTCTGCGAGTAAAGAACGATGTCGGTTGGGTTTCCCCGTTTGACTGAGTCAAAGAAATGGCGAATATTTGGAGTAGCAAAATGCTGATAGTCAGGCAGTTAACTTTTTGAAAGGCTTGTAACTTGCTGAATATCAAGCAGTTGAAAGATGTTGAAACTTTATTTTAACAAACAAAAGAAATTGTGTTAAACCTTATAACTCACTGAAAGCCAACGAGTTACAAACAAAGAAATATTCAACTCGCTGAATGTCAGGCAGTTAGCTTTCTTTTTATAAGAATAGGAAACGCATGATGCGAATACAAAACAGAAATGACATATACAATAGGGCAATTCCTACATTTTTTGTAACTACTTGAGTATCAGGCAAATGAATTATCTTTTTTTTCGAATGGTAGGATACCACCCAAGGCAGAAATGCTCTTAGAACGCACGGCAGAGAGTCATGTCACAGCGATGACATATGCAATACCTAAGATGTTAAAGTGGAGTGGAAAAGTGTTAAAGTTTATCCGACAAGGAAAAATATAGTCTATCGGAGAAGTAGGGTATTCGATGGGGAAGTGTTAGGGATGGGATTGATATCCCTTTCGACCACACGAACAAAAAAATGTTAGCCTCGTCTAACTTTTTCCCTTTGCCCCGACAAACAATGCCGAACGGCAGACAAAACAAGGTACTACTACCCTATATAGGTATAGGACAAAACGCCAAAAGTTTGTAACGCATTGAGAATCAAAGCGATGGGCTGGGTTTGGGATTCCGTTTCGGGTTTGGCGTGGTGGCGTTGTCGTATACATATAATCCCACCCCCTTACATTTCTAACCAAATGCAAGGTTGTGGCAATTCCAATTCTGGCTTAGAGAGTCTGTATTCTTCTCTCCACGCACAATGAAAGCTATACAGATTCCAATAAACGCAGGGAAAACGGGGCGGCAAAAGAGAACGCAAGCCCTCCAAGTCCTCTCTTTGCAAGTATTTGGTCGATTCTTTTGAAGTGATAACCTTGCGGGGGTTGGATGAAGAAACCCTGCAACACGATAGGCATTCAACAGTGTATGTTTCCTGATGGAAACAGAAGGAAATGCTTGGTTGAAGAGTACTTCTTGGGCAAAGGTACGGGTTATTCTCCAGAAAGTCAAGGGGGACACACAGGAATTGTGGATTTGTTATTTTTGTAGCTGTAAATATTTGAAACACAAAGCATTTCCTAAGACATGGTGGTGAGCCTTAACCGATGGGACTTCTTCGATGAGCAGACGATAGGGAGTCTTATGATGGACGGGGAGATATTCTGCTACACGCTGGAGCTTCCTTGGAGAGAGAACAGACGAAACATAAGCTGTATTCCCATTGGTGATTATGAAGTGGAGAGGCGTACAAGTGAGAAGTATGGGGAGCATTTCCACATATTAGATGTGCCAGATAGGAGCTATATATTGATACATTCGGGTAATTTTCACAGCCAGATACGGGGGTGTGTGCTTGTAGGGGAGGAGCTGGCGGACATTAACAAGGATGGGTTGCCAGATGTCACCAACAGTAAGAAGACAATGAAGATGTTGCTGGACAGATTACCAGAGACGTTCACACTCCGTATTAGGGAGTTTAAAGAGAAGGGCTAATGGCAAGCAGAAGTAAGAAATACTACGACAAGAATCCAAAGTCCAAGAAGAGGAAGCTGGAATATGATTCCAAGTATCAAGACAATGACGAGCGTAGGGCGTACAAGAGAGAACTTTCAAGGAAGAGACGTAAAGCTGCCAAGAGAGGAATGAAGATAGAGGGACTGGATTACGACCACGCAACAAGGAGGTTTATTCCTCAATCACTTAACAGAGCTAAAAAATGAGATTAGGACTTGGACTTGGTGTAGACAGCATCACCTCTCAGAAGGTGGGAGCAGCAGGGTTCACGGGCTTGCTTGATGAGTATTCTGGTGCATCGGCAGCTTATTCTGTGCGGAGGTTGAGCAGCACTTACACCGATGGGCTGATACGGGTGCGGAAAGAAGTTAGTTCAGTAGACGAAGAGACAGACATTGGCTTCGATGCGAACGGAAACCTCGACACTACCGCACTCCTCTCTTTTGCCTCAAATGCGGACGGAGGTAACGTATATGTTACTATTTGGTACGACCAATCAGGCAACGGCAACAATGCGACCAATTCGACCGCATCAGAGCAGCCTTTGGTAGTGAGTGGGGGGAGCATCATATATGAGGGAGCAACGATATCCCGACCGGCAATTGAGTTTGATGGGGTGGATGATTATTTCACTTTGAATACGCCCATTACTGTTCCGCAATTGGAATTTTTCATTACGGATGTAGTTAGCAATATTTCAACTGGTTTTACAGCACCTTATGGTAATAATAGTAGTGACAACGGTTTGGCATACCCGCGAACTCGTACAAGATTAGAGGGCAGACGCTTAACAACAAACACATCTGTGACTGATTGGTGCGGAGCTCAAGGCATATACACAGTCGAAGCTGTTTTAAGTTCTTACACGCCTTACGAAAATGGAGTGGCGCGAGGGACAGCGTTGAGCGTAAGCAATACCTATACTATTAGAACGATGATGGTGCGCCGTGCAAGTGATTTGTTGGGAATTACAGCGGGTAAATTGCAGGAAAGAATTATATTCTTAGACGACCAATCAGGCAACCGAGGCAGCGTGTCGTTAGGTACTGGCATCGAGGGCAACATTAACGAGTATTTCGGCATCGTATGAGTTGGTATATAGGAACACGCGAAGAGGTAACCGCCTACAACGAGAAGGTAAACGAGGCGAAGGCGTACAAGGGGAGCATTACAAGCAACTGGGCGACCCCCCGTCCACATCCAACAGACGACTACTGCGCTATAGTAGCACACCCAAGCATAGAGCCTGACGAGGAAAGCAGCTTGAGAATTGTTGGTGAGCTTGGGGAAGACTGGTTTACTGAGGAGACTCCGTAGCCACCCCATACTTCTTGTTGAGGCTCTGTAGCACGTTGTAGTAGTCCTGAACGAGCTGTCTTGCCCGTGCCGTTATCATAAACCTACGGTTGCGAAAGTTTTCCTTGAAGAAGTGGCGTTCCTCATCATCTCCTCTCTCAACGATTTGTAGGTATTCCTTCTCAAGGAGGGGTTCAATAAACTTCTCCATGTATGAGGTGCGCCTCACGCCCTGTGACATCAGCACCTCTGCTATGTATGGGAGGTAGAAAAACTGTAGGTCATACACAAGGAGCAGGAAGGCAAGCTGGTACTTAGTAATGTCATACCTGTCCAGTATTACGTCCTCGGCTAATATGCCGCACTTCATGTAGTTGTCCTTGAGCCAGTACGTCTTCTGATGGAGGTGTGTCCTCCCCAGCTTGGTTTTGGGTATCCTTTTCTTAGGCATAGATGGATTAAATTTGCACTTACCACAAATTTAGTGAAATGGCAACATTAGCTGGAACAAAAGTAAAGGATAAGTACGGAAACCTCCTACAAGTGGAGGGCGGTGTGGATGGCACTCTCAAAACCGTTGAGGGCGGTGATGGTGTTTCTACAGCCTTAAAACTTTCCTCTACAGAAGTACAGCTCCCTTCCACAGGCACTAAGTTTACTGGCACACCGTCCAACGCTGCATCTGAACTCACCATGCTCATGGTGAATGGAAGTAATCAGGTGGTGACACGGGAGTTTGACTTCACGATGTCAGACAACATATCCGTAGACACGGGATGGCGTGATATGCACACCACAGCAGACGATGGTGGTACATTCTACGGAATCAAGAGTGCATTGAGTAGTGTTCAAAGTAGGTATGTAGGAAGAGAGGTGAAGCTCAAGGGTGAGCTATACATTCCTCTTGATAGGGTGGGGTCAGGAACAGATACACTTGCTACGTCTGTTGCTGAAAACAAAACTCACGACAAAACAAAACTGTTTACGGCAAGTGGATGGACTGGAGCAAGCTACAAAATCACCACTCCAGTGATATTTTCGTCTGACGTTGCAGCATCCTTTGATGACAACATGGTGGAGCAGCAGCTCACGCCATTCGTTCCTGTTTCAAGGACAGTGTTTTTGACATCTGCGAGTGCTTCTACAGTTACTTATACGACATTTGTTTCTGTCTTCATCAACTCCAGTCTACAGCTTGAGATAAGGTCAAGACTGTACGACACAAATACAGACCACGTTCATGTCTCTCCAGTGGAGGAAATCCTTATGAATTTCACTACAGCTCACAACTTCGTAGACTACACAGACTACCTAAACACCCTCAATCAGGATGTGAAGGCAAATGCCAACCACGCACCGAAGTTTGACTTCAATGGCAGAGGTGAATCTGACATGGCTAACTGGGGTGGACTGAAATTAAGGCTTGATGGACTTTCCTTTATGTTGGATGATGATATCGGTCTTGAAATTATACAGAGCGCAGGAGTTTAATTTAAATATAAATACATGGACGAAGAAACAGTGAAGGGGATACAAACCCACATGAGGGCTATTGAGGAGATAGTAAGTGAGAAATGCCCAGAGGCTCAGTATATGTTCACAGTACAGATGGACAGCAAGAAGCAAGACGAGTCGATGGACGTATTCTACGGAGTGAGAGCAGACACCACATCCGACCTTATCGAAATGTTTGAGAACATCTTCGAGCTTGTGTGTGCAGAAAATCCAAACCCAGAGAAGTTCAAGAGCTTCCTGAGTGACTTTGGAATAATGGGAGCATCAGGTGAGGCGTGATGGAAACAGTAAT
>Ga0208644_1002131_pt1 | contig 15956 bp, 20 predicted proteins | sample VirMetDEL_Nov_18_FD_184517 | JGI IMG/M metagenome (GOLD analysis project Ga0208644, IMG submission 184517) | Aqueous microbial communities from the Delaware River and Bay under freshwater to marine salinity gradient to study organic matter... | ecosystem: Environmental > Aquatic > Marine >... | reverse complement strand
AAAGCATTTGTAAAGAAATATAATTTTAAACTAGTAGGCTATATATTTGAAAAAGAGGTAATCTAATGGGATCACTAATAGGAAGTATAACAGGAACAACTAAGGCAGCTAAAAGGGCAGCAGAAGAGCAAAGACGTGCTGCTGATATGGCTAAGTATAAACCTTATGATGTAGAGGGATCATTTTATGGTGATGTTGCTTTTGGTCCTGATACTGTAAGTTATGAACTTAGTCCAGAGCTACAAACTTTTAGAGATTACTTTTATAATCAAGCTTTAGGTTTTCAACCTTCAGGACAAGAACAAAGGCTGTTTAGTGATATATCTCAAACAGGAGCAGATATATTTAGACGTGGTGCAGAAACTGATATAGGCACTGCTGCTCAAGATTATTATAATCAACAGTTACGACTTTTACAACCAGAACGAACAATGGAAGACATTCGTTTAAGAGAGAACCTTTATGGAACAGGTAGAGGTGGTTTAGGAGTATCTTTAGGTACAGGTGGTTATGTTAATCCTGAACAATATGGTGCTTCACTAGCAAGAGAGATGGCTAATTTAAACTTAGCATCAACTGCTGAGGATAGAGCTAGACAACTACAACAACAAGATATATCAATGGGTACTGGTCTCTTTGGTTTAGGTAGAGAAATGAGCCTTTTACCTATTACACAAGCTGGCAGTTTACTTGATATGGCTAGTGGTGTAGAACAAATGGGTATGATGCCTTTACAATTAGGAGCAGACTTAGGTAGTGCTGCACAGTCAGGACGAGTAGCTCAAGCTTCAGGATATGGTCAAGCTGCAAATACAAGATTGAACGCTTCTTTAGCTAACGCTGGTATGTTTACTAATTTACTAGGACAAGCTATGTCAATACCTAATTGGAGTAACATGTCTAATCCATTTAGTAGTGGTGGGTATACGGGTGGTGGAACATTTATGCCTGCTTCTTCTGGTTTTGCAGGATCACCTCATTTAAGGAGTAGAGTATAATGGCAAAAGATATTGTAGGTGGATTATTTGGATTGTCTCCAAATCAAATTATGGAGCAACAACGAGCTGCTGATACTCAAGAAGCTTTAAACTTTGGTCAATTAATGCCTCAAGGTTATGGAGCAATAGGTGCTGGTTTTTCTAAACTAGGAGCTGGTGCAATTCGTGCTGGTAGTAGTATGCTTGGTTTAGAAGATGAAACACTTATGAAAGCTAGAGATATTGAACAAATTATAAAAGATACTCAAACAGATATGCCTGCTGGTGCTAATCCTGACCAAGTTTATGAATCATTATATAATCGTTTAAGTGATAAAGGTTATGCTAATGAAGCTCTGTTTGCTTTAGATGCTAGACAAAAGTATCTTGACAATCGTAAAACAATGGAATTAAAAGAAAGAGAATTAGACGTTAATTTACAAATAGCTAAGAATAAAGCAAATGAAGCTGCAATAGGAAAAGCTACAGCAATTGCTAAAAATAATTTAGCAGATCAAGAACGTTTAAGAACTAAATTACAAGATAATATTAAAGAGGCAGAAGGTCCTTATTTTTCAGCAGCTAAAAATTGGGCAGCCTCAAAAGAAAATAGCGTATGGGGTGCTTGGGATGTTGATGAGGACACCTTAGCTAAAGGTTTACTTAATTTACAAACAGAACTTCTTGATTTAACTACAACTAATGAATTAGGTATTAGAAGTCCTTTATTAGCACCTGATGAAGCTTTTAAATTAGCTAAAGGAATGTTATCAGAAACAGATGAAGATGGCAACCTTAAATGGTATAAAGGATCATGGATGCCTTGGGGTTCTGGTAGTGTTACTTTACCTGTTGATGCTAAAGCTGCTGTTATTGAGTATGTTCAAAAGCAAGGTTTGCCTGTCTCTCCTGATAACTCTGCTGGTATACAAGGCTTAGAAGGTGAAGATAAAGAAGCCTATGAATGGGCAAAAAAGAACCCAACTGATCCTTTAGCTAAAGATATTCTTACTAGATTAACTAAATAAAATGGCATTTGATCCTCAAGCTTATCTAGCTTCTAAACAAGAAGTTACGACTCAACCTGCATCAACTTTTGATGCTAACAACTATCTTAATAAAAAAAGAGCAGAAGACTATAAAAAAGTATTTACTGACGAACCTACTATTCTAGAAGAATTTGGTATGGGAATGGTAGGAGAAGTCTTAGCTATTAACGATTTTATTGGTGCAGTAGCTACAGGTGAATTTCAAACAAGTGCAGGTGGTGTTCCTGTTATGGCAGGTATAGATTATCTTTTTAGTCAAGCTAATGAATGGTTAGAAGAATCAAAATATAAAGTTAAAAAAGAATTTGGAACTGTTACCAAAGAAGATGAAATGAATCTTTTTAAAGTTAAACAAAATTCAACTTTTGATGCTGCTGCTGAAAGAGCAGATAAAAGTATTCGAGATAAAACTGCTTATCTTAATATAGCTAAAAATGCAGATACTTTTTTAGATTGGACATTTTCTAAAATAAATAAAGAAACAGAGTGGAAACTTGTTAAAAAAGATTTACAAAAGTATAAAGATAAAACTGTTACTAATAGAGCTTTAAATTGGGTAAGTGAGCATATTCATAAAGGTGCTGAAGAAATAAAACAAGAATATGGACTACCTATGCCTGTTGGTGTAGCTTTAGCTGAACTAGCTATGCTTAAATCTAATGTTGTTGCAAAACCTCTTGCAGCAACAGTAGGTAAAATTTCTAGTACAACAGGTTTAACAGGAACTATTAAACGTGTTACAGGTAATTCAGATTTAGCTATTATTAATAAAGCTATAGAACTTAGGGAGTCTCTAGGATATAATTCTACTCAGTTAAAACAGTACAAAAATGCTGCAGACTTTGGTAAAATTACTCAAACAGACTATGGAACTACTTTTGATTTACCTACTCCTAAATTAGTTTTAGAAGCTTTACAAAATCCAATTACTATGATTAATAAAAAAATTAAAGAAACTAAAACAGAAGAAGACTTTGTTCGTATAAATGAATTGACAGGTAGAGGATTACTTAAATTAGAAAAAGCATATACTACACTTATTAGTAAATCTTTAGAAACAAAACTTAATAAACTATTAGGTAGAGATAAAGAATTGCATTATAAAATTTACAATAATATTGTAGATAATATGTTATGGGATAGTAAAGCTAAATATAAAAAACCTACTCTTAGTATTCTTGAAAAACAAATTAAAAAAGATATATTTGATCCTCCTATGAAAGAGTACAATAGACTTATTAAAAAATTACAAAAAGCTGGAAAACTAGAAAAAGATATTATTATTGATCCATTAAAGACTGGTCCTTTTGTACCTAGAAGAATACAATCTCCACGACCAGGATTTCTTAAAAATGTATTTGGTGATTATTTTAAAATTAATGATCCTTATGCTAGGTATAGACCAGGTTCTACTTCAGCTAGGGAGTATTTTGTTGCGTATAATCCTATAACAAAAGAAAGGCATGTTATAGCATTAGATCAAAACTTAGGACCTCGTAATAAAAAAACAGGAACTACTACAGAAATACAAGTAGCAGTAGAATTTAAAAATGGTAATAAAGCATTTTTAGGTAAAGATAAAAATAGTACTGCTAGTTTATTAACAAATTTAAATGAAACACGTACAGAAGGTCCTATTACAAAGTCAGGTGAAAAACTAGGTGATTTTGAAATACGAGAAGCAACTCGTAAAGATTTAGCAGAAAAAACTAATATAGATTTAGTTAATGAGCATCCTGCTGTTATTTTTGATAGAGTAGCAGAACTTAGACAATTAGAAAGAGATATGACTTTTGAGCAAAATATTAAAAAGTCTCCTTACTTTAAACAAAATGCTCTTAAACTTAAAAAAGGCGAGGCAGCTCCAGAAGGATTTAAAAAAGTACAAGAAGATTTAACACAATCTTATCGTGATCTTGATACTTATGTGTATAAAGATCGAGCTGCTGAAATATTAGAAGACGCTAATAGACCTCGTCCTGATACTATTTTAACTAAAGTTTCTGATGCTTTAGTTAAAAATATGATGCTAAACCCTATTCCTCACATGCACAATGAGTTAATTCACTTTTACTCAACTAAAGGATTTATGCGTACTTGGAGTCCTGAAGCAAGAAAACAATTTAAAGAAGACATGATGTGGGCAACTAAAGAAGTACAAGAGTTTGGACCTACCTATAGAGAGGCTTTAATCAATGGTAGTTCTATGATGTCTACTAATGTTAAAAATACTAAAGCTTTTGACAATCTTGTTAAAGTAAATCGTGATACTTTTTATGGTAAGTCTACTAAAGATATGTCTTTTTGGCAAAAAGCAGACAGAGCAGCTAATAGGCAATTTGGTGAAACTTATGCTGGTGTTTCTAATTTTGCACAAAACAGTATGTGGACTGCTCGAGATGTTATGTTTATGATGTTGTTAAAACAAAAACAACGTCAATATCCTAACTTAACTATGAAAGAACATATACAATTAGTAGAGTCACATTTACCTAGTTATCGTATTGATATTCGTGTAGGAGAAAAAGTATTAGGTGCTAGAATGTCTAGAGCTTTATCTAAAATTTTACAAAACCAAAATATAGTTATATTTGCACGATATAAACATGGTATGATTAGCTCAGGATTAAATACTATACGAGATATTGCAGCACCATTAGATGTACCTTTACGTAATATAGGTGCAAGTAAAATAGCAAATTTTATTGGAGCTAGAGATATAGCTAAAGGTAGGTCTGTTAAAGAACAATTTAAAGATGGTATTGATTCAGGTTTAGCTTTAGCTTCTACATCTTTTATAATTTATCCAATTTTAGATGCTGTATTCCAAGAAATCTTTGGTTCTGATGATGCTCATGTTAGACGAGCTGGTATATTACATGTATTAGATACAGCTAGTCGAGTAGGAGAAGGTAGTCGAGAACCCTATTCTTTATTTCAAAACTTAGCTACTGTAAATCCTGCAGTAATGTTAGGTACAGAAATATTATTAAATACTACATTTTATAATGGTAGATCAATATATAATGTTGATGATCCTTTCCAATACAAAGTATTAGATGTTCTTAAAAAAACAGGACAAACAATTCCTCTTGCAAGTCAAATTGTTCATAGTCAAGGAGATCCAAGTAAAGTATTAGGTAGACAAATTGATGTTAAAATACCTTCTGAAAAACAAGTTAAAACTGAAAAACGTTTAGAAAGAGCTAGATGGAAAGCTTATCGTAAAAGAATGATTGAACGTGGAGAAATTCCTGAAGAAAGAGATTCAGATTAATCTATATACCAAGCTAACTGTACTCGTACAACACCTACATCAATTAAACAATAACCTATACTCATATCGTTAATAGTATTGGTAGTAAACTCTAGACCAAAACCTATACCACATATCCAATGTAATGTAATATTCATTCATTTTCCCAGTGTACAAAAACACCTCTAAAATCACGCATATAAAAGCTTTCTTGTAGGTTTAAAGGTAAATTAATATAGTCTCTATGTAAACAACCACTATCAAACTCTGCATATCTTTCTGTTACAAACTCATGAGCTGTTTGACAATCTTGAAATGTACCAATATACTGGGGTTCTAAGTTTAAATAAATTACTAATATATAATCTAGCATAGTTTACTCTCCTAAAGGTGTTACTATCAAGTCTTTACGAATACATCTATAACCATTGTATTCTTTTTTACCTCTATAAAAAGTTTCGTAGTACTCACTTGCTTCTTTACAACTACTAAACGTAGCTTCATACTTTTCAGCAGGACCAAAGTTTCCTACAAAACTTAATATTAGTACAAATTCAGTTATCATATTATCTCACAAGTACCTCCTGTACAGGCTAAAGTTTGTTGTCCAATAGTATTATCGTCTTCTTCAATAAAAGAAGTCCAATCTATATACTTTGGAGTATTTTTAAGTAAAGAGTTATATACTTCTTTAGTACAATCTTCATAAGGAGCTTGTTGGTATGTATGGTCACTATGAGGTAGGAAAGATACACCACTAATTTCATCAAAGTGTTTCCATACCCATGCTCCTACGTCTACCCACTCTTCATCTTTAACTGAGATAGTAACACTAGGTTTATGTTCACACCAGTGACGTTGATATATTAACCAGTTTTCTAATTGAGTTAGAGCAGACCAATCATTACGTAAGATAGCTTGTTTAGGTGCTTTCATAGGAAAGCTAAATACAGCAGTACTATCTGGACGATGTACTTCGTCTTCAACATATACACCTTTATCTTTTAGAAAATCGTAGATAGGATCTTTTTTATCCATTCTGATCCTACGTATGTAGTAGTCGTTGTGACGAGCATGAATCCCGCTAGCAGCATCAACAAGCTGGCTAACAGTACCACTCGGTTTAACACACGTAATACTTGCTGACGACGGTATTCCAAGTATTTCTGCGTATGTTTTATTTGTTTTTCTAGCTTCATCCCTTAACCTTTCTAACATTTTAGGATCAGGATTAGATGTAATTTTTGCATCCATAATCCCAGTTAATGAAACTCCTAACAGTCTTTCTTCTTCAGTATTAGTTTGCCATTCATGAGAAAGAAATTTAAAGTTAGAAAGTGTAGATTGTATTGTACCTAATATAGTAGCAATACGTACTTTATTTTGTAATGTTTTTTCTGTGTCATCAGCACGAATAACAACTTCTGAAAGATTACAGAATTGTTTATCACGTAAGATTATTTCCGAGCAGGGGTTTGTCCCGTAGTTTAAAGAGTTATTACGTCTACCCCATTTAGCTGCTTGTTTTTGTGCAGCAACTCTGTTAAAGATACCACGTTCACCAGACTTAGATTTAACTAAGGATAACCATTCTTCCATAAAAGTTTCTACATCTGGTTTTTCTGTGTAAGCTACACTATTGTTAGCTAAACCACGATGGGCATAGTCAGCCCACCAAGCTCCTATTTTAGCATCTCTCATACGTTTGTCTGTTAGATTAGATAGTGAAATCAAAGCACTACGTCTAACACCACCAACAACAACAATCTCACCGATCATACACATAATATCATGTACTTCAATAGAGGTTAGTTTTCTACCTTTAGCCTCATGAAACGTTTCTACAACAAAGTCAAATAAACGTTTAAGAGGTGCTGGTCCTGAAGCTCTACCACCAAAGGTTTTTAACCTAGCTCCTGCTGGTCGTACTTGAGAATAATCTATGGTAGGGATGTCTCCTTCCCATAGGCTAGATAAGAGTTTCTTGAAGGCTTTTGCCCATCCTAGTTTACTATCACCTACTACGATGACATCTTCACACTCTTTAATGTCATTAGGAATTACAGGTAAGTGTGTAATTTCCTGACGTTCACAACTAAAGCCTACACCCGTACCATTCATAAGAATATAGAGTGCCTCACTAAAGGCTCGTTTATTATTAACTGCCAAGTATGAACAGTTATAAGCACTAATATTATCCCTCTCACAGGCTTCTCCTGCTGTCATTAATAATCTCATAGAAGGCATAACTTCTAAATTTAGTACAGCCTTATGTATTTCTTTTAGTTCTTCTTTAAGACTAGGTACTTTAGTCTCAAGATAAGTAACTAATCTGTTAACTGTCTCTTCCCAAGTTTCACGTCTGTGTGCTTCTGGTATAAATCTAGCATACCTTGATGAAGCAATAACTTGTTGGTATACAGTAGGTAATTCAATCGTCATATTCGTATAGTCCTTCTTCTTTATTATCGTCTATTAGTAATGTAAGATGTTCTAAATTGTCTTCTATTTTATCTTCAAACTTATTTACAATTTCATCTGAAGTAATTTCAAGCAACTCAAGTAAAGATTGTTCATCTAACTTTTTTAATTCTTCACATACTTCAGGAAATGTAAGTGCCATAATCTTATTTACTTTCTAGTTCTTTTAGTAGTTCAGCATAATGGATTATTTTATCAAGATCCTTTATACCACCTTTTTCTCTCCATCGCATTGCATATTTAATTATACACCCTTCTATAAAAGGTATCTTGTTTTTATGAATAAATTCAATAGGTTGTATTGAAAACTTCATGTAGTGAGTGCCACCGATTTGTTTCTTTTTAGCTGGTATCATATTATAACATATCCTATATAAAAAGTCAAGTATTAAATTACTATAGCTGATTCTGATTTAGAACTTTGTGATCTATTAGATCTAGACCATGTTCCACAATCTTGACATTGATAACGAATGTATTCGTATCTAGCGTTTCTAGCTGTACCACGTTTGTGTAAGTGATGACTACCACAATTTGGACAGACTACTGAACTACTAAACATATTATGATTGGGATGTGTTTTAATCCATGCAATCATTTTATTATATACTTTCTCTAAGATAACAACATCATTCTTGTTGTATTTCTTCATGACCGACCATGCCTTTTTATCTTTCGCCATACATTGAATCCATAATTCATGACCAATATGTTTGACTTTTTTACCAACACCTAATGCTTGTGCAACATAGTCAAGCTTGTTACTAGGGAATTTAAACTTACGTCTTGATGTCCGTAGTAAATCAATCTCTTTGTATGGTGATGGTGGTCGTAGTCCTTGTAATAAGAACTCTTTGTTGAGCGTAGGTATATCAAACTTACTGCCATTGTAATGGATAACTGCATCGCACTCATCAAGCAAAGTATGAATACGTTTAATCATATTCTTATGAGTAGTTTCCATAACAGAATCAAACATAACCTCTGATTTACCTAACCACTTAGCTGCCCAGCACATAACATAACTGGACTCCATGAGTTGATTTATGCTAACATTTTGATTCCATAATCCCCATACATGAGCTGTATTGGGTGCTGTTTCTATATCAAGTAGTAGGATTTTCATTATTAAGTATTTCCTTATATTGTTTAATCCAGTCTTTACGACTGTCTAACCATTTGAATCCATTCTTAGTTGCCCAATCTCCGTAAGTAGTTTTACTTTTCTTAGAGATTTTAACAGAAGGATTCTGAAACAGAAAGATAATAATAACGTTAGGATTACTATCTCTAAACCAAATCATTTTCTTTCGTGTTTGTAAATCTAATTTACCCTTAGCTTCAAGATAAACTTCTTTTGTTTTATGAGTCTTGAAGTCAGGGATATAAGTTCTATATATTTGTGGTTGTATATATTTAAACTTGTCTTGTTCGTATGAACTTTGGTTAAAGTGTTTAACTAATAGTTTCCAAACTACAGCTTCGAATTTACTTTTGAATGTAGGAGTCAAACCTATCCTTCCAATTGTCTTCGATAGAACGTTTCATCCATAAACAAGTAGCATTACGTATGAATCTATCATCATCAGCGTATAGGTCTTGAACAATCTCAAACATTTCTTGTTCTGTTTCACAATTACCTAGCATGTTTTTTGCTTTTTTATCACCTAATCCTTTAATTCCTATTACATTATCAGCTTTATCGCCTTTAATACATTGTTCAAAGAATAAACGATTACCTTCTAACTCTGTTTGTTCAAGAAATAAGTCAGGTCTCTTCCATCCCTTACCACTTATTTCCCATGAGAAGTGATGACCAGGTACTTGTAATAAATCTTTATCAATAGTGCAAATAATAGTACCTTGTTCTTTCTGAAAGATAGCTAGTGAGTCGTCAGCTTCTAATCCTTCAGGTGACATTTCTGCACCCATTTTTTTAATTGCATAGTCTTTAAGTTTTTGCAAGTGAACAGGTTTTACTGCTGTTCTATTTGCTTTGTAGGTAGGCAAGACATCCTTACGAAAGTTACTAGGTGATGAAATAAATGCACGATACTCTGTTGCTTTTACTTTGCCTAGTATACCATCAAGCATGTCTTGACATCTACTTTTAGCAATACCAAATGCCTCAGATTCAGCCGAAGAGGCTGCTCTGAAGCATACGATATCCATGTCAATAAGTGCTAACACTAAAACGGAACATCATCAGCAAGTTCTGAGAAAGCCTCGTCACTTGCTTCTGTAGTTGCACTACCTAATGAACCATGTAATACAAAGTGTTCATAAGTTTGTGCTAAGGCTACAACGTCTGCTGCGTCTAGTTTAGTACCATGTGTTGCTAAGGTAGCTACTGCATTAGACAAAGAGGATTGTCGAATAATCATAATCTGACGATCTGTTTCTGCACCTTGTGTTACTTTAGTTGCAGGTTTAGAAAGAGTAGGATCTTGCTTACCTAACCCTGTCCATTGCCAATAACCATTATCATCTTTTTCAGACATAATATCTACTGTATCTCCTTTCTGCCATGTTTGTGCTGCTTTAAATACTGCAGGATTACCAAATGACATTAACTTTTTAGACTGAGCTTGTCCTTGTTCGTTCTTATATGTAATTTCTAAGAACTGATAGGAACGACCATTCTTGCCTGTTTGTGTTTGCATTTGTCCTACATCAATTACTGTAATTTGCATTGACTATCTCCATGTTTTTCCAATCAGAACCTACTTGACACTCGACTCTCATTGGAAGGTTAAACTTAACTTTGAATAACTTTTCAAAGTTCTTAGGAACATCATTAAAACATTTATCAACAATGTTCACTATACTTATATTATCCCACACTTTAGGATTAAAGTCAAGTATTATAGAATCATGTACAGTATTAACCATTATAATTCCTTCCTTGTCTTTAAGTCTATTGTATAATGATACTCGTGCAATAGCCATTAGGTCTGCACCTAATCCCTGCACAGGATAATTTAGTATTCTTGTACGAGGGTACTTAACTTTTCCATACTTAGTTACTTCTGGTTCGTAGTAATAAGTTCTACCTGTAGGCATAATTAATTTACCATCTCGTTTAGCACGAAAAACTAACTCATCATGCCAAACTTGTAGTTGTTTGTATTTGTTATAAAACTCATTAATAATCTTTTGCCAGTAGTCTTCATTACCTACGTCTTTAAAGTTAGGATCGTTAGCATAGCTATAAGCAGAGCCTCCATAGATAAGGCGGAATACAAAGGTCTTAGCAATCAAACGACTTGGTAAACCAAAACGTTCTTGGTTGTCTGAGTGCATGTCTGTACCTTTCCATATCTCATCTATGGCTAATTTATCTTGAGATAGATAGGCAGCACCTACCCATTCAAGTTGTTTTGCATCTGCTTGTAATAACATTAGAGGTCTCCTAAGTCAGCTTCCTCTTGCATTAAAGGTGGTAAATCGGATATAACTTTTTCGTTATATCCGACTACCTCTGGAAGTTCTTCTTCAATGCCTACATAAAATTCTGTTTGAGCGGTAGGGATCGGTTGAATTATAACTTCCTCATCACCTCGTATATCTACAATTTCAATCTTGGCATCGTAATTAAGCCAGATTCCAAAGATTAACGTGGTGAAAAATGCTACAATTGCTATTACAATATGGGTGTTTCTTGTACGTAGTTCTTTATTGTTCATCTATTCTCCATATCTAGTTTTAAATAATGATTTAATTTCTCCATCAAAGTTTTGTAGATTAGGTTTACTACTGGATAGTCTCCCTGTACGTGCTACACATTGATTGAGTTGACCATGTAATACTCCTTTTCTCCAGTTCTGTTCATCAACAAGTTTGTTTAAACCTCTATAGTAAGTTGTCAATCTTTTGTCTAACGTTGCTCTAGTTTGTAACAAGCTAAGTATTTCTTTAGCATCGTTAGTAGGTAACTTTAATTGTTTAAGAGTACTCTCGTCTGTAGAGTAGTAACCTTCTTTAGCTAGTTCTGATTTAGGTAAAGGTGTACATAATCTAGGTAGTACTAAAGTTTTTTCTTCCCATTTGTATTTAATTTGTCCTTTTTTAAGACCTGTTTTATATACTCCAATCTCCACCTGTTCGCGGTATTTAATGTCTCCACCATAAATGAGAGCAGAAAGATGCTCATTACTAGAGGGATTGAAATCAGGATGATTATGGTGCTTATAAAGTCTTCTATCAAGTTTTCCAATTTGTTCTTCAAGTTCATTAGCGAGTACCTCACTCCAGTTGTAGTCATAAGTTATACCATTAAATTCCATTTCTTCTAATACAAGTAAGTCTTGATTATGTAAACTAATTAGTCGTAAGAGATGTGGTTGTTTATGTAAGTCTTCTATTTGTTTACGATAGACTTGTTCTGTAACAATAAGGTCTTGTCTAAGATAGTCAAACAATATATCTTTAGGTATGTTAGGTGTGTTAATACCATTGTTCCAGTATTCTTCTTTTACTGTGTCAAGTTTTTGTTCTATACCATAATGTTCTGCTACTTCATTTAGACTAGGATAGGGTTTGTTTTGTCCTGTAAGAATGAAGTGTACAAGTTGACAATCCCATATCCGTTTCTTATTAAAACGTATACCATATTTACGTAGCCAGTGTAAATCAAACTTGATGTTAAACCCTACAAGAATATCCGTTGAATCTAAGGAGAGTTGAAGATTCTCCAGATTGTTCTTGTAAGGTTGTGCATCAAACTCAATTATATAAATTGATTGTGGTGAGTTATTGTAAGGAGTTGATGTAGTACCTACTAAACAAAGGCTATTGTTTTGGTCAAACGGATTACCTTTATTACTTATTGTAGTTTCAACATCAATAATTGTGTAGTTCATTTCTTCTCCTTACATAATCCTATTATATTAAACTCACCTGGATGGCTTCCTGCTGTACACCACCACTTATTATTATACCATACTTTTGCAGATTGTCCACACTTATTGCAAACTTTTTTAGCTTTATCATATTTCTGCATATCGAGCTACCTCTGGTTGAATGATGACTTGTGTTTGCCCATGTCGTAAATCAGGCAACGAATCTGTATCACCTAGTAGTTTATTTTTACTAATGTTAAGGTAACGTCTACGAGATGTGTTGTCTTGTTCTTTACCAATACCTAATATCCAATCAGCTTCACCTTGTTTAGCTGTTTTACTACTGTCTACCATATCCATAGTTAACCAGAGTTTACCCTCTGCTTCACCACCTGCTTGACTAACAGCAATAACAGGTCCATATTGTTTAGAAAGTTCTCTTGCCCATTGGTAGATAGCTTTAAGTTCTAAGTCATTACGATCTGCTTTGAATCCTTTAATCTTATCTATCTGGTCAAATATAATAAGACCGGGATTGTATTGTTTTAATACAGCTTCAATACGTTTAGCATTTGATGAGTCATTAAAGTCAAAGATTTTAATGCGTCCTTCTGTAATGTCCATGTATTGTTTTGCATAGTGTGGTATATCACTAAACAATTGTTGTGTTTCTAATCCGAGTAAAGCTTGGTAACAACGGATAGCTACTTTCTTACCTTGTTCTTCGTTGTTAAACCATATAATATCTTTGTCAGTTTGAGCTACCATGTTAGTAACTTCACTAGCTAAGAAGGTAGTCTTACCAGTCTCAGGTCTAGCAAAGATAAATCCAAAGTCTCCTTGACGTAGTGAACCCATTGATTTGTTAAGCCAATTTAATCTCCAACGTAGTCCAGACTCTGCTACTTGTGATTGGTACAAGTCAGCAAGATCAGTAGTAATTGCTTCTGGTTTATCATCTTCTATATCGTCTTGTTCAAACTCTAAGAATTTGTCGAATAACTTTTGTATTTCTGTATTGCCGTCCTCTACGTCTAGTGCTATTTTAGCTAGACTACCTGCAAGACAGCGTGTCTTGTGTGTACGTAGTAGTTCGATAAGAGGTTCTGTAGTTTCTTCTGTGTTGTAATAAAATACTTCATCAATAAGGTCTTTAAGTTCTTGTCGTTCTGATGATTGTAATAAATAATTATTATTATAACTAATTTCTAATTGTTCTTTTGTAATACTATTAGTATTATATTTATTATAGTAACTATCAATACTAATAAATAATTTATATAAGTTAGTATAATTAGTTTTAATAAATTCTAAATTAAGATACTTATAATAATTACTATATAGCTCTTTGTCTTCACAAAAAAGTTTAGCTATTTGTTTTTCAACCATTCTAAAATCTCTCCTTTACTATATTCTTTTGGATCTGCTGCAGTTATAACTACACTCGCAGCGATGCTTTTTGCTTTTAAATTATTCTTAATCTTAATTGCTTGTTTAGCTTTATCACGATCTAACCATATTGTAACAGGTTTTTTTGAAGCTGTCAACTTTTGTTCTAACTCAGTAGAAACTGTTGATCCTAATAAAGGGATAGCACAGTAGCCTTCGTAACGTAGTCGAGCAACTTTAATTGCAGAGAGTACATCTTCAACAAGTACAATCTTATCTCCTTTGCCATAAACTATAATAGGTTTTTGTCCTTGTGATTTGTACTTAGCTCCATCAGAAAAGTTACGTCCTTGCCAGTAGTTTCTACTACGAACAAGTACTAAAACTTTATGTAATGGAGACCATTCCATTTTGTATTTTATTGCATCTTCGCTGGAGATGTCGTATTTTAGCAACCATTTCATAGCTTTTTGTGGAATATCTTTGATGGTAGTAATCATTTCAAACTCTTTAATTATAGGTTTATTATTGAGGCGTTGACGTAGGGAATTAAGATCATTTTTAATTTTATTATAACCGCAACCAAAGCAATAGTAATTGTTAGTATACTCTGCTAGGTTATCTTTACTGCCACACTTAGGGCAAGGGTTATGTCCTAGAAACTGACTCATGATTCTCCTTAGTTTTAATTCATACAAAAACACAATACAAATGTTAATAAGTATGATATAATATACATATAGAATGAAAATTTATTCTATTAATCTAAACGAAAGGAACTATACTATGTGGACAACTCCATCAGCTACTGAAATGCGTTTCGGTTTTGAAGTTACAATGTACGTAATGAACAAATAAGGAAAGGGGATTACTCCCCTTCCTCTACTTCATCAAACTCATCAACATCACCTCTTAAATCTTCACGTTCATCTGCATTTAATTCCCTTTGTATACTTTGAAAACAAGTATTACATAGGTCTACATATTCACCAGTAGTAGCAGACTTCCTAGTCGATTCAAAATCTGATAGTTGTCTATCACAAGCAATACATCTCATAAGTTTTCCTTTTCGTATTGATGTATTGTTATAGTAACATAGATTTTAAACCTTGTCAAGTTCTTTTTCTATAAAAGGTTTAGTTCCCATTATAAAGTCGAAAGCTTTTTGTGCTAAGGCACTAGCTTTCATAATATTTTTAGTATCTTTTTCAAGTACTTCTAACCAAGAGTTAATGTACTCTGTGTGTTGTAGTTTACCTTCAACACCATTGGCATTACATAACATAGCAGCACCTAGTTCTGCTACAAGTTCTTCAAAAGCATAAGCTTTGTCTCCGAACCTATTGTTTAAATCTCTATCAAGACGTTTCTTATGTCCTGTCCAATGTGTAAGTTCATGAAACGTAGTTGCATAATAATCTTCTGCAGTTTTAAACTTTGTAATTTTTGGTACTTGTATTAAATCCATACTAGGTATGTAACAAGCTTTGTCATAACCTACTTGAAGTTCTGCACCAGTGCGTTTAATAACTGTGTCGCAATTATCTTTACGAAACTTTACTTCTTCTGGTTCAGGTAATGGTGACATACCCTCAACGTTATCACGATTGAATACGTTGTATGATCTAACCATTTTCCACCAATGTTCTTTACCTTGTTCATCTACTTTAGACATTGGTTTATAAAAGATAATAGGAACAGACTTAGCACCTTTCTTAATAGGTTTGTCTAGTCCTGTTATTTGTTTTGCTTGATTGTATGTCATCCAATAAGGAGACATACCATGCTTCTCATCTGTGTTCATGTTAAGCCACATCCAATTAAATCCTGAGTACTCATGACCAGTAATAAGATTACGTGGTCGTGTAGTTTCCCATGACTTAATCCATTTACCTGGATTACTACGTAGTTCTTCTAATATCTTTTGTGTTACTTGTTTTGCTACTTCTGCTGAGTTCATAAG
>Ga0208644_1002128_pt1 | contig 15970 bp, 27 predicted proteins | sample VirMetDEL_Nov_18_FD_184517 | JGI IMG/M metagenome (GOLD analysis project Ga0208644, IMG submission 184517) | Aqueous microbial communities from the Delaware River and Bay under freshwater to marine salinity gradient to study organic matter... | ecosystem: Environmental > Aquatic > Marine >... | reverse complement strand
TCCGGTGACCTTGGCCTTGGTAGCTGCCAGCATGGAACGGCTATCACCGACGAACTTGAACCCTTCCAACGTGCGGTTCAGCAGCGGGTAGTGCAGCCGTAACCCATTGGGCAAACCAACGTACTCCTTCCCGAACGTGACACCCGGTCTGACCTCACCGCTCTCACCCATGACCATGCGCCCCAGTGCCCAGCCACATCGGTCCCATAGCGCCTGTATCATGGGGTACTTGTTGCGGTAGACACCGACGATGGACTTGGCTTCACCCTCGGAGAGATCGACCTTCATGCCACCAGCGCCAAGAGCCAGCGTAGTCTGGAACTTGATCCATCCCATGCCATAACCAAGGCCCAGCACAGCAGTCTTGCCAACATGGCGCTCCAGCTTCTCAGCCTTAGTTACCTTGCGGCCATAGACATCGGTGGCGAACTCACAGTACACATCGCGTCCCTCACGGAACGAGTGCAACAGGTTCGCTTGTCCTGCCAGCCATGCAACGATGCGGGCTTCGATCTGTGCGCTATCACACGCCAGAAGAAGTTTACCTGCGGGAGCACACAAGGCACGGCGAAGCGTCCCGCCTCGCGGCAGGTTCTGCAGGTTCATCTTGTCGCCACCGGAGAAGCGACCAGTGTGGGCACCATAGTAGTTGAGCATGATAGGCAGAGGCCCGCGCTCTGCCACCCCCATAAGCGCAGCGGTTCGCGTTTCCTCCAGTGTGGATTTAACGCCAAGGCGGGCACCGACTAACGCTTGTACTCGGGTATCAGTATGTTCCAGTAACTTTGTGAATGCTGTGTCTGTCTTGCTGAAGGCATAGGTCTGCTTGCCGGTAGTCTTGCTGGTCTTCATAGGTGCTTCAACACCCATCGCACCAAGCACTACGGCCAGCTTGTCGTTGCTCATCAGCTTGGACTTGATCTCTTCTTCGGTATCGCCAAGCCACGACAGTTCGTCCATGAGCATGGACTTCCTGTTAACCACGTCAGTGTGATGCTGAAGCAGCAACATCTTGTCGAGCGTTATGGTCGGCTCGGTGAACATCCGAATGGTCTGGTCGATCAGCAGCAACTCACCCGCCGGGAACTTACCCTTCAGCTTCTGGAACAACTGGTAGGTCAGGTCCACATCGTTCAGGCAGTATGCACCGTAGCGGTTTATCTCTTCCTCAGAGAAGTCAGCACGGCGCTTGCCCATGGCATGGATCACCTCTTCGCCCTTCTCGCCCAGCCTGTAGTAAGCAGCCAGCTTCTTGAGCGAACCACCCACAGTTATGTTGTGCCACGGGCGAGCCATGGACAGTGTGTCCAGCCACAGTCTCGGCTTGATGCCGAACTTCCACGACAGGATGGCACCGTCGAACACGGTGTTGTGGCAGAGGATAGCCCGCTTGCTGTAATCCAGTGACCTGAGGAACCGTCCGGGGTCACTGCCACTGTACCAGTCGGCAGGTTGGTCGTTCACCTTCACGCCCACACCGATCACCTCAAAGCGAGGGTCACGGACATAGGCTTCCGTGGTCATCTTCGACAGGGAGAACTCCTTGTCGTAATAAGTTTCTAGGTCTATCGTTACGATATCCATTACTGCTTCTCCTGTGCGAGTGCTGCGCGGGCAAGACGCCCCAATCTACCCTCGCGGCTGTAGGGGCTGTAGGTATCGTCAAAGGTGGATGACACGTCCTCCAGCGCCGCCCGCAGCCGCTTTATCTCGGCCTTGGCTTCCTTTAGTTCGCGCATGGTTTTGAGAGTGTGTTCCAGCGCCAACTGCATTTCTTCACTCATCACATATCCTCATCATAGTCGCCGCCGACCTTGAATGCTGCGAAGCAGCACACCACCAGTGCGATCCACACCGCACCAACAAATGCAAGTTCGATCACGCGCTCTCCCTCATCGCTCGTTTGATGTCACCTATAAGCCATGTCGGCCAGAAGCTACTCCGTGGTGATACAGAGACGGTGATGGACGCAGTGCGTCCACCCCGCTCGACTGTGATATGAAAGTGCTTAGCCTGTGTAACATCAAGTACCTTGTACCCGGCATCCTCACAGACCTTGGTGATTTGTCTTCTAGTTATCGGCATGGGGTCTGTCATCCTTGCCAGCAGCCCGACCATAATAGTCGAGCAGAAACAATATGCAGCACCCGGCATGGGCCAGATGAGATAAGCCAGTCTCAGGATCACGGTCTTCGCCACGCCACCACGCCCACATATGGCGCATCAGAGCAGAGAAGGGACGTGACCAGTTCATACCCTTCTCCCAGTTGCGGTCGCCGTATTTGTTAGCGCCGAACTCAAGGACCAGCACGATCTGCTTTAGCGCATCCGGCGGCAACAGGTGCCACGGCGTTTTGCCGCTGTCATCCTTGCGCCCCTCGCTTGTCGGAGGGGGAGACATGAGTGTCTCTACCGGGGTCTGCCGCTGACGAATAAGTTTCTGTGAGCGATAGTACGACAGGCCAGAGTAATCCATCACCTCCCGCACAGTGGCATTAGGATAGTGTACGAGATAGTTGACGGCAACTTGGTAGTTGCCTTTGCGGATGCTCTTGCGTTTCATTTCTTCCTCGCTGAGATAGGCGGTTCACCGCGTACAGGTTCTACCATCGGTCGTGTCATCTCCTCCCATGGGTTGTACTTCTCCTTGGGTGCGAAGAAGCGGAAGATGAGATGCGTGATATATAAAATACCGCCAAGCGAACCCAGCGCAAAGTACGCTGCGAACGCCCACTGAACATTGTTATCAGGCATCGGGGTAAACCTCCTCATCGACCTCAGTTTCAGTACCGATAAGTTGTTCGAGGTTACTGCGGCGGGCAGCGAACTCATCCATAAGCTGGAGCTTACGCTCGTTGATGCGAGCGATGTCTTCGTCAAGGCGCTCCAATAAGTTTACGAGACACTGGTCGCTCATGGCAATCTCGTCTTCGAGACGGGCTGCTGCCCGCTTCACAAACGCTGCCGTCTTGCGTTGCATTGCAATAAGACTAGTCATTCGTCTTTCTCCTTCACTGTTAGCTTGTAACCAAGTGCGTTTATAACGGCTTCTAATTCCATAACGCGGGGGGAGCGAACTCCCACCCGCCACTTGCGCATCGTGCTGGATGCGACACCAGATCGCTTGGCAACATCCTCCTGTGAAGCACGTTGCCTGTTCATCTGGCTCCACACCCAGCGTACAAGGGGATGGATTGCCATCCCCTTGCGGGGCTCTTTCTGCTTCTGATAATTTCTCATGGTAGGGACGAACGTACCTGAGATGAATGTCCCTGTCTAGTCCTTGAGAGAGATAACACCAACATGGGTGCGGAGAGTACGGCTGTTGGACTTGACCGTGTTCTCGAACACACCGACCACAGCTTCGCCATAGGACGTGTACTTCCGTGCTGTCCACTCGCTGGTTTTGAAGCGCAGCATTCGGGCTGTGTCCTCGGACACTTCGCCTGACATGATAGCCTCGGCCAAGGTACGAAGATCATTCGTGCTGAAGTAAGGCGAGTGTCGCGGCGCATAATCCTTCTGTGCATCGAACACGCCGACACGGGCCATGGCCCGCAGCCTGAACCGAAAGGACTTCAGTCCGGCCAGCCATTGCTTGCGCTTGCTCTCGTCGGTTACAGGTGTCATGTCCTTGGGATTGGTAACCTCACCTGTCTTGATGTTCAGGATAAGCCCTTGGAAATACTCCTGCGTATCCCTCTGCCAGACATTGCCTGCCAGTGGGCTCACGATCTTGTACCTGCCCTTGTCGAAGTTGCGGAAGACCACTGGCAGTAGTTTGGTGAAGTTCATCGCCAGCGAATTGCCCGCACCCCACACCTGACCAGCCGTGGCAACAAACTCCAGTGTGTCATTCGGGTACAGCTTCGCAATGCTCATGCTGTGGTTATGGATTTCGATGTGGTCATCACGCAAGAACAGCCGGAAGGCTGACGTGTACTTGCGCCCATCAAGGCGAGGGCTTCTGCCCTCACTCACGAACTCGTGCATTGACTTGTAGCTTTTGAACGGATGCTTCCAACTCATGGTGTCCTCCTTATCGGGTGATCTTGGCGATGGTGACGGCAGCGGTGAGAGACGTGAGATCAACGTCCAGTTCCGCCGTGGAAGCGGGCTTGGTACGCTCCACAACCTTGCGGTGGCGTTCACGGAACGTCTCGGGCACCAAGTCCCACAGTGGGGGCCATGCCTTGAGAGCAGGTGCAAGAGTGGTATGCGCCTCGATTACCTTCTTCACACCGTCCACGAACTCGTCGCGCTGCTTCTCAAGTGCCTTGACGCCCTCATGCCACACGGCAATCTGTTCGATGTAGGTCTTGTACTTGGGTGTATCCGGCAACTTAAGGCTGATAGAAAACATGCTGTCGATGATGGTACCATCATCCATCTTCATGCGGTTATTCGGCTTGGGGTACTCCCGTGCTGCCTGATAAGAGACTTCAATGTGGCTTGGGTTATAGGGCACACGGATTTCAACCCGGTTCGACCACTGGAGAAACTCCTTCGGCAGCGTGTTTATCGCTGGCATGAACTGGGCATAGACCAGATCAGCCACCTCCTCTGCTATAGGCGGCGATGCCTTGTAGGCAGCACTGATGCGGTTACTGAACAGCGCCTTGGCATTGTCGGTAACAGCTTTTTTGAGTTCGTCCGAAAAACGTACAACGGCCATAAACTTATTCTCCTTTGTTGAGCTGAATAGTAAATTTGTTATTTTCATAGGTCGCACAAGCACGACCTGTTGCCACGAGATACAACACCTGACCCATGTCGTGCCGCACTGTCTCACTGCGCCTCAGTTTTAGTTCCAAGGCTATTGCCCATAGGCACAGCCCTGTGATAATGATCCATTCTATGGAAGGCATCGCAGCTTCTCCTGTTGGTAGGGGCGGGGGTCTGACCACCCCCGCTTCTTTTTTACATGCGGACTACTTCACCCCAAGGGGCTTTGTCCGTACCGTTGGTCACCCACAGCACAGGATGTTCCGGTGCAGGGCCAAAGTCATCGCAGTACAGGTCGGTGAGGAACACAGTCGCCACGGGATTGATCTGGTGCTGCTCCATGTAGCGGAACACCGGGCTGAACGCAGTTCCACCGCCGCCATGGGCGGCAATGGTGGCATCATCACCACGCTCGAACTTATCGTAGTGACACACCTCGCTGTCGAAGTAGATCACATGGGCCTTGGCGGGGCTCATGTCCTCCCAGATTGCCTTGAACTCGGCAGCGAACTCGTTCAGTTCCTTCTCGCCCACTGAGCCAGAGCAGTCGATGGCAACAGCCACCTCACCCAGCACCTCGCCACTGATGGACGGCAGGTACATACCCATCGTCGCCATGCGGCGGTTAGGCTTGGCCCATGACCGGGTGTCGTTCTTCTGACGCTGCACGAACTTACGCAGCACCTCACGCCAGTCCACCTTGGGCTGAAGCGTTTGCGACACAAGCCGTTCCATGCCAGCGGAGAGTTTACCCATCATCTTGGCAGCCTGAGCAGCCTGAGCGACACGAACACGCATCTCAGCTTGTTCCTGCGCTACTTCAGCGGGTGAACCATCGGCTTCCACCACGTCATCGCCAGTGCCGGGGATAGGATTGCCACCCTGACCACCACCATTGCCTTCCGGAGGTTCCGGCAGGATGTCGTAGATACCGTCAGTGGTCCCCTTGCCAGCGTCATACGTCGCTTTGTTGAGCAGGCCACCCTCAATAAATTTACCGATCTTCTCGTCGGTGAGAAGCTGGTTGATGACGTAGTCGCCAGCCATGTTCCACTTCTTGGGGTTGCGACCCTTGACGCGATAGTTGTGCTCGAACATGGGATGGAACACCTCATGCGCCATGAGGAACTTAAGCTGCTCATCATCCAGTTCCTCGCAGAACTTGGGATTGAACTCGATCCACTTGCCATTGGTCGCAGCAGTGGGAAAGCGTTCGCTCACCCTCAGTTCGAGGTTCAGCGCCAGTGTGCCGATAAACGGCTGCTCCAGCACCAGTGCAGTCCTTGCCTTGGCAAGGCGCTTTTCAAGCGGCATCATGTTGTGTTTCATATTACATACCTCCAGTGCGAAGAATTTCGACCTTATCAGTCTTGGGATTGTAGGCAGACGTTGCCTGCCCATTGCCCCACAGGCGGCAAGCCAGTGAAGAACAGGCATTGATGACTTCAGTCGGATTAAAACCGCTACCAGCCACGGGGATTTCAGCCACTTGGCCAACCTCCAGCGTCTCCATGTAGGGGCGCACGTATGCAGTCCTAACACCCCACTGGTGCTTCATCGGACGGCGCTTGTTCTTGTCCTCCTCACGTATGTTGCCGTACTTCTCGCCATCGGGGGTGACGATCACCCACTGGCAGCCCATGTTGGTAAGTGTGTGCCCAATGCGGCCCAGCATCTCTACCTGTGCCTTGCTAAGCTCTCTGGTAAACAAGTCTCTCTGTGTCACGTCTTCTCTCCTGTTGTCACGATTTGCCAGTGAGCATACCATTTGCCCACCTCAGAAAGTCTGGCCAGTAACGGCGCTGGTTGTCCTCATGGTTGTCAGCGTACGGAAGGTTATATAACCTAGGTACCCTGTGCATTTGCCTGAGTATGGCGAGGAGGGCATCCCTCCTCACCGGATCGAACGGCATGTTTGTATCAACCTGCATCACTGCCCCATGAACACAGCCATGCGATCCATGATATCCTTCGCCTTGGCAGCAGTGTCACGCCGCAGGTCAGGGTCATTACGCAGTGCATCGGGGTGGTAACTAACCAGCTTGCTCTCCACTTCACGGCGCATCTGCTCCAGTGTCGGATCATCAGCGAAGTTAAGGCGGGGAAGCAACTCACACAACTCACGAGCGTTCTCCAGCATTGTGTCACGGAACACAGCACTGGGATTGGCCAAACGCTCCTCAATATGTTTCACCTTGTCGTAAAGGCGCTGCCATACGTCTTTCATTGCGGAAGCACTTGCTTCCTGCACCCGGCGCTCCACGTCCTGCTGGATGCGGTTCAGTTCCTCACTGGCAATGCTGACACGGAAGTCATTGGACGGAACCGGGAACACAGCCAAGTCCATCTTGAACTTGCTCTCGATACCAGTGGGGTGGGGATAGTCGTTTGCATCGAACATCGGTCCAAGGGTGCGCTTGGCATCGTCAATGTAGTTCTCGTAGTTCATAGTGAACTGGGTCACCAGCCACTGCCACTCGGACTTCTTCTTGCGGAAGGTGGTCATGAACTCCAGATAGTTGGATGTCGGCAGCAACTGCGTGCCTTCGATGCCCCACGGCAACGTGTTGTCGTAGAACTCGCCACGGATGCTGTTCGCCTTGCGGTGGACCAGATCAAGCTGGTCATTCATGGGCAGCAAGGACTTGTTGTACCGACCGACAATGGCATCCACACCATTGCGATCCGCAACGTCCTTGGTGGCCCGCTTGTCGAACTTACGGGCTGTCCACTGGCTGATGTTCAACTGCACCAGCAATGCTCTGTCGTTGAGGTTCATTACTTCTCTCCTGTTGTTATGCGTTTGTAGGCACGATATGCGTTAAACAACTCCTCACCCAACTCGGCGCGGAGAATATCTGTCAGGTTTTTATGTGGCCACTTCTCAGCATGTTTGAATACTGCCTTGTGTATCAATGGCCGCGTCTCCGGATGGAAGTCCATCAACCACCCGTAGAATGACATATAGGTCACTTGCGGCGCTCCTGTAACGTAGCAGCCCTGTATGCCAGCCACTTGAACCAAAGACCGGGTTCTTCCTTCTGTATTTTCTCTGATATGTGTTCTTTCTTCTGTCTCATCACCACAAGGCGGTGCCTGTGCGCTGCGGTTCCATGCTCACGCAGGAACTTGCTGAACAGCATTGCTTCACCGAACTCCATCATATCCACCCCTGTAACCGGGCATAGGCCCGTGCCAGTTTGAACACGGCAGGATAGTGGCGCTGCACGTAGTGCTGGAAGGCTAGGTATATACCGGTGTTATCGTGGAGGTGCGCTTCGTACTCGGTATAGATAAACTCAAGCAAGGCATCACCCTGCGTTGCCCTTATGGCCCGCCCCACTGCGAAATAGTGTTTCTTGTCCATCGCCCACTCCTATCGGCACCGCCCATAAGGCGATAGCGGCAGGAGTGGTGGGGCTATAGCCCCACCACGTTAACCTTCGGTTAAAAGAGCACATCCTGATGTGCTACAGCCCACTTCGCAAACGCAGCACTGGATGCCAGTGCCGGATCACGCCGTGTTGCAAGGCTGATGGACAGCACACTGAACTCAGGTGGCATACGCTCGACATAGGTGCATACCCGGTCGAAATTGCCAATGGTTGCCTTGCTGGCGAGAGCACCGGACAGGGCGTAGAGGGTGGAGGGTTCCGTGGGCACCTCGGAACCAGTGGGGTTGAGCAGGATAGCATCCGGGTTAGGCAGTTTGCGCCAGATACGCAGGAAGCCCGTGAACTCAGCCGCAGGGCCTTCACCCACGGCACCGCTGAACGTCTCGTACTCGGCTTCAGGCGGCACGTTACCAACCATGGCACCGACACCCTCCACCCATGACCGGGGAGTGGGGTTCTTATCGCGCTGGGGGTCGAAGTCATGCAGCATGGCGGGCTTGAACCGGATGAACGAAATAAGCTCGGGCTGGACGTTATGGTCAATCGCCCACTTGGTCCAGTCATCGAGGTGCGTCTCGTACTCGTATGTTGTCTCACGGTCGCTGAGATGGCTCAGCACCTTGTTGGCACCAGCACGGTCCTTCTGGCGATTACCAGTGGACACCACCATCCAGCCTTCCTTCATCCGCACACCATGGAGGTTCCGTGCCTGCTGCACGTTTGCCAGCACCTTCTGCAACTCTGCACCGCACTGATTGCGGTCATCGAAGCAGATGAAACCCCGTTCCGGCAGGTCATCCCTGTACTCGGCAGGGAACCAATCCGGCACCTTGTACCCGAACGTATTGCTCTCGGTATTCAGCATGTCCGGAATACCGAAATCCTCCACCACCATGGTGGGCATATGCTTCTCAACATAGCCGAACAGGTTATCCCCGAACACTTGGCATGAGCCGACATAGTGGTGCTCACTGGTCCCAGCGATATCCGCCGCCGTCTCACGCACCAGTGAGGTTTTACCACCACCGGGGGCACCTTCGATGATAACGGACCGCTTGTTGCTGTTGTAGATAGCCTTGAGCGTTGCCTTGAGCAGTTCTGGACGCATTCTGTGTAGCTTTCCTGTTGGTTGTTGGTCTCATCAGCACTGGCATCACCAGTGGACGGGGATTATTCCCCCGTTTCGACCTCATCCTCATCCTCATCCCTATCGGTTAAATCGAAGTCGTCGGGATAGGCCAACACAGGCTGCAAACGCGCAGCTTGCATCCGATTAAGCGTTTCGGTCAGTTCCTCCAGCGTCTCACCGCCAAGGAACGGTTCGCCATAGGCATACGGCTTACCTGTATCGCTGTTGTAGTAGACCTCTGCAATCTGGAGCGTAATCTCCAGCGTTTCGCTATCCACAGTGCGGATTACGCGGTGGTTCCAGTACATCAGGCGAACTCCTCGTTCAGGTTGATCTTGGGAAGGGGTTTCTTGTGCGGTGAAGCCATGTCGTGGAGGCACCACGCATAGCGTGTCAGCCTGATCTCAGCGTCTGTCCAGTGGTTCATGCTGCTTCTCCCGTGGTGGTGTTACCAGCCAAGCGCCATTCCACCAGTGCTGTGTATCCCTCGGCTACAAGCCGCTTCATCGCAGTGCAGGACAGCTTGGTTGGTGTGACGTGGAAGGGATGTGCCTTGCTATAGTGCTTGCTCGTGGTGGTGCCGTACTTGTCCTCATTAGCGAACCACTTGCTGGTAGTGGGCTCATAGACGAACAGCGGCCAGTGCTGGCCGTAACTGAACACGGTGTAAGTGCCCGAAGGGCACCAGTAGCCGAACAACTGCTTGTTGGTCGTGTGGAAGGGAACCCTACGCTCCACGTACTGGCGGCAGTTTGATACGGTTGTTTCGTGCGCCGTAACGCCGTTGATTTTACCCATTGTTGGCAGCCTCCTCGAACGTGATGAATGCGATGGTGTTGGAACCGGGGAAACGCAGTGTCAGGTCACAGCCGTTATCCTCCACCTTGTGTCGTGAGGTGAGGCCAAGGGCCTTCTTGCACCTACGGATCACCACGGAGTTGATATACGGCCACTGCACACGCACACTGGCTTCGCGCTTCCAGCAGTAGTTGGCTTCTCCACCGAACGTATCGGTGTAAACGATGTATGCCATGAGATCGGGCTTGTTCACTTTATATTCCTCTCTTGGGGTTCAATTGGCGTAGTTCGTTGTGGTCGGAGACCACTGTATAGTTGCTCTTATGCATAGGCACTACGGTAAACTTAACGCTCTTAGCGTGATGAGCACCACAGGATATGCAGGTGTCCGCTATAGCGGCACGAGCGATAGGTAGGATAGGAAGTTTACAAACCTTACAGCTTGACATGTATAGTTCCCTATTGGCGGGGCGATGCCCGGCCCCCATTATGCCACGGGGCGGAGCGGCGTGTCAAAGCGCGGTGCCTATAGGTGTGTAAGGTTTGTATACTTTGTATAGTTTGATAGTGGTGGAGGTGTAAAGTAGCAAAAAGGGTTTGTATAGTAGCAAAAAATAAGGGGCGGCTATCTAATATTAGAGATAGTAGATATAGGAACAAAACCAATGGGTTAGTGTGTAAAGAAAGGCAACTATCTAAAGTATCAAAAATTTTGGAGGTAATGCGCTACTAAAATATTTTTGGAAGGACGAAACTTAACAAGTTTACAGTGGGGGGATTGAGCAGTCTCGTTCTATATTTGTTCCAGAATAATTTTAGTAGGGGATTATATTCGAAAAACCCTTATTATTTAGATTATCTGGATAATATAATATATATATAGCCCCCCATCTCCTTGGTTTTATTGCGTTTTCTTGGTGTAAAGTGTAAAGTATTAGGAATTTTGTCGGTTAAGTTACGTTTTGATAGTTTACATTGTTTAGATAGTTAACAACTTTACACAGCTAGATGCTCAAGTTTACAGTGTCTTGTCGTGTGAATGCGCGCATTATGCGACCTATAGGCCCCCGACGTATGGTCGAGCGATAGCGAGACCAAAGCGCCTTCGACGTGACACGCTTGTGGTTACAGTTTGCGGACAACAAAAAACCCCAGCCTTGCGACTGGGGTTCGTGGTTAGGGGGTGATGAGGAAGAAGGCATAGGTTAGAAACCAGACCACGAAGCAGAAAGACGCAACGCGGGCGATTTGCAGAGCGAGGAAAAGATAGTCGTTCATAGGTCTCTCCTGTTGAGGTTGGGGCGGCTTGCGCCGCCCCGTTTTGTCAGCCCTTGATTTCGTGGATGATCCGCCCGAGTTCGTCCTTGATGACGATAGGGAAGGGCGGCTTCGCCTGCCGAGTGGCAAGTTGCGAAGCCTTGTCCAACGCCTTTGTCCAAGAGTGAACTAAGGCAGAGGTTTCCCGTCCATTGGCGGCGTAGTAAATCACGTTATACATGCTGGATTTCCCTGTTGAAGATGAGAGGTGGGAAGGGCCCGGAGGCCCTTCCCGTTCGTGTTATTTCCTGCCGAGCTTGAAGGTGTTCTTGGCTGCAGCCTTGGGCTTTTCAGCGGGGACGGCAGCAACGGAGAGCCGTCCAAACTTATAACCGAAGGCCAGCGTCATCCCGTCCGGCAGCACGTCCTTCGCTTGAGCGATAAACGATGCTTCGAAATCCTTGCGGATTTCCGCCGTCTTCTGTGCCGCCGACTTATAGGCGTCATAGAGCTTGCGGGACTTCTCGTTGAGGTCAGACAGTTCGACCTGCATCCAAGTCACTTCGTTGGCATTAGCCATGATATTCACACTTTCAATCAGCAGGCCCCTTGGGCCGGGGGCCCTTGCGGCGTCGATTGGCGTTTGCCTTTCGATGACTCCAATATGGCAAGAATGTCCCAGAATGTCAAAAAGCCCTGTTTTCGTGGGCGATTGCGCTGCGCGGCTTTGAGCGTTGCGCGGGCATCCGTCCCGCGCCTTGCCCCTTGGGAGGAGGGGGAGGGGGGACCACATGGATTGGAAAATTATAGGCCCCGCCCTTTTGTAGGCAAACCCTCAATCCAAGACCCCTAAAACCAATACTTTACAAAAAATGTACACCCCCTTCACATTTACTTTACAAAAAATCCCAGCCCCATAAAACCAATAGTTTACATTACCGTAAACCAGTTGACACCCAGCATATCCACGGACATAATCCCAGAACATGGACCTGAGCCCATTCAACTATACCAAGTGGTCGGATCGTCTGGCGTTCGACATGGCCCTGCTGCTGGAAGGCAGTGGCGAGGAAATGGGCGAGATGCTGGCGCGTCACCGCATCAGCCAAGACGAAATCCTCGTCTTCAGCAAAGACCCGGTGTTTCTCAAGAAGGTGGAGCATTACCGGGAGGAAGTCCGCGAAAAGGGACTGACGTTCCGTATGAAAGCTCGGGCACAGGCAGAGGAACTTCTTGTCACGTCTTGGACCCTGATCCACAGCCCGGATGTCTCAGCAGCAGTCAAGGCCGACCTGATCAAGCAGACGGTCAAGTGGGGCGGGCTGGAGCCCAAGAACGAGGCCGAAGTCACCGCTGGCGGTGGTGTCCGGATTACCATCAACCTCAACCAACCCGTGGAGACCGAGGCCTACGAGTACGACCAGCCCGTGATTGAACACGATGAAGTCGTAAACGATGACCCTGCCTGACGCTATCCTCGACACCTTTGGCGAAGACCCTGAGACCGGGCGTTATGCGGCAAGAGTGTATTCGGTAATAGCCACCCGTGAGATCGAGCGTACCCTTGCCGAGGCAGGGATCAGCTACCAGACCCGGATCGTTCGTTCCCGCAAGCGCGGGCTTTACTATCAGATCGTTCTGTTGGAGGATGCCGATGGTTAAGCGTTCGCTGCCGACCCCGATACCGGTGTTTCACATTGCACCCATGGATGACCTCTACCTTCACGTCTTTGACGCGACTGGCTCTTGCTGGTGCGATCCAGACATCGAAATCGACTGCGACGACGACAAGATTATCACCCATCACGCCTATGACCAGCGTGAGGATTACGAGGACGGGCTGCGGAAGCCCAATTGACACATGGCGCTTGAGATTGATTATACGCCCCCGAGGACGGGGAAACTGTTCATGGAATGTGATGCGAAGATGCGCGTGCTCATGGGCCCTGTAGGCTCTGGCAAGAGCGTGACGTGCTCGTTCGAGGTCATCCGCCGGGCGTCCATGCAAAAGCCTGACGCCAGTGGCCGCAGGCGCAGCCGGTGGGCTATTGTCCGTGAGACGGCACGTCAGCTTCAGGATACGACGATCAAGACGTTCCTCGACTGGTTTCCGTCCGGGCCGTGCGGGCAGTTCATGCGTACGACGAAGACGTATCTGTTCAAGGTCGGGGATGTCGAGGCGGAGATTATGTTCCGCGCGTTGGATGACGCCGACGATGTGGCGAATTTGAACTCGTTGGAGTTGACCGGCGCTTGGTTCAACGAGTGCAGGGATATCGACCCGGCGATTGTCGATGCGATGTCCAAGCGTATCGGTCGTTTCCCCAGTGCCAAGGATGGCGGGCCGACGTGGTTCGGGATGTGGGGAGATACGAACCCGCCCACCATGGATACGTGGTGGTACTACCAGCTTGAGCATCTCGATCCCACGGATGGGGTGTCTCTCAACGACAATGGCTGGGAGGTGTTCAGGCAGCCGTCTGGCCGCAGTGTCTATGCCGAGAACATCGAGAATCTGCCAGAGGGATACTATGACACACAGGGTCGATCCGAGGAATATGTACGCGTCTACATTGACGGCGAATATGGCCTTAGCCTCGCTGGTATGCCTGTCTACAAGTATTTCCGCCCTGACTACCATATGGCTCACAGCAGCCTCAGAGCTTTCACTGGCGGCACTAGACCTGTCGTCGTCGGCATGGACTTGGGGCTCACCCCGGCAGCGGTGATCGGGCAGCAGGACCCGCGCGGACGCGCTCTGGTGATGGCTGAGTGCGTGAGCTACGACATGGGTATCCAGCGGTTCGTACGGACGCTGCTAAAGCCGTTGCTGTATGAGCGGTTCTCGGGGTGCCCTGTGCTCGTCGTGGTCGATCCGGCGGGTACGGCTAGGGCCCAGACCGACGAGCGCAGCGCGGTGGACATCGTGAAGGCCGAGGGGTTGCGGGTCATTCCGGCGCGGACGAACGCCATCTCGGCGCGTATCTCGGCGGTGGATGACTACCTCATGCGGCAGGTTGACGGCGATCCGGCGTTTCTCGTGGACCCGTCATGCACACATTTGAAGGCGGCGATGATGGGCGGGTATCGGTACAAGCCCACGGGTGACAACGCCATCGACAAGAACAAGCACTCGCACGTAGCAGAAGCTCTACAATATCTTTGCCTGCATTTGAGCAATGCCAGTGGGGACTTCCTCTACCAGACGCTCAAGCGCGATATTCGCCCGGTCGTGTCGGCTGGGTGGACTTGACAGCCTTGGGCTGTGTGTGCATGATTGGATTCGGTTACTTAAGGCACGTCCTCCTCCTTCGGTAGCTCTCCTCCCTGTTGGACTTAACCCCGGTGGCCTTTGCTGCCGGGGCTTTTTATGGTATTGCATAGCTTGCTTTCTTGGTGTACCGTGCGGCAGACTGACCATAACCACAAGGGTTTAGCCGATGGCGACCGTTTCTCCTGCGTTTAGTTTTGTTCAGGCGCAGTCCTCGAAAGTGCCCCAGACGGTATGGGCCGGTATCGTCACTGGCGATACAATTAACCCATTCATCGTTGTAGCGCAGGCGGCTGTTGCTGGCTGTGTCCAGATTGATGGCACCTTCGGTGGTGCCACGGTGGGTCTGCAGGCGTCGAACGACGGTGTGACTTACTTTGACATGAAAGACTTGGGCGGCACGACTCTCAGTGCCACGTCGGCGGCGTTGTTTGAGTTTACCACGGCTGCAGTCTATCTTCGACCGGTTGTGACCGGCGGTGCTGCCAACGCCGTTGACGTGACCTTGGTTCTACGGGGCTGAGATGCTGAACATCGTCCTCATCATGCGGCGTGTAGGGCGGCAGGCATCGGCACTGTTGAATAACTTGCTGTCTGAGGATGGCAATAACCTGCTGCAAGAAGACGGCTCGTACATCCTTCTGGAGTAGCAATGGGTGTTCTCCTAAAAAATAACACCTCTAGCCTGCTGGTCGGTTCGGTCAGTGCAGGTGCTACGTCCGTCGTCGTTACGACTGGCGCTGGGGCAGGATTTCCCTCGCCCGGAGCAAGCGAATATTTCTACGGAACACTGGTATCCCCCACTGGGCTTTACGAAATTGTAAAGTGTACAGCGCGGGTCAATGACGTGCTGACTATCGTGCGAGCGCAGGAAGGCACTGTCGCCATTCCGTTTCCTGATGGGAGCCGGATTGATCTACGGGTGACAGCCCGGTCAGTGCTTGATGCCATTGACGACCGCGTGGCACTCAAGGATCAGGCGTCCGAGATCAGCATTGCTGATGCGGGAGGCTACTACACCGGGACGAACGTCGAGGCGGCGCTGCAGGAACTTCGTACGCCCAGTATTGACACCTTTACCGGTAATGGTGTGACGGTAGCATTTACCTTAACATCGACGTTTGGTTTTGAGAATCTTACAAGCGTGCATATTAACGGCGTGTACCAGCATAAAGCGACATACTCGCTGTCGGGGACGACTTTGACGTTCTCTCAAGCACCGCCGCTTAACACAATTATCGAAGTCCTTGTGAGGTGACATGAAGGGTAAGAACTGGATTGCTGGTGCCATCAAGAAGCCGGGGGCTCTTCGCTCCCAGCTTGGCACGCCCAAGGGTAAGACTATTCCGGCCAAGACGCTGGCTGCTGCAGCGAAGAAGGGCGGCAAGATGGGTC
>Ga0208644_1002127_pt1 | contig 15971 bp, 20 predicted proteins | sample VirMetDEL_Nov_18_FD_184517 | JGI IMG/M metagenome (GOLD analysis project Ga0208644, IMG submission 184517) | Aqueous microbial communities from the Delaware River and Bay under freshwater to marine salinity gradient to study organic matter... | ecosystem: Environmental > Aquatic > Marine >... | reverse complement strand
TACATCAAGAACGCTGCGCTCGATGCACTGAGCGGCCAAGTGCTGTGCATAGGCTACCGCCTCGAGCGCGACGAGCCTGCAATCCTGTCGTCAGACGCTGACGGCGAGGCCGCCATGCTCCGGCAATGGTGGGAGTTGTTGAATACCTGGGAGCGCCAGCCGCGGTTGATCGGGTTCAACGTGAAGAGCTTCGACCTGCCGTTCCTCATCAAGCGCTCGTGGAAGCATCGGATCACGCCACCCTACTGGATACGCAACGGCCGATACTGGAACGACCTGATCGTCGACCTGCGCGAGGTGTGGCAGCTTGGGGACAACCGTGCGCACGGCAGCCTTGCAGCCATCAGCAGGCACCTAGGGCTCGGTGAGAAGAGCGGCAATGGCGCCGACTTCGCCAACCTGTGGAAAACCAACCGCCAGGCAGCCATCGACTACTGTCTGCAGGACGTGAAGCTCACGCAGCAGGTGGCGGATGTTCTGATGCCTAGCTACTAGGAACACCATGACATGGATTCTACCTCGTCAGTTACACACATTGGCCTGTGCGCTGGATACGGAGGCATTGAGCTTGGACTCCAACGAGCAATCCCAGATCTGCGCACAGTCGCTCTTTGTGAGATCGAAGCCTTCGCCATCAGCAATCTGGTTGCGAAAATGGAAGCGGGATTCATGGACCCGGCACCTATCTGGCCGAATCTTAAGACCTTCCCTTGGTCGGACTTTCGTGACCGCGTGGACATCCTCACTGGGGGATATCCATGCCAACCCTTCAGCGCAGCCGGTCAGCGCAAAGGAAAGCAAGACCCGCGGCACCTGTGGCCGTGGATTGCAGATGGCATTCGACTTCTCAGACCCCGAATCTGCTTCTTTGAGAACGTCGAAGGACATATCAGCTTGGGGCTGTCCGACGTCATCGAAGACCTGGCAAGAATGGGTTACAGAACGACGTGGGGCATATTCAGCGCGTCTGAAGTCGGCGCACCGCACCAGCGCAAGCGGGTGTTCATCCTGGCCTACAGTTCGGCACGGGGAAAGTTGGCAAGGTCATGGAGCGACTCAGTCTTATGCGGAAAACGGGGCGAATCATCAGGTCAACTACCGATACAACAAACAGGGGGAGAAAATATCCATTCCGAAAGGCACATTCGACACAACTCTGACGACGGCGGTGATAGCTCAAAACTGGCCCTCGCCAGTAGCCTCGGAGGTGCGGCAGGGCTTTCAGGATCGCTCCAGAGGCATGAAGGGGAGTCAGGAGAGTCTGACGACGGTGGTGGTGAAGCAGCATGGCCCAGCCGTCCCGGCGAGCAGCAGTACGGATGGGAGCCGCCAAGGGTTGTGGCAGACAGCCACGGTATCGACCGGAGCGCACAGGCAGAAGGACGGGAGCATGATCGACAAGCTGGATCAACAGGTGAAGAGCTGGTCGACACCGGATGCGAGCGACAGGAGGAGCGACAAGTCGAGGCAGGTGGGTCTGAGCAATCAGATGAAGTCCGAGACGTGGCCGACTCCAGCGTCATCGGGAGTGACGGGAGGCCCGACCGGTCTTGCGGGTGGAGCCGGGAATCGGGAGAAGCTAGCGTCAATGCTACCGGAAGCGGAAGCCAAGGCGATGGGATGCGGCAAGCTAAACCCCCGCTGGGTGGAGACCCTGATGGGCCTTCCAGTGGGATGGACTATGCCCAGTTGTGCGTCTCCTGTGACAATAGAACGGATGAACTCCGATTGCTCGGTAACGGTGTTGTCCCAGCAACAGCGCACAGAGCGTTTTGCACGCTCATCAGAGAGCTAGACGACGAGGAAGCAGGACGATAGGGAGCAGTACGTCAGCGCGAGCCGTAGGAAGTGAGCGCCGACACTACAACCAGAAGCCATGTCCAACCAACTTTTCCCCACCCTTTCCGTGCCACGTCCCGTTGCTTCTGCGGGAGTTCCTACCACGGTCTGGGTGGGGTTTTCTGTTTGATACATGAACAAGGAGAAGAAACAAAAAGGAAGAGCCCCGGCATTTCAGTTCTATGCCGACGACTTCCTAGCAGGCACAATGACCATGACCAACGAGGAGCGTGGTGCCTACATCAGCCTGCTGTGCCTTCAATGGTCGAAAGGCTTCGTTACCGAGCTCGACATCCAGCGGATGTGCCATGGTATGCCAACGCATTGCCAAGGCATATGCCAAAGCAAGTTTGAGGCAGGAGACGATGGCCATTACCGGAACAAGCGATTGGAGAAGGAACGGACCAAACAAAAGGAAAGAAGCGAAAAACAGCGGGATATTGCCAATCTGAGGTGGAAAAACCATGCCAACGCATTGCCAGAGGATATGCCAGACGATGCCAAGGCATATGCCGAATCAGTACCAGAAGTATGCTTTCCGTCTCCATCTCCTACTCCTATAATACATACACCGACACCGAAGTCTCCGTGGGAAGTCGCCCATGGCATCGAACTGCCGGAAAGCATCCGCACTCAGAACTGCCTCGATGCCGTCAAGCTGTGGCTGCAGTACAAGTCGGAGAAGCGTGAGTCCTACAAAAAGACCGGCCTGACCGCAGCACTGACCAAGTGGTCGCGTGAGTTCACGCCTGCTGAGTTCCCGTCTATCGTAGAGCATTCAATCGCATCAGGCTGGAAAGGCCTTTACCGACCTCAAAGCTCTTCTGGCGTCATGTCAAATCCGGTTGGTAAAAAGGAACTCAACTGGAAGGACAGCCTATGACAAACGATCCCTTCCACGCCAACGATGACGAATACGGCATGATCGGAGCCTGCCTGAACGGAACCATCGACACATCCTCGGATGCCGTATCGGAAATCAGAAGCGAATGGATTCAACGGGATGAACTCAGGCTGACCTTCGATGTCATCCGAGGTATGGTTCAGGAAGGCAAAAGCCCGACCCTCTCCGACCTGCACAAGGAATGGAAGAAAGCCTATGGCCAACTGCCTGCCCCGTTCGATGCTTGGAATCAGGCCATGGAAGTCTGCCCCAGCCCGGCCAACCTGACCTACTACACCAAGGCAATCGTCGAGGCTGCCCACAGACGCCAGCTCAGAGACGCTGGAGACCGCCTGATACGCGAGTCCGCTATGTTGACCCTCCAGCCCGATCAAATCGTCTCTAATGCCGAAGCAGGGCTCAGCATTGACGTGTCCCGTGAGACACTCACAACCAGCAAACAGGTCGCCGGGTCATTCATCGACCAGATGCAGGATCGGTTCAACCGGAAGGGGCAGCTCTCCGGCATCCCCACCGGCTTCTTTCACCTGGATGAAAAGACCGACGGTTTGCAGCCCCGTGAGATGGCCATCATCGCAGCCCGTCCGAGCATCGGTAAAACAGCCATTGCAATCGCCATTGCAGAACACGCTGCGATCAAGTCCAAGGTGCCGACTCTTTTCATCAGCCTAGAGATGAGCAAGGAGGCAATCTTCAGACGCACCATATCGACCGTTGGAAGCATCCCGATGCAGAGCCTCAAGAGCGGCAACCTGAACGAGGCCGACATGAAGTCGATGATGCTGTCATCGGGCAAGGTAGCCAACAGCCCACTATTGTTCATTGATGGCTCAAGCATTCACAGCATCTCAAACATCATGGCCAATGTGCGACGAGCTGTGCGCAAGCATGGTGTGCGTCTGGTCATTGTGGACTACCTGCAGAAGATCAAGGCAGCCGATCGCTCTGAGAAGCGCACCTACGAGGTCGCAGAGGTATCGGGCAAGCTGAAGGACATCGCAGTGCAAACGGGAGTCGCGATGCTATGCCTTGCCCAGCTCAACCGAGAGTCGGAGAAAGAAAAAGGCAGGCAGCCACGCCTCACCGACTTAGCAGACAGCGGCCAGATCGAACGCGATGCCGACCTTGTCATGCTTTTGAATCGTGACAGATCGGAGGCTTCAGGCGAAGCTGCCATCATCATCGCCAAACAACGGGACGGCGAGTGCGGTCTGATCAACCTATGGTACGAAGGCCAATACTGCCGCTTCACAGACCCATCTCCTATCTATTGATATGAGCAGAACACACAACGACAACCTCAGGCTATTGTCTGAAGCGCCGCAGATAATCGCCCGGGCCGTCAAGGCTGGTTGGATATCCTACCCGGCAAACCAGAAGTTCCTCGAAGACGGTTCGCCAGATCCCATGCTCATCGAGGACTACGCCCAGCAGGCCGTCAGGCACCACCCCGAATCCATGATTCGCGCCTATCAGCTCCGCAACATGGGCCTGAGCCTCGATGGCACCGCCAAGGCCTGCAATGTGCCCCGCGGTTCCATCGTTTACATGATCTCCAAAGGCCACGAACTGACACTAGCCAGAGAACGCGAAGCAGCAGGCCTCTCCCAAGAATCCAAATGAGCACCCCAACCAATCCACCCATCGACGATCCGTTCCTCTACGCACCCAAGCCGAAGTCGGTGGTGCAGCCAGAGACCAAGGATGGCACAAGGCCTTCCATCCACGTCAGCCTTTATGCCTACGGCGGCATCTCAGCAGCCTGCCTGATGTCCTGGGTCGACCTGACAGCCACCTTCGCACGTGGAGATCGCCAGACCGACCTACGCACGATCCGCGAGGATGCACTCATTAGCCGCAGCCGTTGCCGCGCAACCAAGTGGTTCCTCGACTCCGGCAAGGACGTCTGGGTGCAGATCGACCATGACGTCGAGTTTGCCGCGGCTGACATCGTGCGTATGGCAGAGCTCGCCCACCAGCACCAGGCTACCGTCTGCATCCCCTACCCCTGCAGAACACTTCCGGCTAGGCCTGCCCTGCGTCCGAAAGCAGAGCACCTGCAGGCCCTGAAGTTCCAAACTGCCAACGCAGAGTCGGCTAGTGAGCTTGTGCCGATTCAGATGTTCGCAAGCGGATGCCTCGCAATCCCTCGTAAACGCCTCGTAGAGACGTTAGAAAAGCTCGGGAGGGTGGACATAGCACCCCCCTACAGAATCGACTGGTGCAAGGACGTGCGCGTCGAGGAGTTCCCAACGCTGTGGATGCCGTTCGCCGTGGACACCATGCCGGGACAACTGGAGTACCTCTCAGAAGACTTCGCTGCAGCCTTCAGGATGAGCCTGTGCGAAGTGCCGCACTACTCCATGATGCCCAAGAAACAACTCAACCATTGGGGAGAGTTCCCCTACAGCTTTGCGCCTTATGCCGGGTAAGCCCGATAAGAGAAAGCGGGAAGGCAGAGTGTCACAGAGGACTATCGCTGAGGCCTCTGGTGTCAACGAGGTGTACGTCAACCGTATCCTCAAAGGCATAAGGAGCTACCCAGAAGAGACTATCGAGAAGGTGCTCAAGACAGCAGAGAAGCTGGGATACAAGAAGACAGAGAACCCAAACCAGCACTTCAATTCGACACTGACACAGGAGAAAGCGGACGCCATTGTTGAAGGCGTGATACACAACAAGTCATTGCAGACTATAAGTCAGGAGGCTGGTTTAACAGAGGGAGCCACGTTCAAATACATAAGAGGCGTCAAGGTTCCGATGGATTATCCCGAGACTGAGGAAGAGTGGCGTAAGGATGTCACGGGGTTCATGGAGGTAGCTATTTGGAAAGGCACTAAGCGACTTGCAGAAACATCTATCAACTACATCGACGATAGAACACTACCCATCGCCATAGGCGTGACCTTGGATAAATTGTCCACACTGAAGGGCCAGCCTACCAGCATTCACCTCGCTATGACAGCCAGCGTAAACCACCGCGACCTAATGAAGGACCTGAAGGAGCGCGATGTGACCCCCGTGAACGACGAGCAACTGCCCGATGCGGTTTAGGTAGTAGCGCCAAATGTCCTACCCCTCCACCGCGGCAACCACCGAAACACGCGAGTTTAGGCCTGTTTCGACGCATTGATGCACAATCCGTATTATATTCACTTGGTCACGCAAACACGCAGCAAACCCGCGTAAACATTGGGCCAAACGCACGTTGCACCATGAGCAGAAAGCCAGTGTCCTACCCCGTTACGGCAGGTGGAACAGCAGTCACCGCGGCACCCCCCGGGGGAGGGGGTCGGCGGATTGCGGCAACGCCTAAAAGGCGACGGGTTCCTCCAAACGAAAAATATCAGGAAAGCCTCTACCTCACCGCGCTCACCCTCGCCACCCAGGACAACCTCGATCTCACCCTCGAAAACACACACCTCCGCCGTGAACTCACAGCACTCCGCCGTCGCCTCCGCACCGCGCTGCATGACCTGCAATGCGCCATTCGAAGTCATCAAGCAGCACAGCGGACCTAAGCAGAAGCGCTTCTGTACCGAGGCGTGCAACACAGCCTGGTGGAACGAACAGCCGCAGCACCCTGTCATCCCCAAGGTCGACGCCTCGCACCCTCGGGCACTGGAGCTGAAGCAGAAGCGCACTCAGCTTGTCCTACTGGAGAAGGCTGATCCGTACACCTACGGCTACATCCCGGACCACTGGGAGGTGGCCAATGGCGAATATGCATCCACCCAGGAGCTGCTTATCAGCGGCGGCAACCGTGCTGGCAAGACGCTGTGGGCTGCTAGGCGTGTGGTGCAAACGCTGCTGGAGAAGGAGAACGCTAGCGTACTGTGTTGTCACACTAGCCATGCCACTAGTGTCACTGTGCAGCAGCCTGCGATCTACAACTATCTGCCTGTCGCACTACGAGCTACCAAGAAGGGCCGTATTCACTATTTGAACTACAGCAGGAAGAATGGTTTCACAGATGGCTCATTCATTCTGCCTAATGGCTCGCGGTGCGACTTCCTGAACTACACGCAATCGGAGAACACGATTGAGGGGCGTGAGGCTGACTTGATCTGGTGCGACGAGTTGGTGCCACAGAGCTGGGTGGAGACGCTGCGGTATCGGTTGATTACAAGGAGGGGCAAGCTGTTGATCACACAGACGCCGCTGGAGGGTGTGGCCTCGGTCTACAAGGAGTTCACTGCGGGGTCTGCGATCACCAAGTTCCACGATGCTGAGTTGCTCAAGGGCAAACAAGGATTGCCGACGTGGCCTGTGGGCAAGGCTGCTCGCACTATGGTGCAGAATCAGACTAACAGAAGGACTGTGTTCTTCTTCTCGGAGGACAATCCCTACAATCCGTTCGATGAGATGAAGTCGAAGCTGGTGGCTTCGCCTATGGGTCAGATACTGACACGGGCCTATGGGTGGGCTAGTGACAACATCGGCAAGGCCTTTGCGCGGTTCAGGCCTGAGATCCATTGCATCCCGGCTTCCTCGGTGCCTGCTGGCGGGACGTTGTACATGGTGTGCGACCCCGCGGGTGCTCGTAACTGGTATGCCTTGTGGATGCTGGTGTACGAGGATGGGAAGCGGGTGGTGGTGCGGGAGTTCCCTGACTTCGCCAACTATGGCGAGTGGGTGCTGCCTAGTGAGAAGGCTGACGGCAAGCCCGGGCCTGCTCAGACGCTGGAGGCTGGCCGGTCGATCTCGGAGTACCGGAGGTTGTTCAGGCAGATTGAGGCTGACTTGGGCTATGGCGAGCCGGTGATGCGGTTGATCGACCCGAAAGCGGGTGGATCGCCTGCATTATCGGAGGCTGGAGGCACTACGCTGATTGATCTGTTGGCTGAATCAGACGATCCCGCTGATGATGGCATGGCCTTCATACCGGCGCCTGGCGTGCCTGTGGACCAGCGGACGAGTGCGATCAACTCGCAGCTCTCCTACGATGCCACTCAGGAGCTGACGTCGATTAACGAGCCACAATTGTACGTTGTGAACGACTGCACCAACCTGATCTATGCGCTGTCGGAGCATACGGGCAGGGATGGGCAGAAGGGCGCGACCAAAGATCCGATTGATTGCTTGGGTATGTTGTTGGTCTCGGGCCTTGCCTTTGTCGGCCGTGGGGGCTTTGATAGTCGCGGCGGCGGTGGATACTAACACAAGACACTATGCAAGGAGATTCCTACAAGACGGCGACAGACGTGATGGCCCGGGTCGGCGAGGAGCCAAATGTGCCTGCATTGACCGAGGAGTTGCGGCGCAGTGCTACCGATTACGGATGTTTCGCTAGGATCGACCGTGTCGAGCAGGTGCGGTACTGCCGGTGGGCTGGTCAGACCGACGACGGCAAGAAGTGGAATGACGCCAACCGGAACAAGCCGGCGTTTCCTTGGGATGGTGCTAGCGACACGCGCATCCCGTTGGCCGATGAGGTGATCAATGGCCTTGTGGATCTGTGCTCGACGTCATTCTGGCGCTCGATGCTGCGGGTTTCCCCTACCAACGTCAGCCAGTTGGATCAGGCTGTGACCGCTCACAACCTGATGGACTGGGCTATGAACGCCCGGATGTACAACGATTTGACCCGTGAGGTAGAGCTGCTGTCGCAGTACCTGTGGACCTACGGGTGGGCAGGTGTTCACGTCACCTGGCAGCAGGAGCTTGGGCAGAAGGAGCAGTACCTGACGATGGACCAGGTGATGGCCTTGGCTGCGCAGTCGCCAGAGGGCTCGGTTCTGGCTGATCTGCCCAACCTGATCGCCAATCCAGAGGCCGACGACCAGTCCGCGGAGCTGCTGATGGCTGCCTTCCCCAACTTGAAGAAGCGTCGGGCATTGAAGGCTGTGCGCGAGCTGCGCGACGAGGGCGAGTGTGACTTCCCGGTGCCCACGATGGTTACAAACAAGCCGATGATCGCGGCCTTGGCGCCGTGGGACGAGCTGGTTTTCCCGCCGGAGACCACCGATATCCAGTCGGCCCGGGTGATTTTCCGCCGGTTCTACATGACCGAGGCGCAGTTGCTGAACAAGGTCGATGTCGAGGGCTGGGACCGCGAGTGGGCGCAGGAGGCCATCAACACGATGGGCCGTTTCAGCGACTACTCGGACTTCTCGTACAGCGTTGGACTGGCTGAGAACTCGTTGCTCGACCGCGAGAACCTGATCGAGGTCTGCTACGCCTACCAGAAGGCTGTGGATTCAGACGGTATCCCGGGCGTGTTCTACACGGTGTTCAGCCCTCAGGTGGGCGACAAGTGGGGCTACTTCGAAGCTCTGGAATACTCGCACGGCCAGTATCCGTTCGTGGTGTGGCGTTCGGAGGTGGTGCATCGTCAGATCACCGAGAGCCGCGGCGTGCCCGATATCTGCTCGACCTGGCAGCACGAGGTGAAGGCCCAGCGCGACTCGATCTTCGACTACACCAGCTTGGCGACGCTGCCGCCCATCGAGGTTCCGAAGACTCGTGGTGGCAACCTGAAGATTGGGCCGGCCGTGCAGGTGCCGGTGCTGCGCCGCGGCGAGATCGGCTTCCTAGCGCCTCCCGCCCGGGAGCCTGGTGTTGCCTTCAACCTGATCGACTCGGTGATGGCCCAGACCGATCGGTACTTCGGGCGCCCCACCGAGAAGGTGCCGCCTGCGGTCACCCAGATGCGCCAGCAGCGCCTGATCAACAACTGGCTGCACGGGTGGACCGAGGCCTTCCGGCAGGTGCTTGCCTTGACGCTGCAGTACGTCGGGCCAGCGGAGATCATGCGCATCACGGCTTCCACCACGCAGTTGCCTGAGAACGTGCAGGACTTCGATGTCATGCTGAAGTTCGACATCCGCGAGTTGTCGACCGACCTGGTGACCGAGAAGCTCAAGGCCATCAGCACCTTGGTGCTGCCTCTCGACACTGCCGGCGTCATCGACCGGGCCAAGTTGATCTCGGTGGCCCTGCGCAGCATCGACCCCAACCTTGCGAGCGAGCTGGTCATGCAGCAGGGACCGGCTGCCCAGAAGATGTTCGGCGAGACCAACGACGAGATTGCGCTCATCAGCCTCGGAAATCCCCCGATGCTGCGTGAGAACGACCCGACGGCTGCTATGCGCCTGCAATTCGCACAGCAGGTGCTGGCGAGCAATCCGAAGTATCAGGCCCAGTTGCAGCAGGATCAGCTCTTCCAAGCTAACTTGCAGAAGTACATCGAGAACCTGCAGTTCTCGGTTCAGCAACAGCAGAATGCGGTCACTGGCCGCCTCGGAGTGCAATGAAACTCAACCAAGAACAACTGGCCGAGGCTCTGTCTGTATCCGACGAGCACCCGGTAATTGCGGCATTCCTGCAGATCATTGCAGATACGTCAGAGGACGAGAGTCGTTCTGCTATATTGCCTAACCTGTCAGCCGAGGACCGCGCATACAACTGCGGCAGGGCTGCTGCCATACAAGATTTGAGCTTGCTAATAAGCTCGCTCAGAAGTGAGAAAGATTTGACTTCTCGTCATTCTTGATATCTCACTACAACAACGGCTTCTTGGTGGGCCTTTAACCACCCTGGCGAATGATACCCGGCTTGCAGGGTCAAAACAGCATGGACATCCCGAATACGACACAGGAAGCGCAACCTGCCCAAAACACGGAACGGCCCCCACTCAACCCGATGCAGTTCGACGAATCGGCGTTGGCGAAGCTGCTGAAGTCAAGATTCAGCGGGGAGGAAGAGAAGGCGAAGCAGTCCGTTGAACAGTCGGAGCCTGAGCCTATGGCCGCGAGTGCGGACGAGGAACAGGCAGCGGAACCGACCGCTGAAGAAACGGAGAGTCAGGCCGAGCCGCCTGATGAAGTTCTTTCGGAATCCGAAGACAACGACGAGTCGTTGGGCTTCCGTAAGCGTATCGACAAGCTCACGCGCCAGAAGAAAGAGGCGCTGGAGAAGGCCGAGGCGCTAGAGCGTGAACTCAACGACGCCAAGAGCAAGCTGGAGCAGACTCAAGCCGAGCGGCCTGTGCCTTCGGTGGCGTCCAACGACCCATTCGCTGATGTCTGGGATGCGTCCAAACTCAACGATGAGTGGAGCAAAGCCCGGAACCTGAAGCGGTGGTGCGAGGACAATATCGACGGCTGCGAAGTAGACGGCAGGGAGTACAGCGCGGATGAGGTGAAGCAGATCAAGAGGCGTGTCGAAGATGCGCTGGATCTGCATATCCCAAATCGTGCGAGATTCTTGCAGAACTATCAGCAGATCAAGCCGGTGGCCGAGCAGCTCTATCCTTGGTGGAAGGACCGTGCCAGTACCGAGTACACGGAAGCGCAGACGGTGTTGCGGCAGTTGCCGCAGCTCTCAAGCCTTCCAGAGTACCAGGTGCTCATCGGCGATTTCATCGCTGGCCGGAAGCTGCGGTTGGAGGCATCGAAGGGGAAACCCGCGGTGAAGCCCATCGTGAAGGCGCCGAGTCAGCCGGGCAAACCTACTGCTGCTCCTGTGAAAAAGGATGCGGCTGCGGTCGGCCTGCAGCAGGCAAAGTCGAAGTTTTCGAAGACCGGGAGTCAAAGTGAACTGGCTCAATTACTGAAAAGGATGTTCTAACCATGCCTCTGCTCCAACCCAATCAGGGCGGCTCTGTGCCGCTCGCTTCCACCTCCGCCGCTCGTGAAGATCTGGCGGACTACATCGCCATCGTCGATGCCAAGTCGACCCCGTTCGTGTCCATGGCCCCCAAGGGCAAAGACCTCGGGAATATGCAGTTCTCTTGGCAGGTCGACAATTACGGCGCCCCGGTTCTCCAGGGCGTTGTCGACGGCACCGATGTGACCGTCTCTAACGCTGCCAACCCGGTTGCCAACCGGACCCGCTTGAACAACTACGGCCAGGCCTTCCGCCGCGACCTGCGCATCGGTTTCATCGCCGAGACTCAGGACGTTGCCGGCGTGACCGATGAGCTTGCCAACGGCATCGCCAAGCAGCTCGTTCAGATTAAGCGCGACATGGAGTCGACCTTCATGTGCACCAACCAGGCCGCTCAGGCTGACAACGGCACCAACCCGTACCTGACCGGATCGCTCGGTAACTGGTTGAACAGCACCAACGCTTCCAACATCGGCGCTTGCGCTTCTGGCTCGGTGTTCCTGCCTGCCTCCGGCGCTGTCGACACCACGGCCTCTGCTTCGTTCACCGAGGCTACCGCCCAGAATGTGCTGACTGCCATCTACGGCAACACCGGCACCTTCCGCGACTACGATTGTATCTTGGGCACCACGCTGAAGCGTGCGTTCACCAACCTGACTGCCTCGGGCACCACCCAGGTTGCCAACACCAACACGATTGCTGCGACTTCGGTACGCACCTTTAATCAGGAGCTCGGAAATGATACGTTCAAATCCTCAATCGATATCATGGAGGGGGACTTTGGCCGGCTGATTTTGCATCCCACGACCTTTTTGGGAGGTAAAAACAGCACTGCTCTGTCGGCTCAGGCCTACAAGGGCTACGTCATACCGATGGACATGGTCGAGGTGCGCTATTCCAAGCTGCCGCAGGTCAAGGCTCTTCCTGACGCTGGTGGCGGTCCTGCTCGGTTGGTCGAGGCCATTGCCGGCTTGGTTGTGAAGAACCCGTCGGGCTTCGGTATGTTCAACGGCGCGAGCTAATTGCTCCAAACACGGGGAGGTTGCTGGACAAACCCAGCAGCCTCCCCTTTTCTCTGTCTATGCATCAGAATGCTTCCTCAGTGATCGGCAACGCACTGAACGATCTGCCTGGCGATCTGCGCCGTGCGGTCATCAAGGAGTTCGAAAGCGGCATCCAGAAGGACTGGGTGCAGGCCGGCATCCAGCAGAAGCGGATCGCCAAGGACTCGCAGACCGACTTGCGCAGTGTGGACGGCATCGGCCGTCTTCGGATGCGCATCGACCCTACGCTGTACCATGCCTGGGGCACCAAGTACGGCTACGACTGCTGGAAGGACTCTCAGTTCCTGAAGGAGATCGAGCGCGACAACCCGGAGGTGAGGGTTAAGTGCGGGGGTACACGCTTGCAGGTCGGTTGGCAAGGTGGCACAAAGAGGAGCAGTCAGAAGTTCACTTTATGAATGTTGGCTCTAATCGTCAGCTCGCCGGCGAGTTCGGCGGCAAATACATCACCGCGGCCGACGGTACGGTGAGCGGCAACTGGATGGAGATCCATGCCGTCTCGACATCGATTCTGTCGGGCTGCACGTCCAACATCACCGGATTGGGCTCTGGCGTGACCATACAGGCCGGAGATTCGATCTCCGGTGTGTTCACCTCGCTCGCTCTTAGCAGCGGCGGTATCGTGGCGTACAACCGCAAGTGGGTCTAATCAATGAGACTGGGACTAGGCCTCGGCGTTGACGTCCAGCGGTTCGCTGGCGGCGGCGGCGGTGCGGACTATCCCATACTGCGGCGTGACTTGCTGCAGGAGGACGAGTTCTTTGTTCTGCTAGAAAATGGCACCGACAAGATCGTCATCACCTTCGGCACTTTTGATTCTTTGCTCTTGGAAAGCGGGGACTTCCTGCTCCAGGAGGACACAGGCAAACTGATCATCCAAGCAAACTAGACACTATGGCAGACACGAAAATCACGGCCTTGGCGGCCATCACCACCGTCGATCCCGCGGCAGACGTTCTGCCGATTGTGGATGTCTCCGATACGTCGATGGCTGCATCGGGCACCACGAAGAAGATCACCAGCAACCAGATCCTCGGCGCGGGCGGCACCGCCACCCTCGCCTCCGCCACCATCACCGGCGATCTGACGGTGGATACCTCGACGCTGAAGGTGGATTCGGCGAACAATCGGGTGGGTGTTGGTACGGCTACCCCTACTGATACTCTTGATGTCAATGGTCGTGTTACTGCGGCTCGCTTCCTTTCATCTTCATCTAGTGCGTCGCTTCCTGCTCTGGCTGTTTCTGCTGGTAACGGTGTTTACAACTCTGGAACCAACGAGGTTGGATTCTCGGTAAATAGTACTCTTGCCATGACCCTGAACTCCACGGGGCTGGGCGTGGGGGCGAGTCCGGTTGGAAGGCTGAACATTGCGAACACTGGAGCCGATGTCGTCACTTCGATGACCGCTGTCGGTGTTCAGCGATGGCAATTTATCGTCAGCAATTCGACGGCCGCGTTCTCAATTTACGATCAGACTAACAGTGCTACTCGGTTACTCATAGATACGACCGGCAACGTCGGCGTGGGGGTTACGCCGAGTGCGTGGAGTAGTGGCGGAAACATTGAACTAAATGGAAGCACTGGAAACATTGCGTTCAGAGTTGTTTCAACTCTTGCGTGTAACTGGTACTACAACTCAGGTGACAAGTTCATAGGAACTGGTTACGCACAGCAATATCAGCAATATCAAGGTGTTCATAAGTGGTTCACGTCAACACTTTCTGGTTCTGCCGGTGGATCGGCAACAATGAGCCAGTTGATGACGCTCGACGCGAGCGGGAATCTGTTGGTGGGGCTTGCCACTGCTGGTACCACCGCTGCCAAGACCATCCAGATCGCCAACGGCACCGCCCCTACGGCCAACGTGACTGGTGGCCAACTCTACGTCGAAGCCGGTGCGCTGAAGTACCGTGGAAGCTCTGGCACCGTCACCACGCTCGCTAACGCCTAATCCATACCACCATGATTACCATCTCTTGGATCATCGAACGCCTGTTGGTCAAGCCGACCGAAGGCTCGCTCACCGATGTCGTCATCACCGCCGACTGGCGGTGCAACGGCTCGCAGGATCAGTACAGCGGCACCTGCTACGGCAGTGCGTCGTTCGCGCCTCCTACGGAGAACTTCACGCCGTATCCTGACCTCACGCAGGATCAGGTGCTGGGGTGGTGCTGGAGCAACGGCGTCGATCAGACGGCCATCGAGGCGAACGTCTCCGCGCAGATCAACGATCAGATCAACCCTCCGGTCATCGCTCCTCCGCTGCCGTGGTTGCCGCCGGTGATGATCGTGCCTCCGATGTTGCCTCAGGTGACGCCGGTTTTGGTTGCGGATCAGCCTGTGTCTGCCGACACTGCGGCCTGACATGGAAATCACGATCAAACTCACTCAGGAGCAGGCCAATAGCTTGCTCCAGCTCATCGACGTTGCGGTTAAGGCCGGTGGTGTGGCCAACGCCCGTGCCGCCCTCCCGCTCGTCGATCTGATCCTCAACGCTGCACAAGCCAAGTCTGAGTAAACCATGGACGCGACCAACCACGCAGGAACCAACGGCCCGATCATCTCACTTGCAGCCGCTGCCGGTGCTACTGCGGCCTCGTTCATCCCGGTGCTGACCGATTGGGTCCGACTGGCGACTGCTGTGGTTGGTCTGATCTGTGCGCTCTACGGCGCCTACAAGCTCTTCTTCAAGAAATGAAAAACACCAAGACTACGCTGGCCGGTATCGGCGCCATCCTCGTTGCCATTGGCGGCGCTCTGAAGGCTCTTTTCGACGGCGATCCTTCGACCAACATCGACTTGGCCTCGACCATTGCCGCGGCGACTGCCGGGTTCGGCCTGATCATGGCCAAGGACGCCTCGGAGAAGCTGGAAATCAAGAAGCCCGAGTGAACTGGATCTACCAGATTCTCAAGGCTCTGCTCGACTGGTTCCGAGAAACACCACCCACCGATGTGCAACACGGCAAAGCACCTGAGCAGCTCAAGGCTGATCTGGCTGATCGCATTGCCGATCTGCCTGGGCTGCCGGACGACGGTGGTCCTGGTCCCTTCCGGTGATCCGGTGATGCTGGCCAAGCCTACGAAGGCCAGCGTCTATTCGTTCGACTCGAACAAGAAGCTGGTGGGGCCGTCCACGGTCGTCATCCCTGCTGGATGGTACGCACTGCCAAAATGATCAACTACAAGGGCAACAAGTTCTCGGGCTACAACAAGCCCAAGCGCACTCCCGGAGAGTCGAAGAAGTTCGCTGTCCTTGCCAAGGAAGGCGACAAGGTCGCTCTCGTGCGCTTCGGCGATCCTGACATGACCATCAAGAAGCACATCCCAGAGCGGCGTGCGTCCTTCCGTGCGCGTCATGGATGTGATAATCCCGGAAGCAAACTGTCGGCGAAGTACTGGGCGTGCAAATCCTGGTAGCCAAACATGAGAACCGTTTCATACGACTACGTCCTGCAACGCGCCTGTGAGCTCACTGGGCGCGTTTTCTCTACGCTGACGACCGAGGAGTCCAACTTCTTCCGCACGTTCATCTCGATGTCATTACGGAGCG
>Ga0208644_1002126_pt1 | contig 15980 bp, 11 predicted proteins | sample VirMetDEL_Nov_18_FD_184517 | JGI IMG/M metagenome (GOLD analysis project Ga0208644, IMG submission 184517) | Aqueous microbial communities from the Delaware River and Bay under freshwater to marine salinity gradient to study organic matter... | ecosystem: Environmental > Aquatic > Marine >... | reverse complement strand
TTAAAAGCATAATAAATAACAAAAAAAATATAAAAAAAATAAAAATTTAGAGCATAAATTTTTATTTTTTCCATTATTTCGCTTCTCTTTTCTCTTTCTGTTGTTGAGCGTCTAATATCGTTATTTTTTTAAGAGCATATCTCACGATAATATTATTACATTTATCGCTATATTTATCCGTATCATCTATACTCACATTTCGCATAGTATTTTTTACACATTTTCTAAAAGAATTCGCCAATACATAACCCTCTCGGTTAATGTATAGGTTCTCAAAGAATTTCACTACATTACCATTTTCTATTTTCCGCTCGTCAGCATTAGCAACCGCCCATTCATAAGTTTTCTCATCAATTTCGCTCTCATCTAATTCATAACCATCATCATTAATATCTCTAATCGCTAATGTTATTATCTCACCACCATCTCGTTTTTTAGTTATTTTTTCCGCTACTATTGTCGTGTCTTTTTTATTAACCATTAACGCTCTTCCGTTAATTCCCTTAAATTTAAACTTACTACATAAATTTTTCCCTTCTTTATCATAACGATAAGGCAAACATTCATAACACCACGACTTCTTTTGTAGGCAATAGAATACATAACTATCCCCATACATCTCCTCAAGTTCGTCTTCAAAACTCCCAAAGACTTTAGAATTCTCTTCATATATGAGATGTTCGCCATATCTATTATCGTATTGTTTCGCTTTATCCCAAGCGGGAACTTTTACATTATTATCCCTAACCCATTTTTTCCATACTTCAAAATCCTTATATCGCATCTTACTCGCATCTGTATCCGTATAAACAAGTTTATCTAAACCAATTTTAGAATACGAATATTGATACATATAGCGTTTTGCGTAATCATAAATATAAACCCCCAAATAAATAGGGCGTTGTTTTTTCAAGCATTCCTCTTCTTCATCTTTTTTATAAGACACGAATATTTTTTCCCCAATAATATTTATAAAATTGTAGTTATTATGTTTTACAATAAAATTATTAAATTGTGCTTCTGTATTTATCGCTTCAATTTGGTCTATATGTAATCCCTCAATAACTTTACCGCTTAAAGAATTCATCAATAATTTAAGAGTTTCTCGTAAAGCGGAATTGTATAAGTCGTTTTTATTTTGCTTTAAATCATCTTGTTTATTTTTCGCCATCATCATCTCTAATATGAACTCAAACAAATCGCAACCCCTAATCTTATGTGAGAATACAAAACTTTTCTTTTTAATTAATTCCTCACTAATTTTATTTCCGCTCTCATCTAAAATATCCTTCTTATATAGCGGGTCTTCAACATAAGGGAGTATTTCAACTTCACAACCATATTCTCGCAAAAGTCCTATCATTACATTACTTAATAAATATCCCTTCAATTCATCTTCATTATCCCATATATTTTCTAATTCCGTCTTACGAGGATAAATCTTTGGAAGATTTCTCGCTTTAAGATTATGTTGTTTTACATTACAATAATAAAACCCCAATACATCATCTCCCTTATAGTCATCAACTTCAACGACATTTCCAGCGGGGTAATATACATTTAAAACCGCCATCACATAAGGGTAAAGACTACAGACATCGCTACTCCCCATTCGCTCCATAATTTTTAGTATATCGTTAAATAGTTCAACCCTTCCCGCTACTTTATATTTTAAAATATCCTTATAATGGTGATATTCTAAACTCCCTAATAATCTCTCCATTCTTATAGTTTTATTTTGTGTTTTAATTTTTTTATTTTTCTCATTAGGTTTTGTAGCGATTTCTTTTATGTCTTTAGGTTTCCGCCCCTTTTTAGGTTTTTTATCTTCTATTTTAACTTCTTCATAATTCACAATAGCGTTTTTTACTTGAGTTTTAGAATGTTCGCTAAATACTTTATAAATCATACTCCCTATTGTGGTTGTCTGTTCTAAACAATCCGCATATTTTTCAGTTGATTTAATCTCCCTCAAACAATCCCTATATCGTTCAAATAAAACCGCTGTTGCTAATACATCATATTCGTTATATTCTTTTAGTTTGGGGTCATTATTAATATACTCAATTAGTTTTCCTTCTTTATGTAAGGATTGGGCGTAATCGTGATTAAAGGGTTTTTTCGCACAACAATTTACTTTAAATCCCTTACAATTACTATCCAAACCCCCTACTGCTAAATGTTTATGTAAGTCAAAACAAATATGTCGCCCCGCAAACACAAAGTTTAGTAATTGATTTCCGTTATATTGTTCGTTGCGTATTTCTATTTCATCATTTACATAAAAATTTAATAACGAATTATATAATATAAAATTATCAAAATTCGCTGAATTAAACCCTATAAATATAAATTGATTTCCCCCTTGATTATCATAAATCCATTTAACAAATTTTTCGCCACTATCATACCCTAAAAATGTAATACAATTTTCCTTTCTTATTTTATCTACTTCATCTTTATTATTTTCCGCATCATATTTATTTAGCATCTTAAGGGTATTATCATCTAAACACAATAACGATAATGAGTAGGGTTTCATAAATGAATTTTCCTTAAAACATATAATAGTTTCATAATCAAAGAATAAATATTTTTTTCTGTATGTAGGAAAAGCGGATTTAAAAATTATATTTTCCTCTTTAGTTTCCTCTTGTTCGGTTTCCTCTTTAGTTTCCTCAATAATATTTATCTTTATATTATCCTCAATTATTTTATTTTCTTTTATCGTTTTATTTTTCAATAATCTCCCACAATCAAATATCATATCATAATCGCCATTAATTTCTACTTTCTTTCCTACAAAATCCTCTACTATTTTTTTCTCATCATTTAACTTTACATATATACAATTTCCCGAATATATTTTCCCTTTACATATTCTTACTTTCAAATATAAATTATCTCGCAAAGTCATTACATTATTCTCTAAAATATCAAAATGTTTTCCCTCAAAATCACATATAATAGTAGCAATATTATCCTTACTTACTAAATTGAATTTGTTAGGTATAATATCCGCCATTCTTAATTTAACGACATTTATATCTTCATAAACAATCTCGCCAGTTTTTTTACTTATTTTAACTTTAAATCCGCCTTTTCCATTACTAACATAATGTTTAAAATACGCTTTAAATACTCTATTAGCGTCTTCAATCACCTCAAAATTTTCAATAGTGTTATTACAGACATTAATAGGTAGTTTATTCTCCCTAATAAAATTACACATCTCGGTAATAGTTCTCAAATTATTTTTAGGGTTTCTATTCTTATTATATTCATTTAAAAGTTCGCCATAACCTAATTTTTTAATACAATTAATTCCGCATTCATTTTTACTCCCATCAATCCCTATAGTTTTAAATAATAGATATTTACTATCTCCGCCATAAGTAGATAAATTTTTTTTCAAAGCAACAAACTCGCTTAATATAATCTCTAAATCCGTATCATTAGTCCCAATATTGTAAGCATCACTTCCGCTACTTCCACTCACATTACTATCATATTTCGCTTCAAACTCCTCAAAACTATTTTCAAATAATTCTCTCTGTAAAGTCATTCCCCTTACTTTATTACGCCCTCTCAACTTAAAGAGTATCATAATACTTTCCACATCTTCATTATTAGATACATATTCTTTAATTAAATCAAATAAATCTTCCAAATTCCCTACATTTTTCGTTCTAATTACTAATTTAGTTAAGAATTTTCCTTTAAAATCCACTTTTCTTTCCTTCAAAATTCTCGGTTTAAGTTTAGATTTTGCGGATTTATGATAAGAGATAGTCGCTGTTCTTTCTTTAGTTTCTTGCCTAATAAATTCCCTCCAAGTAGGAGTTCCTTTTTTTAGCGGTCTATCTCGTTGTTTCTTACTAACTGGTTCAATATCTAAAATTTCTCTAATTCCTTCATAAAATTCGTCAATCGTATTAGCGTCTTGTTTTAGAGTTTTATATTTATTTTTAAAATCATTATCGGTTCTCGTTAGTTTCACTAAAGACTTTAAAAAGTCCTTTATATCCTTGTCATCGCTCCTCTCTAAAGATTGAAAACCTTTCATTTTACTATATATGAATATTTTAATTTTGCCTTTAAATGCTTTTTTTGCTAAAACTATATATTTTATTATTTATTTCAATTTTTTTTTCTATTTCAATTTTTTTTTTAAATCAAATTTTTTTTTTGTTAATCAAATTTCAAATATTAAAAATTTAATTAAATAAAATTAAATTGCTAAAGTTTCAACAATAAATTTTCTCGGTCTGCCTCTCGGTCTAACGACAATTCCGCTCTCCAAAATCTCCGCTTTCTTTTTCTCCCTATATTTCTTGTTATATATAATTGCTTTTTCGTTAAAATTTCTCTTCCATTCTGCGTTCTCCTTTAATCTATGGTATAAATCTCTTTGTGATTTATTATATTTTTCCCTATCTTTATCTCTATAAGTCTTGGTGTAGTTTTCTTTAGGTCGGTTCAATTCTTCGCTATTTTCAATTTTGCTAAACATTTTGGATATAATATTATAATATATTTTAATTTTGTCTTTATATCATATTTTTAGAATATATTATAATATATAGTTATAGCGGTTTAAAAAACGATTTTAGTAGCGTCAAATTTTTTGTAGGTTTATCGCTCCATAACGCTAAAAATTTCTCATAATCTTCTAAATAAGTATCGCTATGTTTCTTATGTTCTAACGAATAATCAAGGGCGATATTATACCACCCACATTCCGTAGAATTAATATTCTGTATATGGCGATTATTATAAGGAACGGGTTTAAAGGGTTTTAAAAAATCCTCTACTTCTTTCGGCATATTTACGCCAAATGTATCAAAATATAACGCACCACATCTGTAGAGTTTTTTTCCTTTTTTATCTAAAGCATATGTATCTTCCCTATCATCATCACAATATACTTTAGCGAAAACCCAGTGAGTACCATTTCCCTCATTATGATTTTGTAGGTTAATATAATAACTCCCTATTTGCGGTTTTTCGGGTAATCTATCTTTACTAAAAACTCCCACAATAGGTAGGTCTAATTTATTCGCTAATCTTTCTATATCAAAGTTAGAGAGCATATATATTAAAGGGGATATAATAAATCACGCTTGATATACGCTACTTCCATTCGTTCGTCTTTATCCCTATCACATCTACCCCCCATAGCGAAATATACTCCCCCATTATCTAAATCCTTTTTATCGTATTTATACACCCAAATTCCGTCTAAATAATTAAACGCAAAATATACGGATTTAGTTGATTTATCCGCTTTTAATATTTTATTTTTCCCTATCATAACTTCATCAAAAGCGTTATGTAATATCCGCCTTGATTTAAGTTCAATTAAAGAATTTTCGCTTACAAAATCAAAAGGGTCATATCTAAATTTTGTTTTTGTTATATCATTATCAATTTTCCTTAATTCTTCAATTACTTTACTTTCCATCATTAATCCAAAACTAATATCGGCGTTTTTCCTATTCATTTTATATATTATCTAAATATTAAAATATTTTCCTAAAGAACGCAAAAACAAAGAGAACCAATTTAAAAGGGGTCGCGGGGATATATCCCCGTTAATATAATCCTCTACCAGCATACAAACCCGCTCCTCCGTATCCTTGAGATTGCCCCCCTTCTTGAGTGTATTTTGTAGGGATAAATGGGTTCATAGCGGGACTATCCATACGGGCATAGGGGGATAAAGTCATTTCTTCGCTACTCGGTTTAACACGGGGGTTTCTCGCAAAACTACTTACTGCTTGATTACGAGCGACTTTTTTATCCATACTTACCCCCATATTTCTCTTCATAGCACCAGCATACGCTTTAGAGTGTTTTACTCCTATACCCATTCCGCTCGTTAATTGCTTACCCGCAATCTCACCCAAAATCGCACCTTCGGGACCCGCTAATGCCCCTAAACTCCCTAACGCTATTGGTGCTGCTTCTTTTATAATTTGTTTCGCTATTCCGCTAACGATTTTATTTTTTGACGCTTTTTTACCTAATTTATAAACCCCTTTTGCCGCACCTTTGATTTGCCTACCCGCCTTTTTGAAAAAACGCCCAATTCCTTCTCCTTCTTTAGAACCTTTACGCATCGCTCTCAATCTCGCCATTTTTTCCTTCATTTCGGGCGAACCTTTCTTCATTCCCGTTCCAAAAGTTTTTTCCGCTTTATCAATCCACGAATTAGCGATTTTTTCATCTTTTTCACCCAATCTCCCTACTTCGTTTCTTAACGCCATATATCCAAATCGTTTGGCGGCGGATTTTAATTGCGGAACAGATGCGGAAATATCCTCTTCATCTATAATTTTACGCCCTATACTATTAACTTCGTCATTAATTAATTGCGACATTCTTTCTTGATATTCGCCTACGGGCATTCTCTTACTTAAATAATCCGCTCCTTTTTTCACTACATCTTTCCCTAATGATTTTAAAGCGGTTTTACCTACTTCTTTAAGTCGCTCTTTAGAAATACCTATTTTCTCTAATACTTCAAAAAATCCGCTTCCTAATTTCATAGTTGCTTCTAATTCGGGTGGTGAGAGTTTTAATCTCAAACCTTTATTACGCTTATAACTCGTAAGCATTTTTCTCGCTTGTTGCGGGTTTAGCATTACAACAATATCGCCTTTATCCGCTCCCATTTGTGAATGTTTAAGAGTAGTCGTCAATCCGCTACCTAACTTTTTCACTTGGTCTAAAGTTAGATGAATTTGGTGGGGGATTAATTCGGGATACTTCATTATAATTATAGAGAAGAAAATAAAATGGGGGAAAATGTTGTATTTTCTCCTAAATTAAGAGAACCAAAGGTTCTCCTATAACCTCTCCTTTAATTTAAAAGGGGTTATTTCCTCTTAAATTAAATAAGAATTTATAAGGATATTATTTTTATCATAATGATACGATATTTTCGTTCCACATTTAAACTCCCTAATCTCTATATAACAACATTTCGCTAATTTACACATAATATATTATATAATATATAGATAATATATTTAAGGGGATATATCCCCTTTAACCCCTTTTAAATTAAAGGAGAGGTTAAAGGAGAACCTTTGGTTCTCTTTGTTTTTTACTCAATTCTCGCACCCGTTGAAATATCTACGACGATTGAGCGTTTAAATTCCACAAACACCATTAGCGAACAAGATAGTAATGAAGCATTCTGCCCGATAATTTGAACGGAGCGAGAAACACCCTCCTCACTTGGGAGAACACGAGAAGCATTACCATAGTAATATCGCATACCTCTTGAGAAATCGTCCTCGCTAATCAATCCACTTGTTAAACCCGTTGTAAGATTTCCGTTAAGTTGATTTGCTGAAGCGAGTTCGTGATTAAACGCCTCATAATCGTAGTATTCGTTATTAAGAAAAAGATTAACACCGCTAACCGCTATATTGAAGTTTGTAAGGACAATTGGGTCGGGAGTTCCGCCCGAAGTTGCTGTAGGGGAAAGTAATGTTGAAATACCTAATGAACCATTAGAACTTGCGGAAATAAAAGGAACAACGAGAACGCTTTGGATATTCGCTATACCATTTGATACAAGAATATTAAAACTCGTGTTATTACCCGCTACATTATCAAACTGATATTGGAAAATATCATTATATTCAATCTTTTTAGTTGGAGCGAGTTGTAAATAACGCTGTTCCGCTAATGGGTTCATTTTATACACGGGAGCATATAGGCGACAAGATTGAAGACCCGATTGATAAGCACCCGATTTAGATTTAAAGATATTAACGGAAAGTGTGTAAATTCCCGCCGCCCCCTCACCCGCCGCCGTATTACATAGCGGAGAAAGACCTTGCTGTAATCCCGCTGAAGCAATCATAAGCGGATTAGTCAAACCCCCCAAAACGGAAACATTACTAACCGCTAAAGTAGAAGTCGCCGTTGGAATACCATTAGCGTCTATAGTATGTGCGGCAGTAGTAAATGTAAAACTCGTTTGGTTAGTATTCAAATAAAAGCGAATAGTTGAACCTTTCAATAAAGGGCATTTAACGAAAAAGTCCGCCAAATCTTTAAGACGCAATTTCGCATAAACCGCCCACGCAATAGTTCCCGCTGCGAGTTGTTGTAATTTACCCGAACGGAAAACGATATTTGATGTAGCGTAGTTATTAACTTTATCTTGCCCTTTAGCATTACCCGTTGAAGCGGGGTCTAAAGTTAAACCACTACCTCTCTTTTTAAATCCCTCATTACAACAATACTCATCTCCGTAGTTATTAGAAGGATTACCCGCACCCGAACAATTAATACCCGCAGTATAAGCACCCGCCACACCCGAAGCGACTTGAAAAGGAGTTCCCGTAGTAATAGACGCTCCCGCCACAGCGGATTTAGCGACAACATCACCTACTTGTCTGTTATTACTTAAACCATTACCATTAGGGCGAATAACGGAAGTCGCTGAAGCGAGTTCAGTAGCATCACAAAAACTCCACGAACCCGCATTATCGGGATAGAACCCAATACTCGCTCCGTGATTTTTCACATCATCAGCGGAAAATGAAGTCATCGCCTTAAAACTCCTAAATACATTCAAAAAAGGGGTTTGTTGAACGACATTTTGGTTATTAAACTCTAAAGTCATAGAGTTAAGCATTTGCCAAAATCCGTTCTTAAACGCCCACGAATAATTCGCTACATCAGTATTTAGGGGTAAAGTAGCGGGTGTAGCGGGTGAGTTGTTGGTTTGTAATTCAACCATTAGCGGCATTAAAATATACCCCTCCGCCCAATTAATCCACCCCCCACTATTCGCTAAAGGTGTGCTGTCAATAACGACTTGTGATGTGTAATTTTGACTATTACTATCATTAACATACAACCACTTTTTAGAGATAAACTCGCTTTGGTCTATTTCGGCATTTACGCTTTCTTCAAATACTAAATTATCCATATTATAATATACGCCAATATAAAAATTTTTATAAAATACGCTTAATATAAAGAGAACCAAATTTAAATTTTATAAAATCCGCTTAATATTTTATAAAATCCCTAAAGATTTAAAAAGGGGTCAAAGGGGATATATCCCCTTTCTAAAGATTTAAAGAAATATATTTTTTAGGTTTCGTTGATTTAATCCGCCCCCCTTCTAAAGATTTCAAATTAGTTTTCCCTAAAGATTTAAAAGGATGAGAAACATTTGTTTTTTTGTAAAAATCTTCAGTTTTCGCTTTTCCTAAACCCTCACTCTTTAAATTCATCATACGGGGAATTGCCCCACCAAATCTTCGCCTAAAGTTCATACCCCCTACCGCTTTTTGTCCCATAACAATTCGCATATAGATATTAGCGATATTTTAAAATTATGAATTCTCGTCTTTATTTTTTAAAAATAGCGTAATTAAAGTATTAGGGTCTTGAAATACTACGGGATTTCCTAACTGGTCGCGAAATTCAATAGTGAAATTATTGTATTGTCCGTTTTCTACTTTGTTCCAACCAATTTCCGCATTAGGAGCATAAACTTGTAATGCCCCAAAAGTCGCATCTTTAGGCGTAAAACTATAAATTAATTGTGAGGGAATTGTAGTGCTATTATTTACTAAAGAACAAAAAACGAGAAACGAAGAATATGGCGTAATCTGTGGTGCTTTTGTGCTTAATCTTGATTGACTAACGCCAAATGAAGGAGTGTTAATAGTGGCGGGTGGTATTCCCGTTATAGATGCTGATGGAAATACCCCCGAAGCAAACCCTATTAAATTTCCAAAACCCGTTTGAGATGCGGAAATAATTATTGTAGGGAGAACATTATTAGGATTAGGGAGAACCCAAGTCGCCCCCGAAGGTAAAACCCAACTATTCGCAGTCGCTATTGTAGTGGAAATTAAAAACGAGTTTAATTGAACGGCGTATTGAGGGATATTTAATTTGAATTCTAATAGATAAACATATTGACCCGATGAATTTATGAGATAATGAGTATTCGCATACATTACGCTCTGTAGATGTGCGTTAATATCCGCTAATTGATAAAAACCTTCGGGGATTACAACATTAACAAAAGTTCCATCTACCCACTGATAGGTATATGAGCGATTTTTGTAAGCATCTGTAATGTTAAAAACGGAAAAATAAGTAGCGATTTCTTGAACCCCTATTACATCATCTTTAAAAGTAAAACTCCCCGCTGGAAAGTTGTATTGAAATTTTGAATTACCCGAACCCGCTACGATATTAGAACTATTTAAGATTATACTTCGCATATTTATATATATATATAGATTAATTTTTCCTAAACTTTATTTAAAAGGGGTCAAAGGGGATATATCCCCTTAAAGGACGCTTAATTCAATCAACATATTAGTCGCTTCATTTTTATTTAATTTCCCGTCATTCATCAACTTAATTATGAGTAGTTTTAATTCCTTAATCACTTTTTCGTTATTATTACCCGCTAAAACTTCCCCTCTCAATACATTAAATCTATCAACCGCTTTTTTCTCCTCTTCAGTATTCCCTCTTTTAATTTTAAAAGTATCTAACAAACCCGCACCCAAACAAACTTTTTCAAAATGTTTTTGTTCCTCCATACTCAAATTTTTCAAAAGTCGCTCATTAGGTCTTCCGTTGTCTAATGTATCTAATATGAATTCCTTATATTCTTCGCTAATAGTTAGTGGTTTTATATGCGGAATTGAACCTAATGAGGGATATTTAAAATTAGCGACATTTCTATCTGCTAAATGCCCCAAATGAATTACATATTTCCCAAATGTTTTATAATTAGGTGTTTGTTTTACGCTAATTCCGCTCCCTACTTTAATACGAGAATGTTGAAATTTAATCTCGCCACCATTTACGCTTACGCTTCTGTCGCTTACGCTTTTCGCACTACTTACGCTTTTGTTTTCGCTATTTCTTCTTTCAAAATCTAACATAGGACTTTTAATTTGTCTTATTTTAATATTCTCCCTCAATCCTACACCATAAGACATTTGTGTTCCCCCTAAAGTAGGGATTTTTGTAGGGCGGTTATAATCAAAACTCGTATCATCTTCATAAGCATTAATTCTATTTTCCTCAATCCAAAGACCCAACATACCCAATAAACTATAAAAGTATTCATTAGTTTTTAATTTCGGGGATTGATTATTCCTTACTTCTACTTTACTAAATCCTAAATCTTCTACTAAAAATCGTTTTAAATCAATTATTACTTGTGCTTTAGTCCTTCCCCTATTTAACCTACTATTTAAATAAAAATCTTCAATTTCCTTCAAAAATTCCTTATAATATTGCCTTATACCTATTCCCCTATTTTTTAATTTTTCTCTTATTATTTTTGCTTTTCTATCCTCCAACTCCATTTTTAATCTATTAGTTAATTGTTCTCTCGCTAAATTTATTTGTCTATCCTCAATTTCCGCTAATGCTCTTCCTCTATCTGCTTCTGCTTCTCTTAATACATCTGCTTCCGCTATTCCCGCGCGTAATCTCTCGCCTATCGCTTCTTCTGTCAATATTCTATCAACTCCCGATTTATATTCCCCCATAAATTCACCTTCTTTATCAAATGAATTTACTTCTCTGTTAAGGGTTTCATTAATTAATGCTTTTTGTTGTGCTATTTTCGCTTCATTCATCGCTATAAATCGTTTAATATTCTCTAAATCTATTTCTCTACCCTCATAAGTTTTTATAATATTTTCATAATCTCGCACTAATTTCGTAATTTTAGTTATTTTCCCATCATCTAAAAGAAACGATAATGCTTTACTAACTTTATTTATAAATAAGTTCGCAGTTGAAGCATCGCCATTAGCATCATCGTATTCTTTTAATAATTCATCAATACCCTCTACGCTTAACATATTAACGGATTTTAAACCCGCTAAATATCTCCTTATTAAGTCGCTTCTATCTTTTTGGGTTAAAGATGATTTCAATAACCCTATAAATTCATTTGAAGGCAATATATCGTCATATAACATTAATAGTTGCGTATTTACATAATTTTTTTTTAACAAACCCCTTATAATTAAAATATCCTTTTCTCTTTTTTCTAAAAATTTTCTCGCTTCTCGTTCATCAATTAATCTCGCATTTCCTCTTAAATTTCGCTGTATATCTTGCTCGTTCAAATGTAAAATTTTTCGCATTTCCGTATTTGTTTCTATTAATATTGCTCTTAAACTGCTTAATATCTCTTTAGTAGGCACAATTCGCTCTAATTCCTCTGTAGTTTTAGGGGTTTCCATTTGTTCTCCTTTAGTAGCGAATTTTCTTCCAAACGATATATCTAAATCCTCAAAATATCGCTCCAAATAATTCTTTAAAAAATCCGTTGTTATAAGTTTGGGGTTTGTCGTTTCCACTAATTCCTTTTTAATACCTTTAAAATTCGCATTAAATTCAACGAGTTTATCAATTAAAGAAGACGACAACCAACTAATCATTTCCGCACTATCAGCGTAATCTAATCCTAAATCCGCAAAGTTTTTTATCGCTTCTTTTTCTTGATTTAATCTATCTTTTCGCATTTCATTAGCGGATTTATATTGCGGGGCAACGGGTATGGGTTTGTTAGGGTTTTTATAATCCTTTACTCGCTTATCTAATTCCGCTTCATTACTCGCTTCTAATTCTAACAAGTCATCTCTTAACCTCTTTTTCGCTTCTAAATCTCCTTTATTCCTTAAGTTAGAAATAAGCATTATACATTATAGTTATATTTTTATTTTAGCGAATATTACTCTTTAGAAATTTCAAATATTTCGTTAAAATTCTTACGAAATCTATTCTCGGGTGCTTCCTCTAAATCCACTAATAAAAAATTTTGTTTCGTATCGGTTGCCTTATCATAAATCTTTTTTAACTCGTCTTTCTCTACGCCTAAAGAATACTCGCTCATAATACGGAATAAATCTCGCAAAGTATTTAATCTTTTTACTACGAGATATGTGAGATTTTGTCTTATCAATCTCGGGACAGCATAATAGGATTGCGAAATATAGATTAAACTACAATTTAATTTTCTCGCCCTTATAAAATATTCCTCTAATTGTTTTTGGTTTTTCTCTAACACTAAATCGTCCATTACAATTAGGGTTTGTTCTTCCTTATTTAAATCATCTAAATTAGGGGCATTTGTAATTCCCTCTAAAACTTGTAATCCGTCTTTACTCGCCTTATCTTCTAAATATTCATATAGCGGTTCTTTTTTATTTTTCGTTATAATAAATATATTTTGAAATGTATTACCGAAATTGTGTAGGATATTCATAAATGTTTGAGTTTTTCCCGCCCCACTTCCGCCTATGATTAGCATACGAAAAGGCGTCTTAATTCCGTGAATTTCGTAATTTGGATTGTGTTGTTTTAGGAGATACTTTTTAGGGATTTCTTTATACCAATCAATTATAGTCGCTACTTTTTTCTTTTCGCTTTTAGGGGGCATTTATATATATTACTAATATATTAAAATCGTAAATTTAAAATATTTCGTCAATATATAAATGGCGACTTATAATCCACCAAGTTTTACTGAACCTTTAACGACTTTTAACCCGAGTGATTGGGGGGTTTCTAATGATGAAGAAATTACTACTGCTTATTTAGATGCGAATTATTGTCAATTCCCTACAGCACAAGGAACTATGAACTTTTCTAATGTGAATTTATTAGGTAATTCTACGCTTAATTTAGGCACATCAAAATTAGTTCAAGGATTAGGGACAAATAAAAATAACATATCATTAGGAGCAGCGGGTAATTTAGCGAGTATTATAACATCTCAAAATAATGTTTGTGTAGGGAATAATTTGGGACAAGCATTAACAACGGGAAATAATAACCGCTTAATTGGATTGGATTGCGGGTCTGCTCTAACGAGCGGTAATAATAACGTTTATATAGGGCGAAATAATGGAGTAGCGAAAACAACGGGAGATTTTGATGTGGGATTAGGATTAGATGTATTAACTGGAAGTGCGAATGAAAATAGTAGAATTGCGATTGGTTATGAGGCGGGAAAAGTTTTTGGAGCGGGAAGTTCGGGTAATGTTGCGATTGGCGAAAAAGCATTAAAAAACGCTACTACGGGGATTAAATTAAACGCTATTGGACACCAAGCGGGTAGGGATATTACAACTGGAGCGGAAAATACTTTATTTGGTTTTAATACGGGTATGGGTATTAATACGGGTTCTTTTAATGTCTGTATGGGAAATATTAGCGGTTTTAGTATTGGAGCGGGACAAAATAATACAGCAATAGGGCATAGCACTTTAGTTTCTATAGCGGGAAGCAACAGCACAGCAGTAGGGTCTTTTGCTTTAGCGAGTGGAGGAGATGGTAATACTGCTGTTGGGGCGAATGCTTTGCGAAATTGTAGTAGTGGAGCGGTTGAAAATACGGCAATTGGTTTAGATGCTGGAAGAGCGACAACATCGGGACAAAGTAATACATTTGTAGGTAAAGGAGCGGGAATAGCGAATTCTACTGGTGGGGGAAATTTAATGGTTGGAGCGGATGCTGGAAAGGCGAATACTACTGGAAGTAGAAATATTTTGATTGGAACAGATGCGGGTAATCTATTTACTACGGCAAATGATAATACAATAATAGGTCATAATTCCGCTATTTTTCATACTACGGGTGATGCGAATACTTTTGTAGGGGGTTCAGTGGGAAGTGGTGCGGCATCTACAACGAGTTATAATACTTATGTAGGGTTTAAAAGCGGTTTTCAATCTTTAGGTGGCGGAAATACTTATGTAGGACATAACGACGCAGCAGCGGGTTCTTATTCGGGGACTAATAATAGCGGATTAGGGCGAAATGCTTATAATGACGTTAATGTATCATATTCAACATCAATAGGGAGCGATACTCATTCATACGAAAGCAACCAAATTTTATTAGGGAGAATTACTGGTGAAGATAATGTTGATGTTGCGGGAATTTTACGGGTAAGTTCCGCTACTGCTCCAATTGCTCTTGATGGAACGGATAAACTATTAGTTAGAAAGGGCGGAATTTTTATAGATTGTTTAAATAATGCGGGAACTTATACTGAATTAGGATTGCGTTTTTTTGGTAATGCTAATAGCGTTAATGGAGGGGCAGATATTCGCTGTTTAAATGGCGATATGACTTTAAGGGCAAGAGGTTCAACTGCGACAAGGGGAGATTTAGTTTTTGAAAATTCCTCTTCGGGTGCTGTTCCTACAGAGAAAATGATAATAAAAAATGACGGAAAAGTAGGCATAGGTATTTCCGCTCCAACCGCTCAACTTGAATTATCGTTAGATAGTGCGAAAAAACCTACTACTACTACTTGGACGATTTCAAGTGATATGAGAGTAAAAAAAGATATTGTAGATGCGGATATTGATATGTGTTATAATGTATCTAAAAATCTCAAGTTAAGACGCTTTAAATGGGACGAGAAATATATGAGAACGAGTGATTTGAATGTGATAGGATTTATCGCTCAAGAAGTAGCGGAAGTATTCCCTAAATGTGTTTCTATAAATGAAAAGACTTTTGTTGTAGGAAAAGAAGTCGTTAAAGAAGTCGTTAAAGATGTTGTTAAAGATGTCGTTAAAGAAGTCGTTATAGATGTAATTGATGGTGTTGAAGTAGAACGAGAAGTAGAGCGAGTAGTGGAGCGAGAAGTAGAACGAGAAGAAGAAAAAGAAGTAGATATTGTTGAAACTATAGCGGATTTTAGAAGTTTAAATGCCGACCAACTTTATAAAAATATGTGGGGAACTATAGCGAAATTAATTGAGAAAGTAGAAACTTTAGAAGCGGAAGTTAAGTTTTTGAAAGAAAGAGAACCAATTTAAAAGGGGTCAAAGGGGATATATCCCCTTAAAAATATATCATTATAATATAAATGGTTTGGACGGAAACTTATGATGCCGTCTTTTTTATAAGTGCGGGGACTATCTTTGTAGGGTTAATAA
>Ga0208644_1002122_pt1 | contig 15994 bp, 21 predicted proteins | sample VirMetDEL_Nov_18_FD_184517 | JGI IMG/M metagenome (GOLD analysis project Ga0208644, IMG submission 184517) | Aqueous microbial communities from the Delaware River and Bay under freshwater to marine salinity gradient to study organic matter... | ecosystem: Environmental > Aquatic > Marine >... | reverse complement strand
AAGCTTGACCAATGCGAGGAAAAGCACGAAGGGGCGAGCAAAGAGATTTCCGACGTGAAGTCCGAGCTCGCCGAGGCACGAGGGAGGCTAGACCAGCAGAGTTTAGATCGTCGAGAAATGATGGACCTACACCGGGAAGTGCTAGAAGAAGTAAGGAATCGACGAAGTGAATGACCACCTACCAGGGCAGGGTGTGGCTGAGTTTTTCTCTTTGTGGATGACTTGGCCCTCGGTCGGACTGTCTCTCCTTGTAGTCTACCTCTGGGGGCCACAAGCATGGCGTGCCCTTTTTAAGGGAAGTTACTCGCCTACGGAGCTCTTTGTTCTTGGAGTCGCTGCGGGGTTTGTTGGAGAAGTTTGTGACTCGTTGTTCTGGGGCTTCGCGTGGTCGCTGTCCTACATTGAGCATCCTTGGAAGCACGGAGTTTTCCAATCCGGAGTGTTCTTTAACATCGTCTTTCGCCAGCTCATGACCATGATAGCGGCCTATTTCCATGTTCAGAGCTATATTCGGCACAGAGAAGTGTCCGGCGACGTTCCAGAAACCTCTTGGCCCGTTCGTATGCTACTCAGACACACGGTCTGGTGCTCAGTTCTTCTGGGGCTGGTCTACTCCCTTCTGTTAGCGTCGATGCGCTAAGTCCACATTTCCCCGTTGACGCCCCAAGGTTGACGTATTACGTTCTCCTCACCGGCAAGAACAGCCAATCCTTGCCGTCCCAAAAGTGGGCAAGAATCGGGCAAACATCGGTTTGGGGTCGTAGCTCAGTTGGTAGAGCACCACAATGGCATTCCTGCATCTAGGTTGCGGGTTGTGGAGACCACACGCCAATTCCCATTCTTGCCCACAACAAATTGACCAAAATCGGTCAGATAATACATCTGTAGACAGGGCAAGATATGGCGAAAATTCGGGCAGTCAAAGGAAGACGAGAAACCACCTACGAATACGACACCGGAAGACTGTATGGTCCGCGTCGGAGACTCCGGTTCAAAACTAGGATCGAGGCACGGGATTACGACGAGAGTATCCAGAAAGAGATCAAACTCTACGGACGGAGCCTTCTTCTCCTCGACCCCCTAGAAAGAGCGATCCTCGCCAAGGTTCTGGGCGAGATGAAGGAAGAGGGAGTGAAGATTCAAGACCTCTGGGACCGCTACAAAATGGAGATGCGAGACGATAGTCCTCACCTTCTGGCCGCGATGCGAGAATTCATGCAGGCGCAGAAAGCCAAGAACCTCCGGCCTAGTTACCTAGAGAACCAAGAGATTTATCTCACCAAGTTCATATCAGGACGGGAGCGGGACCGAGTCGGGACTATCACTCAAGCGATTCTTGAGGAGTGGATGTCCCAACATACGAACCCGTCGACCTTCCGTGGACGTTGGGGGCTTCTATCCTCGTTCTTCAGCTACCTCGTAAACAAGGGGTATATCAGGCAGAACCATATGCTGAAGATCCCGGTTCCGCGCATCGAGTTGGCGGCTCCTAAGATCCTAGCAGTCGAAGAGGTCGAACGTCTCCTCAAAACAGCCAAGGAAACCGACGAGGTATTTCTCCCGTATTTCCTCATCGGAATCTATTGCGGTCTCCGTCCGGAGGAGATCATGAGACTCAACGCCGACGATTTCCGTTGGGTAGACAAGCCGGGGAAATCCAGAGTTATCGTCCGGTCCGAAGTATCGAAGACGAGGAAGCGACGTATCGTCAGAATTCCAAAGGTCGTCGATCATTGGCGTCCCTTGATCGAGGATTGGGCGATCCCTGGGAGAACTACGAATTTCCGAAGAAGGTTCGACGACGTCCGGAAGCGTGCGAAAGTAGAATGGTCAAAGGACGTGATGCGCCATACCGCCGCGTCGATCATGGTCGCGAACTTCCAGTCAGCCGAGAAAGCCGCCTTGGAGTTGGGACACTCGACCCAGACCCTGATGACTCACTACCGGGAAATAATGACGAAAAAGGACGCAAAGGAATATCTCGCTTTGCGTCCTTGATCTCATGCGCCCTGTGTGGGCAGCTTCTCCCCTAGAGGCTGTCCACTTTACTGCTGATGTCTTCAGCAGATTTAATTTTCCTCAACAACCACTTTTTCCCCTGTGCCGCGATACAATCGTTGATCATGTCGGTCAGGGGATACCTCCCCTCATAACAAAGGTCGATTACCTTCTGGGCTTCCTTCTTGGCCCGAAAAGAATAGAGTTGGTTGATTTTCTTGCCCGTGTTTTTCTCTGGCATCATTAATACATGCGCTAGTCTGACTTAGTTCGCTCGTGTCTCAGTATTGTTTCGACAGTTCAAACGTAATACGTTTTTACGAGGTAGCAAGAAATATTCGTATGTTTGGAATTTCGGTTGCTTTTTGTAATTCGTGTATTACGTTATGACAAATGCCCGATCAGAATACACAAGTAATCCCCGTCCGGACTGTCCGGATTCCCAACGAAGATTGGGAATGGGCCGGAAAAAAAGCCCATGACTTACCCGGAGGTCGAAAGACCGCTGGACGTGTCGTCCGCAACGCACTTTCTTACTATCGAGAGGCTAACCCACTCTCTCCGAAAGCCCGCAATCAAGCTCCCCTAGTGGAGTCTTCTAAAACGGGGGGAGGGGAGATTCGGCCTCCTTCAGCTCCCCCTTCCCCCGATTCTACCGAAATCAAGATCGATCGACAGCCAGATGTTGAGTTCCCTGTCACTCTGACATGATCACCCCTCGTCCTTACCAAGTCGCGGGGATCAAGAAGATCAAGTCCGCTCTGATGAGCTACCATCGCGCCGCCGATTTCTCGGACGCCGGGACGGGGAAGACGATCAAAGCGGCGCTTGCGCTCAAGGATCTCAACAGATACGCGATCGTCGTTTGTCCTCGTGCCGTGGTCTCAGCATGGGAGCTGGCTCTCGAGCAATGCGGAGTTCCTGGCGAGGTTTGGACCTACGGACTGGCGAGGACAGAGAAGATTCCTTACGGGCGATGGCAGGTCAAAACCAAACGCATCAAGAAATACATTTTCGAGAACGTTCCCGACGACGCGGTTCTCGTCTACGACGAAGTCCAGAACTGCAAAGGTGCCTCGACTCAAAATTCTAAAATCCTCATCGCGGCCCGACAATCAAAGATCCCGACACTCGTCCTATCCGCGACGCCAGCCGCCTCACCTGCTGAGATGAAGGCGCTTGGCTACGTCCTAGGACTCTACCCAACGCCCAGCGATCACTATTTTTGGGCTTTGAACCACGGATGTAAAAAAGGAGTCATGGGAGGGTTGGATTACTACCCCGAGACAGGAGGCTTGGAACGTATCCACCACACGCTAGCGCCGATTACGGACCGCGTTCGAATCTCTGACATTCCCGACTTTCCCGAGTGCGACAACCAAGTTCAGATCATTGACCTCCCGAAAGGCAAGAGCCTCGACGACGACTACTTAAACCTACTCAAAGAACTCCAAGACGAAGCGGAGGAAGAAAGCGTTGCCGCTCTCCGCATCCGCCAGCAGATTGAGCATAAGAAACTTCAACCGATCGCGGACCTCGCACAAGAGGACGTCGAACGGGGCAACTCCGTGGTTGTCTTCCTCAGATACCGGAACTCGATCGACACTCTTCAAGAACACTTCGGGGAGAACGCGGTTACCTTTCACGGGGGCTTGTCCGACAAGGAGAGGAACCGAAACCACGAGCTCTTCCAGAGTAACAAGAAGCACATCATCCTTGTTCAGATCCAAGCGGGCGGGGCAGGGATTGGGTTCCACGATCTCCACGGAGAACGTCCCCGCCGAAGCCTTCTTTGTGCCGTGGGTTCCGCCAACCTTTTCTACCAGGCGTCCGGACGAATTCCACGAGAGGGAGCAAAATCAAAATCCATCAACCGGATGCTGATAGCGGGGAATAGCCCCGAGATGGGACTCCTCAAGGTTCTAACCGAGAACCGGAACGCCCTTCACCAACTCACCGACGCGGATCTCCTCCCCACGCTATGAAGACACAGGAATTTGTTTCTCGAATCTGGTCCGCGATCAACGAGCAGGGACACGAGGCGTCAATTCAGATCAAGTTGGCGCTTCCCGGCGACGTTCCGTTGTTGGACTTCCGAACGGCGGAAACGGTAACCGAGCAGGGGGAGAGATACGTGAAGATTTCAGTCGACGAAGACACGTTCCAAGACTGGTTAGACGAACATACTGACACCGCCAAGGCGCGAGCCAGAGAACGGGGGTATTTCCAAGGGGCGGACCACATACGAGAAAGCCGAAGACAACAACCATACTAAGGGAGAACATGACAACAGAAGTCGAAATCGTTTCAACAGAAACGAACACCGTTGAGGACGGACCACAACACGCGCCACTAGCGCCCTCATCACTTGAAGCCACAGAACTGTGTTCTGACTACGCGTTCAAGGACGCCGATCCAGCCGACACCTCTCAAGGGACGTTGGTTCACAACGCTCTCGAAGCGAGAGACCCGAGCATTCTAGGCGAGGATGATGAAGCCTGGATGATGTATGCTCGAGGGGCTGCGGTCATCGATCGACGGAGGAGCACCTTCGATACCGTCGAACACGAGGTTCGCCTTCACACTCACCGAGCAGACTGTTGGGGGACGGCAGATCTCTTGAGCCTCAACGCTAACCGATCAAGCGCCGTCCTCGATGACTGGAAGTGTGGTCGAGTTCCTGTTTCTAACGCCAAGAACAACGCGCAGGGGGTAGCCTACGCGCTAGGGGTGTTCACCCAATATCCAACGGTCCAACAAGTCACCGTCAATTTCCATATGCTCCGAACGGGAGAAACCTCGTCCGCCGTCTTCACTCGTGGAGAGATGAAGGCTATGGAAATGCGAATCGACCGGATCGCCGCGTTACGGGCGGAAGGTGGTCGACGCAACGCGACATACAACTGTCGCAATTGTGCTCTTTTCCTAGACTGCGAGGTCACGAGAAAGGCGGTCCTCCCCGAAGCCGCCAAGTCGTCAGTAGAGTTAGGTCGCCTCGCGAACCCCGACAACATTCAATCGGCTGACGACGCCGCCAAGGCTCTCGAGGCCAAGGAGGTTCTTACCAAATGGGTCGAGAATTGGGGGGACCGCGTCACCGAACGCGCCCTTCAAATCTCCACGATCTGTGACATTCCAGGCTACGAGCCTGCCACGAAGCGAGGTCGTGGTAAGGTTGCCAACGTGGAGGAACTCGACGAGGAGTTAGCTCGAGCGGGTTTCGCCTCCTTCCTCAACCATCCAGACGCGATTACTGTTTCCGTCTCTAAGCTGACGGACGCGATCATCAAGACAACTCTAATGAAGGAGTTGGGGAGCACGCGAACGAAAGCCGCATCAGAGCGGCGGAAAGAGTTGAAAGCGCAACTCGAAGGACTTTGGGAGAATGGGACGTTCTATCGCGAACCGTCCTCTCGATACATGAAGAAAGTAATCAAAGAAACGAAGCAGATAGCATAAATGAAAGTTGAAGCAAAACAGTCAGAAGAAACCGCAATCGCAGAACAGAACGAGAAAGCGATTGCAACCGCAGCAGGCGCAGGCCAAGAAGGTTTGTGCGCGTCGGGAGAGTGGGGACGCCAAGGGACTTTGGTGATTCCACAGTTTACGCTCGTTCAGCCTTCGATGGAAGACCTTGTCGAGATTGGTCCCGCCGGATCGTTCATCTACGACAAGTCCGAAGTCCTTCGGGAAGGCGTCGCGAAGGAACAACTTCCGTTCACCTTGTTGCACGCCGGGTTGTATTGGCGTCAACGCCTCACTCAAGAGGAGCGGGACCAAGGTAAGGATATCCAGAACTTCAACACTTTGGAAGAAGCCCAAGCCGCCGGAATGCGCGAATGGAACTGGAAAGATCGCTCAGCCGGATGTGTCTCCCCCGCGAGCCGTTCCTTGGTGTTGGTCGAGGTTCCGGAGCAAGTCGGGATCTTCCAGTTCGAGGACAAACATTACGTCAAAGCGATGTGGTTCGCTCACGGGGTCGCCTTCAAACCGACCTCTCAGATCATGACGATCGTTCAACAAAACAAAGCTCTCGAAGGTAAGAGTTACAAGTTGAACGTCGCGCTCTCATCGAAGAAGGGAAACAAACCCACCTACGTCGAGCCCGTCCTCCACAAGAACGGATACCACTCAGCAGAGTTCGTTGAGTGGCTTGAGAAGGAAGTTCTCTAAGACCTCCGATCGAAAGTGTGATAATGTATGACATGTGTCAAACGATGTTAGGGAGCACTCCTTACGAGGTGTTTCAAACCATCGTCTTGACCATGCTCATCATCGGATTAGCCGGACCAGAACTAGCGAGATTTTTCAAAGGGAGACATGAACATTCAGAACGCAATCGCGATTGATACAGAAACATTCTACGATAAGGAGTGTTCCGTTCAGCCTTTAGGGGCACACGCCTACACCAGGCACAAAGATTTTGAAGTCCTCTGTGTATCAGGGGCGTCCAGACAAGATGAAGGTTGGTGCAGAGTCCCCGAGACAACGCAATGGGACCGGATCAAGGGGCGACCCATCATCGCTCACAACGTCGCGTTCGATCGGGCCGTTCTCCGGTCGATGCCTCAGTTCCACGATCTACCGAATGAGCAATGGTTCGATAGCGCCGCTCTCTGTGCCTACCACCAATACCCAAGGGATCTAGCGCGAGCCTCCAAGGAGGTCTTGGGCGTCGAACACAAGAAGACCGTCCGAACCGCGATGAAGGGGAAGCGGCTGGAGGATCTCGACGACAAGGAGCAAGAAGCTCTCTTTGAATACGCGGTGACTGACGCGGTCAACTGTTACAGGATCTTCGAGAAACTTTACCCGATCACCCCATCCCATGAGATCAAACTGTCTCAGCTCGCGGTCGACCAAGGTGAGCGGGGAATCTGTATCGACACCAAAAGGCTAGGGTCCGCGCTCTCTGAACTGGAGGCGGAAGACGAGAGGCAGATGAACCTCCTCCCATGGTTTCGAGACGGTTACAAAGCGGGTTCACCGATCGGGCTGAAGAAGGCTTGCGAAGCGTCTGGAATCGAAGCGCCCGTCTCGACCGCCGCCAAGAGTAAGGAACTCGAGTATTGGATCGAACGGAACAAGGACAAGGAACCATGGATCAGAGCTCTCCACACTCATCGCTCGATCGTCCGGCTTATTTCTACGCTCGAGACCATTCAAACCCGTGTCCGACCCGACAACATTCTTGAGTTCGGGGTCAAATACTTCGGCGCCGCCGCGACGGGACGCTTCTCAGGCGACCAAGGAATCAACCTCCTGAACCTGAACAAAAACGACGTCGCGGGGTTCTGCCTTCGAGACATCTTCGTCGCGAGACCGGGACACAAATTCATCATCGCGGATCTTTCCCAGATCGAACCGCGTTGTTTGGCGTGGCTGACTAACGACAAGGTGATGTTGGAGTCAATGCTTGCGGGACAAGACCTTTATGAAGCGCATGCTCGCGCCACGATGGGATACCAAGATCCCCGACCCTTGAAGGAGGTCGACGACGACTTGCGCCAGAAAGCGAAAGTCCGGGTCTTGTCAATGGGGTATGGGTTGGGCGTCGAGCGCCATGCCGAGAACATGGGTATCTCGATCGACGAGGCCAAGACCGAGGTTTACGAGTTTAGGCGCTCCGCTCATCGGACCAGTGGGTATTGGCACAGCCTGAACAACTACTTCGAAGCCGCCGCTCGAGGAGACGGGGAATTTGAACTCGAGCTCCCAAGCGGACGTTCCCAGAAATACTTCGACATCCGAAACCAGAAGCGCCGAGGACTCGACGGGCAACTCAGAGACTCTCTCTACGCCGCCACGACCAAAGGGGACCGACTCCGGTATCCTTGGTGGGGCGCGAAACTCTGCGAAAACGTCTGCCAAGGAGTCGCTCGCGACGTCTTCTGTCACGGTCTCCTCGACGTGGTCGAAAAGGGAATCAATGTCCCATTCACCGTCTACGACGAGTTAGTCGCTGAGGTGCCCGAGGACCAAGCCGAGGAAGCCCTCAAAGAAATCGTTGAATCCATGACTAAGGTGCCGGACTGGATGCCGGGACTACCACTAGCCGTGGATGCACACATCGCTAGTTACTACGACAAGAGATAGAAATACCATGAAAGAAAAACACCTAGACATCGATATCGAAATCACTCGCCAAGACAACAAGCTTGTTATGTCCCTCTCAAGGGACGGGAACGCGGAAATGAAAAGCGTCGTCGCGGAACTTCCCGACGACATCAGTGACGAAAACGTCACCCAGGTCATGAAGGGAGAGCTGGAACGAGCGAAAGCGTTTGTCACCCTCGAAACTCAGAAACAAGTCCTCTTTCAAGGGACCACGTTCGCAGTCGGAGGGCTCCACGCACTAGAGACTATGATCGAAGAGCTACGGAAAGAGGTCATCGATCTACAGGCTGAGGTCATGACGATGCGCGGAGAGAAGAAAATCATCACGCCAGGGAGTTAGGCATAAACGAAAGCAAAGATATGGGACAAGCATTGACGGAGAGTTACTTGACCGACCTTCTTCCGAGAGAAAGAGACTTCTGTGATAGGGAGATGGTCGAATTTCACTGGAACGGCGTTCCGATCGATCGCGAGAACGTAAAAGTAGAACACCGGGGCGCGACCGTGGTCGTCGATCTGAACCACGGCGCTGGAGAACAGGAAGACGAGTGATCCTCGCAGTAGATCCAGGCGTATCGGGCGGATGGGCGATCTTCGAGACAAAGCCGCGCACCGGCCACAACGGGAAGGTCGTCGCGTCCGGACCTTGGAAAAAGGGAGGGCTCTCCGACACCGTGGAGTCCTTCCGTCCCTACTGGCGTAAGATCACCGAATTCGTGATTGAAGAGGTTCACGCGTCTCCCCAGATGGGGACGACGTCCGCCTTTTCATTCGGGAAGAACTTCGGGGAGTGGTTGGGGTTCGCTCACCAACTCCCTTTGAAACAACTCACCCAAGTCCGACCCCAGATATGGGAGTATTGGGTGAAAAAGAACTTCTGGGAGACTGCGGCGAAGAACGCCGGGGTCGACCAATCACATTGGAAAGACAAACACAAAAAGGCGCTGAGACTTTGCGCCGAATACCGATTCCCAGGCGTGCGGATGACGGACAAAGTCTGTGATGCGTTGTTGATTGGGGATTGGTGGACAGAGAAAGGGAGAAAATGAAACAACACGAAGCATACGACAAAATTAAAGACGACTTGGTCGACCTGCACAGATCCAGAGAAGGGAATTACAACTTGATCGAATTCCCAAAATTCTTGGTCCTGACCCAACACGGATACCATGTTCTTTCCGTCCGACCACCGGACACAATCGCGCCTCTTGGAATCGTCAGTTGGGTATCAAGAGACGAGTTAGAACTCGCGATGGACGCGACGGACGGATTCGTTAAATGCGCTTGGGATGCCGCTGTTTGGATCGACATTCGTAAGGAAGAAGTTACCGACGCAAAACCAACCGCCGAAGCACCTCAGCCTTTCCCAAGACCTTTGTCGAGCAGCGACACAAGCACGAACGCCGTCATCGAACCAAAGGAGAAGTTGCGACCTACAACCAACTCCGAAGTCCGACTTCCCGAAACAGGCGACGAACTGAATCAACGAATCATGGACGTAGTCGACGGGCGGATTGCGAAGATCGAGCGCGAGGTTCGTTCGAAGTTGGAGAAGGTTCTGAAGCCGATAGCGGTTGTCCAAAGCCACGCCAAACAACTCGACGTTTCACACCTTGTCGAAGCCGGATACGTGCCCGTATTTGTAGGGGAGAGCGGATGCGTGACTATCATAAACGACGAAGAAGCGCCGACCCTAGAAGACATCGAACCTGAAGGGGTGACGGTATGAGGGACACCCACTTCTTTTTCCTCGTGTCCGCGATAGCTATCGTTTGTGTAACTTTCGTGCTCTTGTTCGCTCCTGACATAGCGCAAAAAGATCGAGAAGAGCCTACTTTCCAAAAAAGAGCCCACGAACACATCACAGCACGGTTCTATCGAATCGATTGGGATGGGCACTCTTGGGTCTACGTCGACGTTCCTTCTGGAGGCGATCAGTTCACTCACCACCCCGATTGCGCGTGTTCGCGCTAGACATAGGACAACGGACTAGGGACATGGAACAAACACTAGAACTTGCGGGAATTACCCAGGACCTCGCGCAACGCGCTGGGGTCCGACACATCACGACCGAAGCGCAAAAGCTATGCGGCGCTGAACAATCAGGGCTCTGGATACCTTACCACCACCCCAACGGGGAACCGATCATCGATGGGGGTAAACCTTACGGGCGACTCCGTTTCGATCGACCCGAAGGGAAACAGAAATACCACCAGAGGAAAGGGTCGGGAATTCACGTCTACTTCCCTCCAGACGTGAAAAAAGTGGATGTCATCGTCGAGGGAGAGAAGAAAGCCCTCGCGCTAGCGGGAATGGGAGTGAACGCGGTCGGGATCTCCGGTCTCTACGGTTACCAAGAAGAGAAAGCGGGAAAACAAATACTTGTCCCCGAACTATTCGACGTCCTTTGTCTACAGGAAGGGGACACGATCGAATTCCTAGGGGACGGAGACACCACCCACAATCACCAATTCGCGGATGCCGCGATCCAACTCCTCGAGCACCTCGAGCCCCTGAAGATCCGGTTGGCGCTGACGCGTATTCCTTTGAACCTTCCCAAAGGGATTGACGATTGTATCGCGCAATGGTGGGAAGAAGGGAAGGACCCACGGGAAGAGTGGTTGAAACTCACCCGCGTTCACGTCGACCCGGACGTTTTCGACGGGAAACAAGGCGCTGCCGAACTTAGGTTCATCCTTCTGAAGGCTGAGAACGAAGGGGTTCTCGAGAAGGTCATGGCAGAGAACCCGAAGACCCGACGCCGAGTCTATAAGTGTGTCGCGGCCATGGGTCCGAGTCCTACGGTCCAAGATACCGCATCCGAGTGGTTGCGCGACATCACGGGGACAGGGAAACGGGCCTTCAACGCCGAGCTCAAGCAAGCAAAAGAGGAACTCCTCGACGGACTTGGGGGTTCGATAGATGAGGTAATGGAGAAGATCAACGAGGTCGTAGAAAAAGGGTTCACGCACGGGAACAAATTTCTTTTCCCGACCCAAGAAGGATATCAGGCATTCACCAAAGACGATTTTTTGGATCATCTTTCCGTCGAACAGAGTGTTTCGAACCGCCCGATGAAGACCCTACCAGACGCGACCACTCCGGCGAAATTCGCCGCGGCAAAGATTAGGCTCAAAGACCCAATCGACTATTGGGGACCGGTCGCGGGACACCAGGTCGGTCTCCATGACGTGGGCGGACGCCGCGTGCTATGCACTAAGGGCTTTGAGCTTACCCAAGGGGTAGAAGGGGATTGGAGTTTGATCGAGGAGTTCTTGGATAGGCTCTTTGGTCGGGATGCTGGGGACCCACTGTGGGAGGTTCAAAAAAGGACTTTCCTAGGATGGGCGAAGGCGTTCAGGGACTACCTACTCGGAAAAGGCGCGTATCAGGGGCAGTTTATCGCGTGGGTAGGGGAAGCGGGCTGCGGGAAAACGTGGTTTCAAGATAATATTCTCCCTTTCATGTTCACGGGACGGTATTTCCCCCAAGAAATCGGGCGATTGGTCAACTCACAGTTCAACCGAGCCATGGGAGAGAACGAAATTGTCACCTTTTCAGACGCTGACGGGGGGACGGACTGGAGATCTCGCGAGAAATTCGCGGATGCGCTCCGAAAATTAATCGCAAACCCGACCCAATCAGTGGAACGGAAGGGAGTAGACGCGACGGCACTGCATATAAAACAGCGAATTGTCGCTTCTTTGAACGAAACGGGGATTGCTTCCCTCCCGATTCTCAAGGATGGGGTCGAGGATAAGCTGATTTACATGAAGGTTTATCGGGTCGATATGTGGAACGCCGCTAAGGACCCGACGAGCGCCGGCATGCCTGAAAAGATCATCTCTCAGATCCCCGCATTCGTCCACGCGATCGACAGTTTCGAGCTCCGAGAAGAGGAGAAAGATCAGCGTTATGGGGTGGTCGCATTCCATCATCCGACCATCGTAGACCTCTCAAAAACGGATGCTCCGTGGGAGCTATTTGCGGATTTAGTGGGGGACTTCCTGAGGCGGAAGGAGGGGGACAATAAAATCGAGGATCTTCGGGCGAGAGAGGTTTTTGAGAAATTGCAATCTGTTGACATGTTTGGGTATCTCGGAAAGGAAATAAAGGTCACAAACATTGGTCACCGGTTGAAAGAATTGTATAGGGAATGTGGAAAAAGATCAGAGGGCTTTGGGCTACGAGTTAGCAAAAGAGTGTTACACGGCTGCAATCTTTGGACGATTGAGGAGGAGAAAAAGTGTAATTCTGAAAATGAGGGGGACTTTTGCGAGGACAGGGGTGGAGAAGGTGGACTTTAAAAACGAAAGTTTTGGGGTATGTCCACCCCGAGGATCGCCTTTGTTTACGCGGGTAAAACCTATAAGGGGTGGAGAAGGTGGATATTAATAAATATTTTTAGAGAGATAAAATAATAATACATATATGTTACATACAGAGAAAAAAAAGTCTGTGGCAGCACAGCGATTTAAAAAACAAGTCCACCCACCCCACTTGTCCACCCAGGAAGGGAATCGGCTTGCCTCCCGTGAGGAGCTGCTCGCGCTCCATGAGCGGCTTACGCGTGAGGCGCGTGCGTTGATGGAACGAAAGAACAAGGACTATGGAGGAGCCTCTGAAGTGTTCAGGAATTTCGACGCCTCGACGGCGGTCGGAGTCCATCCCGTTCAGGGTGTTTTGCTCCGGACTCTGGACAAGCTTTCTCGGATCAGGACTCATGCTGAAGGGCAGACTCTCCAAACCGATAGCCTAGAGGACTCGTTTGTTGATGTGATCAACTACATGGTTCTTGCGGCTGGTCTCTGTGGCGTTAGGGCTGAGAATGGTCAAGAAGGGGCCTAGCTTTCGATCTCCTGGCGTTTTAGGTATGGTCGAAGGTGATCAGAGTGTAAGACATACAAAAAGCCCCCAGAACGAATCCTGGGGGCTTTTCTTGGTCCAGTGTGCTCAGGACTAGGTGAATTGCAGCTCCCAAACAGGATCGCCCCAAAGCATTCTGGCCAGTTCTTCGGCGTCGGAGTGCTCTTTGCTCCAGGCCTCTGTGTTTTCGAGTTCTCCGTCTTTGGTAGTGGCATACCAACGCCAGCATTCATTCGGCTTGTCCCGTTTCCAAAGGAGGGGCACTCGGTTGGGGTTGTCGGGATCGTTGTGCTTGATTGATGCGGATATGTTTTCCATGTCTTTTGTCTCTCCTATTGGCTTACTCGGTCAAGACACCAGAATGCAACCCCAAGCGCTATGTCTATTGTAATGATGAGGAGCAGTCCGATGCTTTCGGGTGTTGGTTTTCTCATGCTGCTTTCGCTGCTGCCGTTTGTTCGTGCCGGCCTAGTATCCAATCTGCCGCCTTTGCTGCTTTCCCCGCTGCCGTGACAAATAGTTTTTTGTCCTTTTTAAATCGGGAGCTCCAGTTTTGGAGGTATGCGGCAGAGTTCTCGACGGTCCGTTGTTCGATCCGGCAGTCGCCACAGACGAATGACGCCCCTAGTTCGGCAATCAACTCCTCCCTTGCATAAGCATCTGATCCGAAAACGTTTCCTAAAGGCCTCTTGAGCCTGGTAGGGTGTCCCGTTGAGTGGATCATTTCGTGAAACAGGACTGAATAGTAAAGCTCTTCCGTTTCGAACGTGTCCCGATCCGGCATGTTGATAGAGTCTGTGGAGCTCTGGTAATACGCGCCGCCTGGGCCATGCTCTAGCCTCGGTCGATGTGGCATCGTCCTTACAACTACTTCGCATCGGGAGATTGGCTCGAACTCGATCGTTTCTACTTCCTCGACTGGAGGAGCCTTAACGCCTTCCGTTTGGTCGAGGTTGAAAACTCGATACGATCGTAACATAGGGATTTGTTTTTGTTGTCCTCGATCGTTGAGCACTGGCTTTCCTTTGTCGTCCACTTGCCCCAGGAATTTCCAGAACACACAAGGCCAGGACTTTTCTCCCTTTTTGACTGATCCGCCAAGCTCTTTAGCTTGTTTGAAAGTCAGCCATCGATTCGACCTGAAAGGAGCGCACATCAGAAGCAATCGGTTTGCTCCGTTGTAGAACTTTTTTGACTTTAGATTCATGGGCATAACTTGACTGTCTGGTCCTCCCCACGGTCGACGCCAAGGGATCTCTCCCTTGTCCATGATTTCGAGAAGTTTGTCCGTCATTAGTTGGTAGGCATCAGTTGGCATAGTATCAGGCTTTCTAAGTTTTGATCGTTGTCGTTTATTCGAAGGGGTTAAGCGGAGTAACGTTGAGTGATCCGAGAACGTCAGACTCTTCGATCGGTCCCGTCTCGGTTCGGCACCACACAGCAAGTCCGTTATCGTAGTCCTCTTGGACAAGCTCTCCTTTTGTGGCTAAGTCGTGAGCAAGATCTTGATCGACTAGGAAGTAGCTAGCCACATTTTCGATGATAGGTTTGACTCCGAATTCTCGACACGCTGTCTCGGCGTTTTCGTAGTCCGATTCACTTACTCCTCTTGGATCGCTCCAAAACCCTTCCACACTTGGGGTTGATCCCGCTTGGACTAAGGCTCCGACGTAGTCGCATCTTGTCTGCCACTCTGGCTTGGCGTTCTGCCCTGTGGCAGCGATCAGCGTCGAGATCTCGACGATTTGCTCCAGTCTCGTGATTACTTGATTTGTCATGGTTTTCCTTCGTCGTAAGTCAAATGTCATACAAACGTTTACCAGTTGCTCCACTCTTTTTTCAGAGTGCTCAAAGTCTCGAGTTCCTGCTGCTTTTCTACAGCTCGTTCGATGCCTCGTTGCGCTTCTTTCAATTGCTGTTCCTCAATACTCTCAGCCCGAAACGGTAGCAATACTTGTGGAGTCTGCCACGAGGCCAAAGCCTCAAGGATTTTGGTCGTTGCGTCTAGTAGTGCGATCTTGTTTTGTAGTGCGGTTGTTGTCATGTCGTTTTTTCTCCTTTTGGTGGTAGGTCGTTATACGAGGCTCCAGTGTTCTAAGTAGGTTTCCCCCTCGACAAAGTAGAGCGTTGCATTTCCGTGGTCGTTGATGACTAGTGCGTCTCCTATGTAGTCGTCGGGTATCTCAGCTAAGTCTCCCACCCGCAGTAAGAACCCGTCCATCACGTCGTCAGCAATTGCGGTCTCGTCGAGCGTTCCGTCCTCGAACAGGTAGGGTTTTAGATCCGTTTTTGTTGTTTCCATGTCGTTTTTCTCCTTTGGTGGTGGTGGTTGTTAAGCTCTACAGGGCATTAGGACACAAGTGGCAGGCTCATCAAGATTACCTCCGTCGTGTTCTGCTAAGGCAATGTCGACGAGTAGGGGCGATTCCGCATCCTTAATGTGGAGAGTGATAGGGCGGAACGTTTTGTCTTTGTAGGAGAGCTTACTATTCCCCTGGTCCTGACCATGCTTCATGGCATACTCGCAAATCTTTTTAAGCAGCTTTGCGTCTAGGGAAATGCTGGTTTTGTAGTCCGCCCTAGCTGGCATGACGGCTTCCATGTTTGGGTAGTAAGCATCTGAGGGCGTGTTAGTCCACGATTGCTCCGAAGTAGGACTACCTTGTTTGTGTTTGTAACTAACGATTGTCGACTCTTTGACAACGATCGAATTGGTTTCTGACTTTTTGGCCTTTGCTGCTGCTGCCAGCGTGTCAGCATTGATTAGAGTCGTTTCGGCGATGCTGCCATGCTCGACCGGAACTTTAATAGCGATTCGCCCGTCGGTCCCGTAAACGCATCGCCGCTCTTGTTTGATTTGTGCGTGCGTAAGGGCAAATCGGGTTTCGTCCTTGGAGCAAAATGCGCTCACATCATGGTAGGGTTTTAAGGTTGCCAGCGTTCTGTCTGCTTTGGTGGTCTCAGTGTTGTTCATGGTCTCAGTGTTGTTCATGTTTTTCTCCTTTGGTGTGTG
>Ga0208644_1002121_pt1 | contig 15994 bp, 16 predicted proteins | sample VirMetDEL_Nov_18_FD_184517 | JGI IMG/M metagenome (GOLD analysis project Ga0208644, IMG submission 184517) | Aqueous microbial communities from the Delaware River and Bay under freshwater to marine salinity gradient to study organic matter... | ecosystem: Environmental > Aquatic > Marine >... | reverse complement strand
GCTTGCAACAAAGTTTACCCTCGATCGGCCTCTTTCCCTTGGGATTCCAGTCCTCGATTCTGATCCAGCCGATGCAGATTGGACCAGCGAGCTGGGAACAGGTTCAGAAGATGGTTCGATGAAGTTTGGAAGCCGCGAGCTTGTACCGCATCCCCTTGCTAAGAGAATTAAACTGTCAAACAAGCTGATTCGGTCGAGCATTGTTCCTATCGAGGCGCTTGTTCAAGAGCGACTTGCGTATAAATTCGCAGTTACGGAGGAAAAGGCACTATTGACGGGTTCAGGAGCAAACCAGCCGCTAGGATTGTTCACTGCTCACGCGTCTGGGGTGCCTACTTCCCGCGACGTGGTTGGAAGCAATACCGCGACCGCAATAGCAGCAGATACCCTTTTTGACGTTAAGTACGCCGTTAAAGAACAGTACCAAGCCTCAGGCGCGTGGTTGTTCCATCGGGACGCGGTAAAGGCGATCATGAAGCTGAAAGACAACCAGAATCAGTATTTGTGGCAGCCGGGTTTGCAAAGCGGACAGCCGGACACCCTACTTTCACGGCCTGTCTATCAGAGCGAATACGTTCCTAACACGTTCACTACTGGAAAGTATGTCGGAATGTTCGGCGACTTTTCAAAGGTCTGGATCGTGGACGCTCTTGATATGACAGTTCAGAAGTTGGTTGAGCTGTATGCCGAAACGAACCAGACTGGTTATGTAGCTCGTATGGAAATGGATGGAATGCCAGTTCTTGCGGAAGCATTCGCGCGGGTAAAATTGGCTTAATTTTAAGGATGACTACAAATGTTAAAAGACAATCATTTTCAATTTGAGCCAAGACGGGCGATTAGTCCTGTATCGGTTGCAGATAACACCGCTCAAGTTTCGCAGATCATAGACTTACAGGCAGCAGCAAGCCTTGAGTTTATTATCAGCGCTGGAAGCCTTGCGGATGCAGACGCTACATTCACCGTCCTTGTACAGCATGGCGACCAAGCTAACCTTTCCGATGCAGCTACGGTGCCAGCGGCTGAATTGTTGGGGACCGCAGCGGATGCTTCCTTTACCTTTGCGGACGATGATGTAGTTAGGTCGATCGGATACCTTGGTTCGAAAAGGTATGTCCGGCTGACCATTACTCCTGCGAATAACGCATCAGCAGCGTTGATATCGTGCGTAGCGTTGTTAGAGCGAAAGAAAGTTGGTTCGCTTTAATTAAAATTTAAGGGGTGGTGTAACCTACCCCTTTTTTGATATCACGATATGAAAATAAAGATGTTAAAAACAATGGCAGGGCCAGATGGGTGTTTTGGTCCGGGTGCTATTCTCGAAGTTTCCCGCGAAGAAGGGATCGCGCTGATTGAAAGCGAAAGCGCTCTAATTTTAGAGGATGAGATATTTGAGACTGCAGATAGCAGCGAAGAAATAGAGACCACAGAAGCGCCACAAGCCCGTAGAAGAGGCAGACCAGCAAAGGGGGGTAGGTGATAAGGGCCAGCATTGTAACACCACCAGCGACCTTGCCAGTGTATTTAGAGCAGGCAAAAACGCATCTTGCTATTCCCTTAAGCGAGACCGAACACGACGAATTAATTCTAGCTTTGATTGGCGCAGCTACCGAAGTGTGCGAGCAGATAACAAATCGAAAGTTTATCAGCCAGACGATTGATCTTTATCTCCCTGACTTTCCCGCATTGAATATAATCGAATTACCTTATGGTACTCTCCAGAACGTTGGAAGCATTAAATATATCGACGAAGCGTTAGGCGAGCAGACATTCACAAGCGCAGGGTATCAGGTAGATGGCGCTGGAATCGTTGGCCTAATCATGCTCAAAGAGGATTATGATTGGCCGGAAGTTGGAGACGAGCTTTTAAGAGGAGTTACGATCAGATTCACTTGCGGTTATGGAGACGCGACAGCAGTACCGAAAGCGATAAAACAGGCTATTTTGCTCTACGTTGGAACGCTTTACGCAAACAGGGAAACCGTTGGCATGGGTTCATTTAACGAAATTCCTGACACCGTAAATCTTCTCTTAGCAAGTTATAGAATCTATGGGTTTCAATGAGACGCGCCTCTGGTAAGCACGACCGCCCTATTGTTATCGAGCGGATGATCCTCGAACAGGATGACTTTGGGCAAGAAATCCCAACATGGGTGGAGTTCCATCGATGCTATGCGCATAACTCACCACTAACGGGCTCAGAACGATTCGGATCAGACGGGAAACACGGGCAAGCAGTAACAAAATTATTTTTTAGGTATAAATCAGGAATAAAAACGACCATGAGAGTAAAGCTATCAGGCGAGTATTTTCGCATCGTAGCGGTTACTGAAGTGGGGCGAAGAGAAGAAATTGAGCTTTATTTAGAGCGCTACGAATGATCGTTTCAGGAAAACTCGAAGGCTGGGAAGAATTGCAGAAGGTGCTTAAAGAGATGCCAGCGAGCATCGAAAAAAGGGTAATCAAAAAGGGGATTGTCGACGCTGCCGAGATGTTAGTAGTGGAATTGAAGGCGACAAAGTTATTCAAGGATAATACCGGAAACCTTAGAAAAAGCATTCGGCCAGTTAAAAGAGGGATGAAAAAAGGGGTAATAAGGGGCCAAGTAATAGCTGGGGCGCCGCACGCGCGTTTAGTTGAATTTGGATACATGAAAAAATTGAAAACGGGAACGTTTAATGTACCCGGAAAATACTTTATGAAAAAAACATTTGAACAAAATCGGCAAAAATTAATTGACGGCCTAAAGACTAAACTCGAAGAAAATGTGAAAAAATATCAAAAGCGCATGGCGCGAAAAGCGGCAAAGGCAGCAAAGGTAGTCAAAGCATAATCGAGCGAGACAGTAGAGCAAAAACGAGCTAGGATAAAAGCAGTAAGCAATCCTTAAAAGGAAACGGCAAAAATGGCGATTCAGTTATCGACTAGTGTTCGGAATGCGCGATTGGATTCGATAGAAACAACGATTGGGACTGCGGCAAAAATACGGATTAGAAGTGGTTCAGTTCCTGCGAATTGTGCAGCAGCTGACACCGGCACAGTACTTGCGACTCTTGATCTTCCAACAGATTATTTCGCTGCTGCATCAGGGGGTTCAAAAGCGCTGCAAGGGACTTGGCAGGATTTAGCGATTGACGCAACGGGGACAGCAGCCCATTTTAGACTCTACGACAGCGCGGGCACGACCTGTCATTTACAAGGCACAATTACAGCAACGGGTGGCGGCGGCGATATGGAAGTAAACGACGTTAACTTTATTTTTGGCCAGATTTTTAACATCACAGCCTTTACCCTTACCGATGGGAACGCATAAGGAACGATATGGCCGATTTTGGCAACGTTACCAAAACGCTTGCCCCATTGATCGCATTGGTTGCGACGACCAAAGTGCAAGGCACGATAGAGGGAGCTTTGCGCAAAAAAATGATCGCAGCATCTTTTATTAATTCGATCGTGGGGGAGCGTGTTTACCCGTTGAGAATGCCAGACAATGCGATTCTACCCGCAATCGTTTACACACGCATAACTTCAGAACGACAGCACACGCTAGACGGAGCTGGTAATCTTACATATTCGAGATTCGTTATTGATTCGTACAGTAATCAAGAGAGTAAAAATGGCGGTTTTGCTGAATCGATAGCAATAGCAAGAGCAGTGCAGGCAACGCTTGACGGATACAGAGGGCCAGCCGACGGCGTGGATATTCAAGGAATTTTGCAAATGACGGAGCAGCATCTTTATGATAGCGAGCTGGAAATTTATCGAGTTTCTCAAGACTGGATGGTGATTCATAGGGAATAGTTTTTTATAGACAGATAGCGGGGAATCTATCAAAATGGAAACAGATAGACGCCCAAAAAACGGGTATTGAATTAAACGGAGATAGCAAAAATGCCAGCATCAGTAGCCACATCAGGGTTCGGGTGTCTTTTCAAAGTAGGCGATTCGGGCGTGGGCGCAGGATCACGTGCTTTCGTTGAATGGGGAACCACGAACCAAAAAATTCGCATTCGATGGAACGCAGCAGGAACCGCAGGGAATGGTAAGAATGTTACCGTAGCGGTATCGGGCTCGGTATTCGCGACTACCGAGATATCAGCATCAGCAGTGAACATCACAGCACCGACGACCGCGACGGTTGCGCAAGTTGTGGCCTATCTTTACGCGAATGAAACGTTTCAGCTCTATTGGGATGCTGATTATGGTGCTACACCCGGGGATGGCTCAGGCGTTATCACAGCAAGGACCGTGACGGCTACCGCAGGAGGTACCGCGGGAACAGAAGTTTTTACCACGGTGGCAGAAGTCAAATCTATCTCTGGTCCTAACATGCAGACGCAGATGATCGATGTTACCCACATGCAGAGTGATAACAATACGCGAGAGTTTTTACCTTCTCTTATTGATCCGGGTGAGATATCTTTTTCCGTTAACTGGTTACCCGGGAATGCTACCCATGTTTCTCTCAAAAATGACCAGAAAAACCGGACAAAGCGGAACTATCAGCTCGTATTCACCGATACAGCAGCGACTACCTACGCTTTTTCTGGATACATCACCAGCATTGGAATCACATCGGCAATCGAGGATGTATTGCAAGGCGATATAACCGTCAAACTAGTATCATGGCCTGAATAACCTATATGAAGCACGCTGAAAAAGTATCGCCGGAGTTTGAGCTACAGATCGGGGGCGCATCCGTTCCCGTAGCGTGCACCTACCGAACGATTTTCGAGTACGAGAAATCAACTGGGAAGCCTCTTGCATCCCTGTTTACTAACGGGCTTGAAATCGTTTCGGTTGCCGTCATTGTGGAGTTTCTTCACGCAGCTATAAAGCATCTCGATAAGAAGTATTCGAAAGATTGGATTCTCGATAACCTTACGCCTAGCATTATTAAGGCGTTTGGAAATGAGATATTCCCCAACCTTATAAAGAGATCATATCTCGGAGAAGAAGAGGGGGAGGAAGAAAAAAACGACGAAGCGGAGAAGTAAAGGACGAGGAACCAAGCTGGTTGGATGCGTGGGCCGTAGCCATTTATGATTTTAAGCTCACGGAAGAGCAGTTTTTTGATTTAACACCTGCCAAGTTTAGAGCATTAGGGAAACGGCACGAGCTTAGAAACCAGCTAGAAGATTATAGAGCGGGCGTTATTGCTTCCCTCCTCTACAATATTCACCGCGGTAAAGGTACGGCAAAAGGGCCAGAGGCGTTTTTTAGATCGTTGAGAGAGGAGGAAATAAAAGACGATCCGTTAGCACGTCCGGGCGACATGACCGGTAAACAGATGCTCCATCATATGATGACCGTTCAGCTAAACAAACCTCGAGGATTATAAAAGATGGCTGAACAAGTAGCAGGGCTAACAGTTGAATTCAAAGCGCTTACCACAAAGTTTGAGCAGGGGTTCGACAAAGCGGTAAAGGCAGTCAAAACAGCCGAAAAGAATATAGTAAAATCGATGGGGGCAATCTCCATTGCCGCGAAAGTTCAGCTCGGGAAAGATATATTTAATGCCACTACAGCGGTAGCACGAGGGATTGCGGAATTAGCTTCACGCGGTGACGAGTTAGACGATTTAACCAGCACGTTTAACGCTCTCGGTGGTTCAGCCGCTCAAATCGACGTAGCAAAAACAGCACTACTCGATACCGTTTCCACGATTGATCTTCTGAAAGTTGCCAACGAGGGAATGATCCGCCAGATTCCCGGGTTCGCGGAGAATTTTGGTTTAATTGCCGATTACGCTGGAAGGTTCGCGGAAGCTACCGGGGGCGATGCAATAGAGAGTCTCAGTAAACTATCCGCAGCATTAACGACGGCGAAAGAAAAGAAGCTCGCTGATCTTGGCGTAGTAATCAACCAAGAAGATGCCTACAAGAAATACGCAGCACAGCTAGGGGTTTCGGCGGAATCCCTCGATAACGTACAAAAGAAAACGGCGCGACAGGTAGAGGCGATTAACGCGCTAAAAATAGCAAATGAAAAACTCGCACCAGTAGGCGACTCGGTAAATGCGGCCTTCGCAGCGTTGACCACCAACCTTAATGATGGGATCAACGAGGCGGCAAAATACATTGCAAGCAATGAAGAGCTAACGGCGGCATTTCGTGGGTTATCGGATACGATTAAGGGGATCGATTGGGAAGGAGCTGGGAAAGCAGCTTCTCAGGTTTTCACCATTTTTGCAGATGCAGCAGGGACTGTATTGCCCTATTTAGTCCAACAGCTAAAAGAAGTTGCGGGTGGATTTAATATAATTTTTGGTCAAACGTTAACGGCAGAACGGGATCGAAATGCTATCGGATTGGCTGAAAAACAAAAACAGCTTGAAAAATTACAGGAAAGTATCAAGACCCTCGAAAGTGGGGGGTGGAAGGCAGCCTTTGCTGGTATAGGTGGGCAAGTTGCTTTGCCGGGGATGAAAGAACAGGCAGTAGAATTACAAAAAGCGATCGATATCGCTATGAGTAATTACAATAAGCTAAATGCGCAGATTGCGGAAAATGAAAAACAAGCCGAAGCGAATCGCGCATCATTAGAGAAATTGAAGAATCCTATACAAATAATAGGCGAATCGGCAGGTAATGCAGCGACAAAAATATCAGGAAACGCAAAATCTTTATCAGTAGCAGCAAAAGAAGCAGAAAAAGCCGCGAAGAATATCGCCGACCTCAAAGCAAAATGGAGCGAGTTCATTTCAGGAAATAAGGAGGACACTCTCAAAAGCCAGATCGAAGATGCTATCGATACATTGAATCGGCCAAAGTTGGACGGCTTAAAAAAAGAATTAGAGGCCGTTCTCCGTACCGATTTTATGAATGATTGGAAAGACGCAATCGAATCCGGTGCAGTTGGGTTTGACGAAATACAGCGTGCTGCAGACGAGTTTGTCAAACAAACATCCGATGATATTGAGAAGAAATTCGGCGAAGCAGGCTCGGAGGCAGCTAGAGCGCTGACGGAAGAATTATCAAGTTCGTTTGATGTATTAGCAAATGGGATTGCGACTCTTGGCGATAACCTCGGAATTGAGTTAAACGACTTTGCCCAAACGGTTAAAGGACTATCGGAGGAAACGAAAGCCGACATAATGAAAGCGCTCGGGCTCACCGGCAGCGCGCAGGATTTATCAAATTATATCAGTGCCGCCACTACAACATTGGGAGCGCTCACATCAGCTAACCGGACTAATAAATCGACAAAAAGCGAACGAGGGACGGGCCAAGCTATTGGCGCAGTTGGTGGTGCCGTTGCCGGGATGAAATTAGGAACTACAATTGGGGTTGTTGGGGGCCCGTTGGGGATGGCAATTGGCGCTGCATTAGGGGCCGCCCTTGGCGCAGTAGCGGGTGGCATGTTCAAATGGGGACCGCAGAATCCTGAGACCCTAGCTCGAAAAAGTTTCGGCAAATTTGTTCAGGAAGGATTCGAAAAACTAGGTGCCGTTTCGTTCAAAGACGCGCAAAATCGGATGCAAACAATATCAGGTAAGCAGTTCGATTTATTCATGGGTGCAACGACGCGGTTTAATAAGCCGGGTTGGGCCGATGAAATGAACAAATGGGGCGAAGAATCAAAGGCTACATTCTTAGGGTTGGGTGAATCTATCAAGCAGCTTTTAGGCATCACTGAGGATGTAGGCGGCCAGATGGCTTTTATTCTCGGTGAACAACTATCGGGGAATATCGACAACGCTCGGTTGCTGGTTGCGCAGTTGGGATTGAGTTTCAACGACCTTGAGGAGGCGATGTTCCAAGCTGCGCTGCAAGGTAAGATCACATTTTCTGAGTTTGAGATCGGAATAACTAACGCAGCAAACGCATTTAAGCCAGGGTTAGAAGCGGTGAATGACCTACGCGGAGCAATGGATCAGCTTGTTGGCAGCGGTGGCCGAGGAGTTGCCGCTCTCATGGCTGTTAGAAATGCAGCAGTTGAAGCGATGGAGGGAGGAGCAAGGACTCTTGAGCAGTTGGGCGCACAGATGTTGGCGCAGGGCGTAGACCCGTCATTAGTTGAGAACTTTATGCTAGCGTTAAAAGAGCGCGGTATTAAGACGCTGGAAGAATTGGCTAACGCATCGGATAGGGTAGCAGCCGGAATTGTTGCAGAGCTGACATCTAACGATGAAGCGCTCAGAAATCAGTGGGCGCAAATGACGCAGGACTTGAAAGGGCTTGCGGAAACAATAGAAAGCATCCCAAGAGAGAAGGATATAAAAATAAACGTCCGTACTGAGTTCGACAAGAATACGCAGCAGTTTATATCCGCCGGCGGCATGAGTGTGCAGACCGGCCAGAAAGCTGCTGCATTCGCCGATGGTGGAGTTATAAATGGGCCCATGGCCTTTGGCTATGGCGGAGGGAAGCTAGGCGTAGCGGGCGAAGCAGGGGCTGAAGCGATAATGCCTCTAACTCGAATCGGTGGGAAGCTGGGAGTCCTTGCAGTTGGTGGGCAAGGTGCAGCGGGCAACGTGTACCACATTGACGCTAGAGGGGCTGATATAGGCGTGGAAAGGCGCATCAGAGCGGCGTTGATGGAGGTTGAGGATAGAGCGGTACGGCGGTCTCTAAACGCAATGGGAGACAATAGCAGGCGCGGAGGAAGGTTCTAAATGGCAATCTCCTACCCCTTAACACTTCCTACAACGAAAGCACCGAAAAGGGTGAGACTCACTGCGATCAATACCGTGGGATTCGCGCGGTCGCCATTCACCCACATGACTCAAGTACAGGAATATGCGGGCCAGAGTTGGAGTGCGGAGGTTGTTTACCCTGAAATGACGAGGACGGAAGCAGAAGATTTTAACGCTTTCCTTCTCGCTTTGATGGGGCAAAAAGGGACGTTTTATCTTGGCGATCCTTTGGGTTCACAACCACGAGGGCAAGCAAGCGGGGTGCCCTTAATCAATGGTTCAAACCAGACAGGGAATACACTTGTAACTGACGGATGGACGGCAAGTATCACGGGCATTTTGTTACGAGGCGATTATATCCAGATCGGAAATCGATTACATAAGATTTTAACCGATACGAATAGCGATGCAGGAGGAAACGCAACGCTTGAAATATGGCCACGCGTTGCAATATCGCCAGATGACAACCAGTTTATCGTCACACGGAATACCGTGGGAATTTTTCGATTAAGCGAGAATATAACTCCAATCTATGAAGCTAACGAGGAGCGAGTTTATTCAATTGGGTTTGATTGCATTGAGGCTAGATAATGGCACCCATAATTACAAGTCTTATAGACCGAGTTTTACAAGAAGATGTTAAGTACCTTCCGGATTGGGCGGTTGCCGACATTCTAAATCGTCCTGACCCGTCGTTGCCGGAAATTACTGAATATCAAGAACGCCTATTCGGTGTTGGAACCATTTTAACAGTTCTTGGTGTGGATGCTGGGGTACAATTTTTAGATGCGCTTGAAGCCGCATCGAGCAAATCCCCGGCTATCAGATGGGCGATGATGTTATTAAAAGGAAATGGGATTGATGCAGCAAATCCTGTTGTTAGACAGCAAATTGACAGTTTGGTTGATACAGGCGTGTTGAGCAAAGCAAGTGCAGATTCATTAAAAGCTCTTGGTGAGGTGAAACGCTTTCCAAGTTGGGCAGAATATAATGGTATAGAAGTCACAGCTAGAACGGTTGGACTTGCACGAGGAGGGAAATAAATGGCATTGGCAAAATGGGCAACACCGGGCACCCGCTCAAGTAACCTAGCAAGCACGACACTAAATTCGATCGCGAATGGTTCGGAAACAGCCGTGGTGACATACGATAACAGTACAAATAAAGACCTGTACGGTATTGTGACGATAAAACTCGGAAGTATAACTCCGTCATCCGGTGGTTCTGTTACACTACGGATCACACTGAATGATGGGACCGATACCGCAGATAAAGTAGGCGGCGATCAGTACACAGTACCGCTTACGACCACGACTGGCGCAAAGGTGGCAATAATTAATATGGTTCGGCTTTACCCGCTTTCGATGCGTTTGAGTGTCATAAATAACTCAGGCGTTACCACGGCGGCATCGGGAAATGAGCTATATGTTCGGCCTTGGAACGAGGAAGTCGTATAATGCCAAGAGGATTTTCCATATATGATGAAACGGTAGCCCAAAACAGGTTATGGAATCCGTATATGTTGGGGGCTGATTACACCGCGTGTTATGACGCATTAAGTATTGAGACAGTTGAGTTAACTGGTTCAAACGTTACTAAATGGAAAGAATTAAATAAATTTAACCTAGACGTTACACCGCCGATTACTTCTCCAATTTACAATACAAATGCTTTTGAAGGGCTTTCAGGGATTGTCCATTCGGGTACTACTTCATATTTTGATTCAGCCAGTATTATCTCTGCGGGTAGTACCTATACGGTCCTAGTGTTATGTAAAAATAATCGGAACGGAGGCGGGATTGCAGAACCGTTTTCAATTGGCAATGGCACTGTGACTGCAAACACATTCGAAATAGTTGTTGATTATCCGGCAACAGATGACATCTCATTTTTTAATGGGGCGGCACGCGTCACGCTAACTGGGGCACAAAAGACCCGCCCTATGTTGATCGGGATGGGGCTAAATAGTGGAATCGCGGTCGGCACGCTGGATGGGAGCAATGTTGTATCGGGTTCCAGTGGCATTTCAACGACAGGTAACTTTTTTTCAATCGGCAGATCAAGACCCCAACCGGGTACAGGAAGTGGCTACCCGTGGACTGGCCCGATTTTTTGTGTATTGGTCATGAAAAATAGCATTAACACGCCAAATTACAGAAAAGCTGAGGGATGGATGGCATGGCGATATAATACACAAAGATATTTAAACTCTGATCACCCGTTCAAAAATAGACCTCCGATGATTGGAGATTAAATAGAAAACTCTTTTGATTTACATCCGTGTTTCTTTCATTGTGAGATATCATATATTTTGGATGTTACAAATCGCATAAGAGTTTTATATGTTAAGAATCAGACAACCGCTTATTGTTCCTACGTCATCTTCGGTGACAGGGACAGTAACAAAAACTCTTGGTTCAATAAGTTTAAACAGTGCCGGAACACGTACAGGAGGAACACGCGGTAATCTTTCAGCGGAAATGATAACAGCGCTCACGGCGGCGCAGAATCGGCCTATACTTTTATTTGAAGGGACATTCGGGGGTGGTTCGCTAAGATTGTGGACGGGCACAGGGCCTCTGACATGGGATTCAAAAACGTGGGAAGGTAACGGATTATTTATTGCCGTTCAGTTGGCGACAGAAACAGGAGATGTCGAAGCAACAGGAATCACCATTCAGCTATCAGCACCATCAGCCGCGGTAGTGTCGTTGGTCCTTGGCACCGTACGGATGGGCCAGCCGGGTAAGATATGGTTAGGTATGCTAGACGCGAATGGGGCAGTGATATCGACACCATATCTGATATTCTCAGGGCTCTTTGATTCAGCAGAAATAGAGGAAAACGAGAGTGCGCCGGAGATAGTGTTAAAATATGAAACGAAACTAATTGAATTAGAGCGCGGAAAGACCTTCCGTTATACTACAGACAGCCAGAGGATTTTTAACAGCTTAGATCGAGGGTTTGAGTACGTCCCAAAAATTCAGGATTGGGACGGATTCTGGGGAAAAACGAACGCGAAAAAACCAGTGAAAAACGATAAAAAGAAAAATCAGAAGAAAAAATAAATATAAACGGTAAACAATGGCGTTCCTTACTTCACGCGATATTAGACGACAGTACGGACCAGAAGCGGGGGAGGTTGGCGCATGGTTAAAAGAGAAGAAGCTAAAGAATACGCGAGCAAATAGGGCTCTTGCTTCCCGCCGTATCACAGCCGCAAAGATTAAAAAGACAATCGGCAAAAGCGTTTCGATATTAGAAAGCGCGGGTAATTGGCAAGTAATTTACGGTGAAGTGAGATGCGGAGGTACTATTACTTTCGCGCATACAACAAACAACAATCAAAAATTGAATCTAGTTGTAACTCTTGCTTGCCATGAAATCGAATCAGTTCAAAAGCTATACCTGGATAATCAAGAAGTGATTTTTGGGGGTACGCCAGACCCTAGATGGTCCACTGCAATAAAGGATTTAAATACAGGGCAGACGAGAGCGGCAGTTACCAAAGTGTTTATGGCCGTTAACAACGGGGCCATTGGGAATCCAGCTATATCAGACCTCATAGGACAATGCCCCGATAAGTGGACGAGCGATCATAAGCAAGACGGAAGAGCCCATGTCTATATTCAGATGATATGGGACCCGATTTTATTCCCTGACGGCTTACCAGAAATATCCTTTTTAGTGCGGGGCAAGAAGTGCTTCGACCCTCGCACATCAACAACGGTGTGGACGCAAAATCCAGCACTACAAACGCTCGATTACCTAACTTCTACGACTTACGGCCTTGGAATATCAATTGCCGAATGCGAGACGGGAGTGGGATTGGTGGGAAGTTTTAGGGAAGCAGCTGATATATGCGATCAGAACGTACCTATTTTAGACGGCGGCACAGAAAAACGATTTTCAGGTAACGGTTTTTTTGAGACAGGGGAGGATCATCAGAGCGTTATTGAGGAGATGATTACCTCATACGCAGGCGCTATCACATTCGCAGGAGGACTCTGGAAATGCTTCCCGGGAGCGTATCGAGCCCCAACTATTACGCTGAACGAGAATGATATCTTAAGCAATATCCGGATAGTTACGCGGGCAAGCAAGCGAGATAATTTTAACGCGGTGAAGGGAACTTTTGTTAGTCCAAAAGCAAACTACGAAGAAACGGACTTCCCGCCGATTCGAAATGCTTTCTATCGCGCTCAGGATAACAACGAAGAAATATTCGAGGATATCCAGCTACCTTTTACGACAAGCGGTAGTACGGCGCAGCGAATAGCGAAGATTATACTTGAACAAGTTCGGCAGTCGATCGTAGTTGAGCTCACAGCAACATTAAAAGCCTTCCAAGTTGAAGCAGGGCAAACAATAAATCTTACATGGGCGCGGTTTGGATGGACTGCAAAGACGTTTGATGTTCTTGAGCTTGAACCGCAATTCATTGGCTCAGGGGATAACCTAGTTCTTGGGGTTCGACTTGTATTAAAGGAAACAGCAGCAGCGATCTATGATTGGAATAGCGGAGAAGAAACAAGAATTGATCTAGCACCTAACACGTCGCTACCCGATCCATTCACGGTGCAGACGCTTGCGGGGCTTACAGTTACATCCGGCACCAGCGAGCTTTATACACGAAATGATGGCACGATTTTCTCTCGTATGCGCGTAAGTTGGACTGCGCCAGTGGATGCGTTTGTAGTTAACGGTGGCAGCATCGAAATAAGCTATAAACTAGCTAGTGCGGCATCATGGAGTACCGCGCCAATAGCAACAGGAGATAGTTCATTTATACATATTCTGGACGTAAAAGACGGCGACACATACAATATTCGAGCGCGAACGCGGAGCAGTTTTGGCGTTTGGAGTGATTATAGTTCGATCACAAATCATACGGTTGTCGGGAAAACAGCAGCACCGAGCACAGTAACAGGATTCGCCGGAGCAGTATCAAAGTTTGGGATCACGTTAAACTGGACCGAGGTAATAGACCTTGATCTTTCGCATTATGAAATCCGATTGGCGACAGTTTCAGGGCCGTGGGAGACAGCAGAAAAGATTAACGAGATTCGCGGAACTACCGTAACACTGGATATAAAAACAGCAGGAACGTATCGGTTTTTAATAAAATCAGTCGATACCTCGAATAACTATTCGGTGACAGCATCAGAAGCGAGCGTTGTAATCGGAGGAGCCGCAGCGCCAGCAGTAACCTTCTCGATCGTTGGACCAGACGTTGTATTATCGTGGGGAGCAGTAACAGGGCAGTTCGAAACGAAAGAATACGAGATCAGATACGGGACCACTTTCGTAACCGCAACAGTAGAAACAACCATCACAGGCACAAAATACACTCGGCGAGGGGCATGGAGTGGCTTGCGTACCTACTGGGTGGTTGCGCGAGATGTAGCTGGGAATCTCGGTACACCGTTTTCAGTTGATGTATCCATCACGGCACCAAGCGCACCGCAAAGCCTATTTTCAGAAATTGTGTCGAATAACGTGCTGTTGAAATGGCAGGCACCAAGCACAGCCACATTACCGATCGATCGGTATGAAATCAGGAAAGGAGCTACGTTCGCAGGAGCCACGATTGTGGGAGCAGCTTCGGCAACGTTTTCAGCTATTTTTGAGCAGACAGGAGGAACGTTCGTTTATTGGGTTGTGGCCTATGATACAGCAGGAAATCAGGGGACACCGACGAGCATATCGGTGAAAGTAGAAAATCCGCCTAATTATACCTTTATAACTAACCAGACGCTTGATCTCTCCACGGGAACGTTCACGAACAGCCTAGTTACCGATGGCGAATTATTATTATCAGCGAATACTGCGGAGACCTATGAGGGGCATTTCACGGCGAGAAGTTGGACAACGCCCCAAGCTCAGATTAATTCAGGCTACCCTAATTATATTCAGCCGACGCGAAATAAAGGAGACTGGAAAAAGACGATTGATTTAGGTTCGACTGTTACCGGAGCATTGATAACCGTTTCGTATATATCGCGGGATATAATCGGGACTACCACACTTTACCCAAGGATCGGATATTCGAACGACAATATAACCTTTACTGAATCAGATACCCTTTCAGTTTTTGGGACTAATTTCCGGTACGTGAGAATAACGCTCAAAAATTATTCAGGCGGGACGATTGGGACGGTTAGTGATACAACGGCATTAGCAGGTATAAAGAACGTGGTGCTAACCGTTGGCGTTCCTACGATTATAGATTCAGGGTTTGGATCGGTAACAAACGCAACGAATGGGGCTACAGTCACATTTAATAAGACGTTTATCGATGTAAATAGTATAATTGTCACACCAGCACGCAATGACACAGATATGCCGACAGCCGTTTACGATTTTACGGAGCCTGCGCCGAATCCTACGACGTTTACGGTATTTCTGTATGCGACCAAAGGGGCAAACGCAGGGAACCGAATAGCGGGTAATTTTGGTTGGACAGCTCAAGGAGTCTAAGAAATGCCAGATTTTCAGACAGCACCAGCGCTTACGGACACATACACGTCTGTTTTAACGACGCTGAAAGATAAGGATACCGTACTTGCAAAAATGGATTATACCAGTTGGACTAATCTTCCAACGGGTGCAATTCGAGCCAACAGCGCTAACAGTTACAAGCTGGAGCGATGGGACGGAGCTGCATGGGTGGTTTTGACTGCGCAAAGCACTATTGACAGTCACATTGCAAATACGGCAATACATCAAGCGCCAAACGTAGGCTCTATCCAAATGATTGCCTATGACGTAGCTGATTCAGGCTATCTATTGTGCGATGGGACGGCAGTATCTCGGACAACCTACGCCACACTTTTTGCAAAGATCGGTACTAAGTACGGCGTAGGAGACAACATTACAACGTTTAATCTTCCTGATTTAAGAGCTAGGTTGCCGATCGGCAAATCCACCGGAATTACAGCGCTAAACGACCTAGGCAAGACTGCCGGCAGTTGGGATCATACCCACAGCACACCAGCCCATCAGCACACAATACCAACGCATACGCACACGATGGGGAACCATACCCATAGCGTAGGGGCACACGCTCACCCGTTAGCAGCGCATGATCATTTAATTCCGCATCATATCCATTCCGCAACGGTTGGGGACATTCGTATTATTTCAAGCGGCGCACATTCGCATACGGAAGCCGATTGCAGAACAACCGATTCCGGGACAGCTCCATTAACAAATTTTAGACTCACGGGGCAATCAGCAACGACAAGCGTGACTATCGATAGTACGAGCAGTACGCACACACATGCAAATAGCGATTTTCGCGGCCGTGTTGGAAATATCAGTACCGGTGTTGATGGAGATGTCGATTTTAGATCG